>FZPS01000216.1_pt149 | contig 15186 bp, 15 predicted proteins | sample 1817821 | NCBI WGS metagenome assembly FZPS01 (sample SAMEA104158645, study PRJEB21678) | metagenome | place: Germany | collected 2015-04-21 | reverse complement strand
ATTAATGATGGATACCTCTACATTGGTCTCTTCTGTTTCAATATCAGAGGGTAAGACCATTATAGGCTATGCAGAAACTGATATTACTAATGCTCATTCCGAAAAACTATCCGTTTTGATAGAAGAGGTGGTTTCTAAGTCTGGTTATACCTATAAAGATATAGATGCTATTGGAGTCAGCAAGGGTCCAGGCTCATATACAGGACTTAGAATTGGGGTTTCGACAGCTAAGGGACTAGCCTATGGCTTGGATATCCCATTGATTGCAGTCTCAAGCCTTAGCATAATTTCTGCAGCAGGTAGGGAGAAATATCCCAACCACTATACCATCCCTATGATTGATGCTAAAAGAATGGAAGTCTATTCTGCAATCTACGATAAGTTTGGAAATAAGATTAAACCCATTAGTGCAGACCTGATTGAGGAGGGTGTATATAATGAATATATCGTTGAGAATGAGAAGTATTTGATAGTAGGAGATGGGGCTGAGAAGACCAAGGAAGTATTTGCCAATAGAGAGGTTTTTACCTATGATTCTGAGGTCAAAATCTCGTCCCAGTTTATGTCTGGCATGACTTATGATAAGTATGTAGCAAAGGATTTTGAAGATACGGCCTATTTTGAGCCATATTATTTGAAAGACTTTATACCAATGCCCTCAAGGGTCAAAGGTTTATACGATTAAAATGATTATAGATATAAAACACAGGTCTAATAAGAAGAAATGAGTAAGGGTAAGCTAAGAAAGTTTGAAGAGAATAAAACTTTTCCTAATATGATTCAGGTCTCGTACGAAGAACTTGAAAGGCAGGGAGAGTACAATCTTAAAGGAAGGTGGAAACAAGACTTCTTTAAGAATAATAATCCCATTGTTTTGGAGCTTGGTTGTGGCAAAGGAGAGTATACCCTCGGATTGGGTAGAAAACATCCCAATAAGAACTATATTGGAGTAGATATTAAGGGAGCAAGAATGTGGAATGGATGCAAAAAGTCCGTCGAAGAAGGCTTGAAGAATATAGCCTTTCTAAGAACTCATATACAACATTTGGATAAGTACTTCGCTAAGGATGAGGTGGATGAGATTTGGATAACCTTTTGCGACCCACAGCTCAAAAAACCTCGTAGAAGGCTGACCCACCCTCGATATCTAGAGCTTTATTCAATGTTTTTGGTAGAAGGAGGAAGGCTCCACCTTAAGACAGACTCTTATGAGCTATACGACTTTACTCTTAATGAGGTATTAATACCCGATAATCATAGAGTAATCTTCCATAGTTCCGACCTTTACTCACTAGAAGAAGACTTGGAAGTGAAAGAGATACAAACCTTCTACGAAGAGATATATCTATCTGAGAACAAACCAATCACTTATATTGAATTTGAAATTAATAGAGAAAACTATAAAACAAATAACGAAGAATATTCGTTTGCAAAGTTTGGAAATAAAACAATAACAAAATAAAAACATAGAGAAATGAAAAGAATCACATTGATTTTAAGCCTATTATTAATTCCATTCTATATGATGGCACAGGGTGGAGACGCAGAGAAAATCAACCAATGGATAGAAACCTATAATGATTTGGTTGAACAAAAAGATTGGTCATCAATTATTGCACAACAGGGCAGAACCAAGTCGGAACTACCTGAGTGGGACGTTGTCTACTACTATGTAGGCTTTGCATCCTATAACCTCAAAGACTACGAAGATGCAATAATGAACTTTAGTATATTCCTAGATATGAATAAGGAAGGAGACGGAGAAAAACAAGACATGATAAAGTCTTCACTTATGAGTAGGGCAGACGCCAATCTTCAACTCAATCAATACTCCAGCTCAATCAAAGACTATAACGACTACCTAAAGCTAAGTCCAAACGATGTATCGGCCATATTAGGCAAGGCAAATGTCTATCTTGCAGCCAATGATTTAGAAAACTATATAGAAGAGATTAGCGCTATTATCAACCTAGAGCCAAGCAATCAAAACTATATCTCTAATAGAGCAGGAGCTTATGCCAACCTTAAGAGATGGGACCTTGCAATAGAAGACTATACAAAACTAATAGAGCTAGACGCCAAAAACGTAGACTATTATAGCAATAGAGCCTTTGCAAACTACTCCAAAGACAGTGAAGAAAGCCTTAGAGCAGCCATACAAGACTATAATAAGGTAATAGAACTAGGAGTAGAGACAGCACAGATTTATAACTCCCTAGCAGTACTCAATAATAAGATTAAAGACTATGCAGAAAGCGTAAAAGCATTCGATATGCTACTAGAACTTAGAGGAGGCAACGATATAAACATACTCTACCAAAGAGGAACAGCCAAGTTTTTAAACAAAGACTACGAAGCATCCATCGAAGACTTCGATAAGGTAATAGAAGAAAAGCCAGACCATATTAATGCACTCAAGAGAAGAGCTACAGCCAAGACCCGTATAGGAGATAAAGAAGGAGCTCAAGAAGATGCAATAAAGATAAAGGAGCTCGAAGGATAAAATCTCAAGGATACTTATCCTACCTAAGCAATAATAAGTAATAATATAAAGTCTCGGATTTGGGTTTATAGCCCAAGTTCGGGACTTTTTAATTATATAGTTGAAAATATTAGGCAATCTAAGGATTTCTTTATAACTTTGCTCTCTGAAAGTTCATAGGCATAATGCGCTAATGACTTAGTATTAAACAATAAAGCAAAAAACATAATGAGTAAAGAGAAGCTATTTCCAGAATTTCCTGGGATTCCAACAGAAAAATGGGAAGAAGTAATACAAGTTGACCTAAAAGGAAGCGATTACGAAAAGAGATTGGTTTGGCAAACATTAGACGGATTTGCAGTTAGGCCATACTATAGGGCAGAAGACCTAGAAGATATTAGAATACCAGCACCCCTAAAAGAAGACAATGACTGGGATATAAGACAGGATATATGCGAAGAAGACTTGAAGATAGCAAACTCCATTGCATTAGAAGGCATTAGAAGAGGAGTAACCTCCCTAGGTCTAAACGCAATTAAGGTTGAGAAAGAAGACGACCTAAAAACTCTTCTAAACGAGATTGATTTGACAGAAGTAAAGATAAACTTTATCGAATCCAAGTCCTATTCAGACCTCGTAGACATATTCATCTCCTATCTAAAACAAGAAGGAGTAGAAATGAAGAAGGTAAGAGGGTCATTCAATTTCGATCCATTCGGATACGCATTACAATCAGGAGAGTTCTGCACAGACATGGACTCGGTCTACGAAAAAGGAGCCTATATCATCAAGGCAGTAAGGGAGAATATCCCAGAGTTCGACGTAGTCAATATTGGAGGTAATATTTTCAATAACGCAGGAGCATCCATAGTACAAGAGCTAGCCTATACCCTTAGTGCAGCCAACGAATACCTATACAATATCTCCAAGAAAGGACCAGAAATACATTCAGTAGCCTATAGAACAATGTTCTCATTCGCCACAGGATCCAACTACTTTATGGAGATAGCCAAGATAAGAGCAGCCAGACAACTTTGGAGAAGAATAGTAGAGCAGTACAATCCAAAATGCGAAACAGCCTACGACCTATTTATCTCAACCCAAAGCTCGTTCTACAACAAAACAATCTACGACCCTTATGTAAACATGCTTCGAACAACCACCGAAACCATGTCATCCGCCATAGCAGGAGCAAATTCCATAACAGTCTATCCATTCGATACAGCCTATGCAGAGAACAACGAGTTCTCAACCCGCATAGCCAACAACCAACAAATACTCCTCAAAGAAGAGTCCTACCTCGACAAGGTAGTAGACCCATCAGCAGGATCATATTATATCGAAAACCTAACAGACTCCATAGCCAAGCACGCATGGGAAATGTTTAAAGACATAGAATCAAAAGGCGGTTTCCTTAAAGCCATCCAAGAAGGCATAATCCAAGACGAGATAGAGAAGATGCATAATAAGAAGCAAGAAAATGCAGCCACACGTCGAATATCAATACTAGGAACCAACCAATATCCAAACCAAAGCGAAACAGTAACCGATAAGCTCAAAGACATACCAAAACTCGACCTAGCAAAGAGTAGCGATATCAAGCCACTAGCAATTAACAGACTATCAGAAGGCTATGAAGAAGTCAGAATGCAGGTAGAGAAGAGCGGAAAGCGACCAAAAGTCTTTATGCTAACCTATGGTAATTTAGCCATGAGAAAAGCAAGAGCAGGGTTTGCAACCAACTTCTTTGGAGTAGCAGGTTATGAAATAATAGACAATCTCGGTTTTGACACAGCAGAACAAGGAGTCAAAGCAGCCTTAGACGCAAAAGCAGACATCGTAGTACTCTGTTCATCCGACCAAGAATATAGCGAATTAGTACCATCAGCAATGAAGGAACTCAAAGGCAAGATCAATCACGTAGTAGTTGCAGGATATCCAAAAGACGAGATAGACAATTTCAAGTCCTTAGGCATAACCGACTTCATACACGTACGCTCCAACTGCTTAGAATCACTACAAGCCTATAATAAATCATTATTATAGAAGACCCATCATAAGAACTAAATAAGTAACTTTAAATAATTAAGGGCTTTGAGGTAATACTCAAGGTCCTTTTTTTGTTTAGTTGTTGATGCGTTGATTTGTTTAGTTGTTTATTTGTTTCTTTTGAACTCGGATTACTCAGATTATCTGATGAATCGGATGCTTACGCGTATTAAACTAATAAACGATCTCACCCATCTCTCTCTCTTTCTCGCGTCAGCAAGTCCTGAAAGGACGACATTATGGTAGTATGAGCCATAGATAACCGTGATTATTATTGATCTTCAGAATCACTCGGTTTATATGGTTCAATACTGATTCTAATATCTTTAATTTTCTCCTTAAGTTCTACATCGGCTAGGAATCCAATTCTAATATTATCAATATTTTCAATTGTAAGGTCTTGGTGATTTTCTTCTGTACTAGCATTAAGTCTTAGAGAAAAAATGCCAAAATCATCAATCTTTACTGAGTGTCCCTCTGCTAAGTAGATTAATAATGCAGTGCCAACAACGTCAAAGACGGCTTTTACATCTGACCTATGAACAGTACTCAATTCTGCTATTAATTCGCATAGAGTATTTAAGGAGATTTGTTCGCCTCTTACAATCTCAAGCATATATCTTTTGCCTTGATTTGGACCTACTGTGATGTTTTTTAGTTGTTTTCTTAATTTCATAATATTATTTTTTTAATTGTTTATATTCGATTTTAATCTTTGCCAACCTTCCTCTTCTCTTATTCAAATGAGTTTTTAGATAAGGCTTTTGTATTTATAACAAGCCTTTATGGCCAAAAGTAAGCGATTGATTAAAAAATCTCTTGTCGATTTTTCAAAATCTCTTGTCGATTTTTCAAAATCTCTTGTCGATTTTCTGAAATCTCTTGTCGATTTTTCAACCATTCAAAGCATTATAGAATTTAGAGCAAGTGTAAATAGATTATTTGTTTTTGTAAATGTCTTGTCCAATGCGACTACTATTTGTCGAAGAATCAAATAGTATTGTTTTATAGTAAACGATGATATAGTCCTACACAATCGTGTCAGAGCTCTGAAGGGACGATATGTTTGTATTGTGAGCTGATTAATAATGAGATAGCGTTAGTAATAACATCAGATATTATATAAGAATAATACTAGATTATGAATCCTACAACGGTCTTTATATAGGAAGCATAAACGTAGGATTCGTAAATTGGCTAAGTATAAACTCTGTGGTTTAGATAAAAAAAAGGACTTAGAGTTTTTCCAAGTCCTTTCTTATGGTGATTGTCTATGGATATGTCTTAGAAGAAATATCTTAGACCGATGTTATAGCTTTGGTTGAGATTGATTCCAAATCTGCTTCTTGAGTTTTTGTCTCCGTAGTTATCGTATTTCCATGTGATTGCTCCAAAGCCGAATACGAAGGCTATATTGTCGCTTACGTTGTAGTTGAAGTTGATTGGGTTGATGATGAGCCCAAAGTAGTTTTGACTGGTTGTTGTGCTGCTATTGCCTGTGATATCTACTTTCTTATTGCCAAATCCTAGGTCTAATGCTAGCTCTGGTGCATAGCTTAGTCTTTCGGTTAGTCCGTGGAAATAGATGATTGATGGCTTGATATTGAAGTAAGAACTAGTTCTATATAGCTTTGCATCTGAGATTGGTGCTGTTCCTATATAGCCTTTTTCAAAGTCATAGCCTATGCCTAATCCTACGGCTATATTGTCGGTTAGCATATAGTGTCCTTCTAGTCCTATTCCAAAATCGGTGGATGCTGGAACGTCTACGCCTAAAACGGTCTCGCTTCTGCTGTTGAACCCTAGGTTTCCTGTTGCGAAAAAGCTGCCTTGTTGTGCCATTACTGTGCCTGTTAGTAATAGGGCTGCGATAATTGTCAATGTTCTTTTCATATTCTATTTTGTATTATGATTATTCATGTTGCAAATTTAGTGATAATTTTCTTACTACTATGTGTTCTTGTGGTATTTTAACAGCCGATATTATTATAGATTTATTCTATATCGAGGGTTATCGCTTTGGGTTTTAGCTTTATGTGTGGTGTTTTAGGGTCTAGCTTCTTAGTCTGTTATTGATATAGTATTGTGAACGAAAATAGAAGAATATGAACTGGGTTAGGTTGAGGATTATCATTATTATTGATATGCCGATTAGCCCGAAATGTTTGCCCATGGTGTCGAACATGTAGTATCCTATTATGCTTAGTCCTGCTCCTACGAAAACTTGTATATAGGTTTTTTCGAAATAAGTCATGAAGTTTATCATGAGTAGTGATAGTGCTGCGAAAATTTGTGATAGTATGAGTAGGGGTAGTATTTCGAGTATTGCTCCGTAGTCTTTTGGGATTATGCCTGTGTTTAGTGCTATTAGTGAGCCTAACCATATTGCTGCACCGATTAGGGTGAAGCTGGTGCCGAGTAGGATTATGTATCTATTAGTTTTGCGGCGGAGTACTACTAGGTCTTTTTCTTTCATAAAGAGTGGGTTCCAGATGAAATTGAAGCTTTGGTATATTATTAATACTATGGTTGCTAGGAGGAAGGCTAGGTAGTATATTGACATTCCTTTTTCTCCTGAGTATTTGACTACGAAGAACTTATCTCCAAAATTGATTACTGCATACATTATGGCTGATACCATTATGGGTAGTCCTATCTTAAAGGCTTTGGTTAGGTAGTATCTTGAGAACTTTCTGTATAGGTTTTTTCTTAGTCCTATTAGAAAGGCTATTACTAGGGCTAGCTCGATGCTATAGGTGATGGATAGTCTTTGGAATACGGCGTCTCCTTTTGAGAAATAGATTATGAGTATGGCTATTAGGTTGCTGAGGATGAATCGGGATAGATTGAAGGTTTGCAGTCCTCTTATTTTTTCGCTCGATACTAGGTAGAAGGTTAGAAAATTGGATATTGTCATCGCTATTATTGCTACGAAGACGTAGGTCCTATAGATTGTGTATTCTCTTGCGTTGATGTCTGCTGTGGTCTTATTCAAAAAGGTAAAGAACTCCTTGTCGATTCCAAAGGCATAGACTATTAGTAGTGAGGATATTAATAGGACGAATAATGCTGTGCTTAGGGTGTAGAGCATTGAGCCTCTTTCGGTTTTGCTCTCGAGGGTGTCTGCGTGGAGTTTGGTTAATGATACGTAGAATCCAAATCCGAATATGCCCGACATGGTTATGGCGAATGAGTAGAGGTATCCGTATAGTCCGTATTCTTCTGGACTCATTATTCTTAGGAAGATTGGTATCAATAGGAAATTGCCGCCTCTTACTAAGAAGTCGACGGAGAAGACTTTCACGAATCTTGTGAAGACTTCATTGCCTTTTATGTATTTCCTTATTAATCTCTTTACCAAAGCTCTGAATAATTATTTGATATATATGCTTCTTAGACCTGAGTCTTCGACTTTTTCTTTGATCTTCTCTAGTATTGCTGTCCTTATTTCCATTAGTTCGTTTTTGAGGCTTGGTGAGCTGACTTCTATGTATAGGCATTGGTTTTCGACGTAGATATCTGTTGTCATCTTGCTTATAAATTCGCCCATAATTTCCTCCCATGCCTTGATTATTTCGCCTTCTTTTACGGGTACTCTAATTCGACAATGTCTTATAAACTCATTTAGGACTTCATTGAGTGGTTTCTCTCTTGCTGTCCGCCTTAATCCACCGCTTAGGAAAAACTTCTTACCAGGATACATCGTGTCTATATATTTTATGTTTAATATCTTTGTTTTCAAATATACTTTCGACTCTACCAATCTGTGTATCAGTCAAAAACACCTGCCCAAACCTATCGCTCCCTACTAGGTTAATTAGCTGCTCTATTCTTCCGAGATCGAGCTTATCGAATATATCATCCATAAGTAGGATGGGTTTTTCTTTCTTATGTTTGTAGAGATATTCAAATTGTGCGAGCTTTAGGGCTAATAGGAAGGTTTTTTGTTGCCCTTGTGAGGCATATCTTTTAATGTTTATCCCATCTAACAAAAGGTCGATATCATCTCTATGAACTCCCACCGTGCTATGACCCATTACCCTGTCTTTTTGTCTGGCTTCCAATAGGATGGCCTCAAAGTCTTCTTCGTAATTACTGCTGCTATATCTTATATCTATATTTTCTTTGCCCGATGAGATATAGTCGTAATAATATTCGAAGGGTGGCTTTATCTCTTCTACAAACTCCCTTCTTTTCTTATTAATCTCCTTACCATATCTAATCATCTGCTCGTCCCAAATACTTAGTGATGTTTCGTCAAAGCTATTGTTTTGTTGAAAATACTTCAATAGCTTATTCCTTTGCTCAATGGCTCTATTATATTGGATAAGGTTGTCCAAATAGACGTTATCTGCTTGAGATATAACCTGATCAACAAATCTCCTCCTGACCTCACTACCTCCTAGGATTATCTCTTGGTCGGAGGGTGTAATCATCACTAGGGGTATCTTGCCAATATGTTCTGAAAACCTATTATAGTCCTTGTCTCCACATCTGAACTTCTTCTTGTCTCCCTTCTTAAGTGCGCAAGAAAACCTCTCTATGCTTTGTTCAAAATCATATTCTCCATGTATGGTGAAATATTCTTGGTCTGTTCTTATATTCCTCTGGTCTTGGGTATTGAAATAGCTCTTACAAAATGATAGATAGTAGATTGTATCCAAGATATTAGTCTTACCAACTCCGTTTTCGCCTACAAAGCAGTTTATCTTCTCGGAGAAGGTCATACTAAGGTCTTCTAGGTTTCTATAATTGTTTATCTTTAGTTGTTTTAAGTGCATTATTCCAATTTAATATTTAGAGATTCTATCCCTAACTTCTTCCATTAACCACATTGGAGTCGATGTTGCTCCTGTTATTCCTACCTTATTTACTCCCTTAAACCAGCTCTCTTCAAGCTCTTCTGGTGAGGATATAAAATAGGTTTCAGGCTTTATTCCTTTGCAGTAATTATAGAGATATAATCCGTTTGAACTATTCTTACCGCTTACAAACACAATGATATCCACCTCGTTAGCAAAGTTTATAATCTTATCCGTCCTCGAGGCTACCCTTTGGCAGATTGAGTTCTTGATATTAATCTCGGGTTGGGTTTCGGGGTTGGCTTCCTTAGCTCTTTGCATAATCTCTTCAGAGATATTCTTATAGTCTTCCTTAGACATTGTGGTCTGAGAGAATATACTAATAGGTTTCTTATAGTCCACCTTGTGGAGGTCTTCTAGGTTGCTGATTACTATGGCGGTATTATTGGTCTGTCCAACCAGTCCAACCACTTCCGCATGTCCTTTCTTACCATATATCAATACCTGACCGCCTTCTTCCTTCATCTTAATATATGCCTTCTCTACATCTCTTTGTAGTTTTAGGACAATTGGACAGGTTGCATCTACAATCTCAATATTATTCTCCCTAGCCATTTCGTAGGTTGAGGGTGGTTCGCCATGGGCTCTAATCATAACCTTGGTATCCCTAATCTCTTTCATGTCTTCGAGGCTGATTATCCTAAGTCCAAGCTTGGCAAGTCTTTCGACTTCCTCATCATTATGCACAATATCACCTAGGCAATAAAGCCTGTCGCTATTCTCTAACTCATTCTCTACCATATCGATTGCGGATACTACTCCAAAACAAAATCCAGCAGAGTCTTCTATTCTTATATCCATATTATTCTCAATACCTATTCTAATAATCAATTACTAAGACAGACTTTGATTCTCCTGTCTTGCTAGCTCCAATACCTCTTCATATTCTTCTGGACTAAGGTCGTCGAAAAAGAAGTAGATTGGATTAACCTGCTTATTATATTGATGTACCTCATAGTGAAGGTGGGGAGCTTGGCTAAGTCCTGTTGAACCTACATAACCAATTATATCACCTCTTTTCACATCCTTTCCCTTCCTAACACTAAACCTCGACAGATGTCCATATAGGGTCTTAAATCCATAGCCATGGTCAATAACCACAGCATTTCCATAGCCTGCACTTCTGTCTGCCTCAATCACCCTGCCATTTGCAGTAGCATAGACGGGAGTACCTGTTGGAGCTGTCATATCAATCCCCGTATGCATCCTTCTGATTTGAAGTATGGGATGAAATCTATAGCCAAAGCCTGAGCTAAGTCTAAACTTCTTCTTAGGGATTGGAAGAATAGCAGGTATACATAAGCTTCTCTCTTTCTTGTTCTTAGCAATATTAAAGACCTCGTCAATGCTTTTGCTCTGAGCGTAGACCCTATTGGTTAGCTCATCAATCTTCTTGGTGGTCTTTATTATCTCTTCGCTTCTCGAGCCTGCAAAAAGCTCTGCATAGTTCATATCCCTACTATGGCTGCCAAGTCTTTTCTCCCTAGATAGTGGTTCGGTCATAAAAATCAACCTATACACATCATCGTCCCTCTTCTCAATATCTTCTATTATTTCAGAGAGAAGATTAACCCTTCTCTCCAAGTGTTTATACTGTATCTCATAGCTATGTAGCTTTCTCTTGAGGATTTTCTCATTTGGAGAATCGATAAAGCTAAAGAATATCAACACAAATACTGCACCAAATACAAGGCCGAATCCAGCACTAAAAGAAATATTCTTAAGCTTATCCTTTATAGTATTCTTCTTCTCGCTAAATGTAAGTGTTCTATCGTCGAACACGTATTTCCTCTTTTTTGCCATATTTCAACCGTATTTAAAATAAGGAGACTATTCGTTTCTCATAAAGCCTGCCTCATTCATAAACTCATAGTATTTCCTAGAGAAATGACGTCCATCCTCTCCCTTATACCTAACCTCAGTAAATACCTTTGCAAGAGTCTCCTTATCGTTCTCCTCGCAGAACTTCTTGCTTTGAGGAAGAGCTTCTAGTTCAGCGTATAACCTATCGATATCCTCTTCGGAATAGTCCTTATATTTCTCATTATGAACCACTGCCTCTAGCGGAAGTCTTTCAGTTAGAGGAGGGTTTTCGTCTGGATAACCTAGGCTTAGGCATGCGATTGGGACTACATGCTTTGGAAGCTCAAGTAGTTCTGCAATCTCCTTAGCATTATAAGTGACAGTGCCTAGATAACATATTCCAAGCCCTAACTCTTCAGCTGCAGTAGAAATAGCCTGTGAAAGAATGGCAGCGTCGATGGTAGCTGTATTAAACCATAGGAAATTATCATATTCAACCTTAGCACCTCTTTGTTTACACCATTTGTGGAAACGGTTCAAATCAGCACATATTGTAATAATAACAGGGGCTTCCGTAGTCATCTTTTGTCCAAAATGCATAGGAGCCATAGCCTTCTTCATCTCATTATCTCTAGTTATAATAATGGAATAGGTCTGCATATTACCCGTATTCGACGATCTAATCCCAGCTTCTAGGATTAGGTCTAGCTTTTCTTGGCTAATGTCTTGATTAGTATAGCTTCTAATGGTTCTTCTATCTAGAAGATGTTTGATTTTTTCTCTCTCCATAACCTTTTTAGTTGTTTACTATGTTTTGCAAATATACGAAGTATTTATTTTACTCAAGAATAATTCGTAGTTTTGCAACTGATAAACGTAAAAATACAGAGATTTATGCGAAAATCGATAATTACAATACTTATATTGCTTACCAGCTTAGGTTTTGCAGTGGATGCGAAAGCACAGGAGTTTAAGGCAGGAGCCTTATTGGGAGTCTTACCTTCACAGGTTGATGGTGATAGAGTAGGGGGTTTCTATAAGATTGGAGGTACGGGAGGCCTTTTCATCTATAGAGACTATAAGGCTATGGGTCGTTGGCAGGGTGAGTTGGTTTTTGCTATGAAAGGTGCAAGACTAAGTCCTAAAAGTAGGGATATTAGCATTTATCAAATATCGGCTAATTATATCGATCTTAATTTGCTCTATGTCTTTAGGGCAGGTAGTGATTTCAATCTTAGAATGGGTTTGAGTCCAGGAGTGAATATCTATGCCGTAGAGAAAAACATCAATGGTTTAGAGCCTGTCGATGCACCTGGTTTTAGAAACTTTTCCACTAGTGTGACAGCTGGTTTGGAGTATTATTTCACCGAGCAGCTATTCCTTGTATGGTCTTATAACTATTCCATATTCAGTATTAGAAAAGGCGATTTAAGTTGGCATAATCTTCAATTCTTCGAGCGAAATGGTCAATACCACCACTATATGAACTTCTCCTTAGGCTTTAGGTTCTAGTTTCTTAAAAGATAATTATTACTCCCATCCAAGATTAACAATATCAAACTCAATTAATAAGCCTTTATTCCCTATTTTACCTTTTTTATTCCTAAGAGATACTGAATTAATCTCCGATAAGAGAAAACTGTCTTCGGAGAACAATTTACTGATCTCCGATAAGAGTTTCTTCTTATGCGATAAGAATAAGCAGTTATAGTATAAGTGTTGTTTTAGTCTTTATTTTACCTTTATATAAGGGTGGAAAACCCAGTAATAAAAAGATATTTGAGAAATACTTGCATAGAAATTCTTATTTTGAGTTTTATTGTAGTATATTTGCAGACTAATAACTTTTAATACAAAGACAGATATGAAAAGAATTAAATCAATTCTCTTGATAGCGATGCTATCATTATTCGGTTTCTCTTCTTGTGCAGATAAAGAAGATAAGATTGATGATAAGGACCTAGTCATCAATGTAGAAACACTTAAGTCCTTTATTGGTAAAACCCTTCCACAAGTAAAAGAATCTCTTAGCGGTCATGGCTATGAATATCTTGGATTTGAAGAAGAGGAAGAAGCTCATATATTTGAAAAAGGAAACTATTCGTTTTTCTTTGCTATAGAAGATGATGTAGTCACAGCTTCAGGATATCAAGGCGAAACAAACAAGGCAACTGCCTTTGTTGATTATGTGAGCTATTCAGCTAAGTGCTACTCATTTGCTGGCATTGGTACTTATGAATATGGTTCTTGGGCCTATCTTCACAGTGATGATTATGAAGAGTTTGATAATTATCAAGACTATATGATTTACTTTAATCAAAACATGGAAGATATAGAAGAAACAGCTCAATATTGGGAAGCTAATGAGGATTTCTTTGGCATTTTCCTTGAAGATGAAGGTTCAAAACATACCTACATGATGGTATATATTGACGAAACCATGCATTCTTACAAAAAGTTTAGTAAATCAACGCTATTCTCAAGAAGGTAAGGTAATATAAAGGTTTATAATTCCAAGCTATTAGAGCTATTCTTATTAAGTAGTTCTAATAGCTTTTTTTGTTTGATAGAAATAGAGTATCTTTGTAGACTAATAACTTTTAAAACATACAGATATGAAAAGAATTAAATCAATTCTCTTGATAGCGATGCTATCACTACTCGGTTTCTCTTCTTGTGCAGATAAAGAAGAGAAGATAGACGATAAGGACTTTGTTATCAGTCTTGAAAACTTCAAGTCTTTTACTGGAAAGACTCTTTCTCAGGTTCAAGAATCACTCAATGGTTATGGTTATGAATACCTTGGATTTGATGAAGACGAAGATGCTAGCGTATTTGAAAAAGGAGACTATAAACTTATGTTTAGCTTTGAAAATGATGTAGTCTTTGCAGCAGGATGTATGGCTAGTACAGAAAAAGCAATAGCCTATGTAGATTACAAAGACTATGCGTCCAAATGCGCAACTTATGCCAGCAAAGGTGTATATGATTATGAGTCTTTCATATTATTTCTAGATAGTTATGAGGAGTTTGATGATTATCAAGACCACATGATTGCCTTTAATGAAAATAAAGATGATGTAGAGTTTTCGATTCAACATTGGGTTAATGATAATGAGGCTTTTCAAGTATGGTTTGAAGCTGAAGACGTAAAACCTTTATATGTAATAGCATATATAAATATCAATCTTGCACCCGACTTTAAATCAACTAAATCAACTCTATTCTCTCCTAAATAAGCTAATTATATAAGGTAATATAAAGGTATATAATTCCAAGCTATTAGGGCTATCTTATTAAGTAGTTCTAATAGCTTTTTTTGTTTGATAAAGTTTTAGTATCTTTGTGCATTAATACTAATACAAAGACAGATATGAAACGAATTAAATCAATTCTCTTGATAGCGATGCTATCATTATTAGGCTTCTCTTCTTGTGCAGATAAGGAAGATAAGATTGATGATATGGACCTAGTCATCAATATAGAAACACTTAAGTCCCTTACTGGGAAGACTCTTGTAGAGTTGGAGGCAGTACTTAGTGGTCATGGATATGAGCATCTTGAGATAAGTCATGGATTTAAAAATGTTGTAACAAATGGTGAAGAATATAACCATGCGTTTAGTAAAGAAGAAGGGGAAGTACTTGTTTTTGCATTTGATAATAATAAAGTCTTTGCTGTGGCAGCTAGAGGTGAAGCGGATAAGGTAGATGCAATTCCGAAATTTATAGAATATTCTTCAAAATGCAATAGTTACGCTTTTGGGGGTATCTATAAATATGTCGCTTGGGCGGAATTTGAGCATGTAGATATGAGAACTGATAATTATCAATATTATATGAGTTACTTTAAAGAAAACCAAGAATATATAATAAAAGCAACTAATTCTTGGGAGAACAATTATGAGGCTTTCGGTGCAGGATATGAAGTTTTCTATTTGGATTCATGTACTTATATAATGGAGTATTTGGATAAAGCCCTTGCACCAGC
>FZPS01000015.1_pt47 | contig 15202 bp, 12 predicted proteins | sample 1817821 | NCBI WGS metagenome assembly FZPS01 (sample SAMEA104158645, study PRJEB21678) | metagenome | place: Germany | collected 2015-04-21 | reverse complement strand
GCCGATCAAATTGAAAAGGACATTGACATAGAGGGCGGCCTTTGCTTCTTTTGTGGAAGAGACGGCAACGATTAAACTAGCAACCGTCGTGCCTATGTTTGCGCCGAGCATGATGCTAATCGCAGCCTTTAGGTGAATCGACCCCAGGGCGTAGAGGTTTTGCGAGAGTCCGATTGTCACGCTTGAGGATTGGAGGAGGGCGCTGATGACGGCGCCACCGAGAAAACTGTTCAGAGTGTTTTCCGATAGCAGTAACATCAGATTTAAAAAATAAACGGAGTCGGATATGAAGGAAAGCCCCATGTTCATGATGTCGATTCCTAAGAAAAGAATTCCGAAACCAATAACCATGTTTCCTGTGATTCGGATCTTTTCTCTATTAAAAAGAAGAAGCAAATAACCGAGAATGACGAAAACGAGACTGTATTTTTCGATTCGGAGCGTGAAAATGAAAGCTGTCGTGGTGGTGCCGATGTTTGCGCCGATCATGACCATCAGCCCCTGCGAAAGGGTGAGGAGGCCGGCGCAGATTAAAGCGACGACGACTGCAGTGACTCCGGAAGACGATTGAACAAGTATGGTCGCAAAAACGCCCGTTACTAAAGCGCGGAACTTGCTTCCTGTTGCTTTCTCCAATACCTTTTTGAGTTTCTCGTTGTTGAGTTTGATCAAGGATTCCCGCATTAAATTCAGGCCGAATAGGAACAGTGTCAATCCCCCGGCCACCGACAGAACATGAAAAATTGCGCTCATCCTCCTTTCATAATATATAATTATGAAGGAAGGAGGAAAAATATAAAAGAAAAAGCGAGACCGGCTCGCTCAATCATAGTATACCTTGGCTTTTGTGATTTCCTGGCTCAGATAATGAGGATCAATCACGTTTCTGGCGATGTTGTCGCAATGGTCGCTGATGCGTTCCAAATTTGAAAGAATGTCCGCATAGAAGACATCCGCCGTGCTCGCCACGCCGCTGCCGATGTTCGCAAGCTGCGCCTGGCGGTATTTCCTTTCTAGTTTGTCGATTTCTGCCTCCGCCAGCACAACCTTTTTCGCAACTTCCTTGTCTTCCTTCTCAAAACAGAAGATAGTATCCTCAACCTGTTCGGTCACGCGGTCGAGAAAGTGGTTGATGCTATCCGTAAAGTTCTGAAGCCTTTCTGCTTGCATCTCGTAACGGCTCTTAAAAAACTCAACCAGGTTCACGCAATGGTCGGCGATTCTCTCCAAATCCTGGAGCGCATCCATCAATACCGCCTGGCTGATTACAACTTTTCCGTTCAGGCTTTCAGTGCGAATTTTAAGCAAGTAGTCATGTATCACATGGTTGTAATAATCAACTTTTTCTTCGTTGTCCAGGCATTCCTGATAGTGGTTTTCGTTTTCATCATTGAAATAGTTTTTGGTTGCATGGAGCATCTCTTTTACAAACCCACCCATTTCCAGAATGCGCGTTTTTGCGCTTTCCAAAGCCAGGACGGGGGAAGTCGCAAGGAGATCTTCGTTCAGCTTTTCGATGAGATCGAAGTCGGGAGCTTTGGCGGGGATGATTTTTTCAATCAATTTTTGAATGTACTTATAGACGAAAAGTACTAGAATCGTGGTTGCGCCGTTGAAGAAAATATGCGCAAAAGCAATTGTAATTTTATTGTTTTCACCCAAAAATTTTTCCGCCCAAAGAAAGAGTTTGGTATAGGGGCTGAGAAGAATGAGGAAGAAAACCGTTCCGAATATGTTGAAAAACAAGTGGAACAGTGCGCCCTGCTTCGCTTCGCGGCTTGAACCGATTGAGGAAAGAAGGGCAGTCACGGTCGTCCCGATATTACATCCCAAGAGAATCGGAAGCGAAGCTCGAAGGGAAATCGTTCCGGTCGAAAAAATCTGTTGGAGGACGCCGATGGAAGCGCTCGATGATTGAATCAAAGCCGTAAGACCTGTTCCGACCAATACGCCCAAGATCGGAAAATCCGATAAGGAAATCATCGCCGCTTCAAACCAGGGTTTTGTAGCCAAAGGCTTTAGCCCCAAACTCATCAATTCAAGACCGACAAACACAACCGCAAATCCGAAGATGAGATTTCCCGACTCTTTGATCTTCTTGCTTTGGAAGAACAAAAACATGGCAGCTCCCAAAGCCATAATCAAAAATGAATATTCCGCAACGTTCAGACCAATCAAGAAAGCGGTGACGGTCGTTCCGATATTCGCTCCCATCATGATGCCGATGGATTGCCTGAACGTCATCAAGCCTGCGGAAATCAAACCGATGATGATGACGGTGGTCGCGGACGAGGATTGAATCAGAAGAGTGACGGCGGCCCCGGTAAGAATGCCTTTGAACACTGTTCCCGTCGCTCTTGCAACCAATGCCTTCATCTTGCTTCCGGCGAGTTTTTTCAAAGAATCGCTCATGAGATTAATCCCGTATAAGAACAAGCCCAAACCACCGGCCACAATCGATATAATTGCATAGGTGCTGTCGGGAATGAAAATCGAAATCCAGTACATAATTTCTCCTTAATGTATTTTGCCAAATTCTCCCCAAGCTATTATATAATAATGTAGAAAATAAGTAAAAAATAAAATGTTTTCAAATGATTGCGGAAGAGGGAATCAAACTTGGAAAAGGCAATTTTAAAATAGAAGTAAAAAAGTGTTAAAAAAAATATGACAATGTGTTATAATTCTTTTAGCGGAGGAGTTGGTACAATTGGCATACAAAGCGCTTTACAGAACATACCGGCCGCAGAAGTTTTCAGAAGTCATCGGCCAAGATCACATCGTCAGGACCTTGCAGAACTCGCTGGCAAGCGGGAAGATTTCCCATGCTTATTTGTTCAGCGGGCCACGGGGGACGGGAAAAACCACCGTCGCCAGGATTTTTGCAAAAGCCCTCAATTGTGCCGCTCCGGAAACAAACGAGCCCTGCGGAGAATGCCTTTCTTGCCGGGAAATTGCCGAGGGCAACAGCCCGGATGTTGTGGAAATTGACGCTGCCAGCAACAACGGCGTCGATGAAATCCGAGACATCCGCGAGAAGGTAAAATTCCTTCCGAGCGGTTCGAAGTATAAGATATACATCATCGACGAAGTCCACATGCTCACCCAGGGCGCATTCAATGCCCTGCTCAAGACCCTGGAAGAACCGCCCAAGCATGTCATTTTCATCTTGGCTACGACCGAGCCCCATAAGGTATTGCCGACGATTCTTTCACGCTGCCAGAGATTTGATTTCAAATCCTTGAGCGTGAGGGAGATAGCGGAACTGATCCGCAAGGTTGCCCGCGAAGAGAAATTTTCAATTTCTGAAGAAGCGGTGATTGCGATTGCGGAAGGGGCGGAGGGCGGAATGCGGGACGCATTGAGTTACCTTGACCAAGCCGCTTCCTTTGCGGATGACGAGATCACCATTGATGACGTCAATAGCGTCACCGGCAACCTCAACTATGACAAGCTCATTGAACTTGCCACATATTTTGAAGAAAAGAACATCAACCAGGCTCTGCACGCGATCGACGAACTCCTCATCATGGGGAAGGAAGTCAACAAGGTTGTCGGAGCTCTGCTTCAGTTCTACCGCGACGCGCTCTTATATAAAACGATCGACACATCAATGTTCTCCAAATATATTTATGAAAAAGAAGAATTCAAAGTTTTGGCAGAAAAAATTGACGCAAAAAAAATCTTTTATTACGTCGATGTGTTGAGCGACGTCCAAACCAAAATCAAGTTTTCAACAACCCCGCAAATATATTTGGAGGTTGCCGTCATCAAGATGATCAATGAGGTTGCGGATTCCGATTACGCCGGAAGAATCAAAGCTTTGGAAGAAAAAATTCAAAACCTCCGGGATATTGAAAACAATGTCGTCGGCTCGAAAATAAACATTCTTGAAAGCAAACTTGCAAAAATCACCGGCGAATTGAGCCGTTTGGAATTGCCCGAGCTTGCGGCACGGATTGAGGCCTTGGAAAAAGAATTTAAGGAATTGAGGAATTTGGGGAAGGATGATAAAAGGGGGGAAGCTCCGAAACCTGCCGCGGATGTTATGGATCAACTGCAGAAGCTTTCGGAAAAGGTCGAAGCTTTCGAAGGCAAAATGAAACAGGAGTCAGAAAAAACGGCCAAGCCCCAGAGAAAAATCAGCAGGAAGAGGATTTCCGAAGGCCAACTTTCCTTTTTTTCAGACAATTTTTTCAACCAGGAAAAGAATACGGAAACCGAAGAAGCGCCGACGGTCGATGAACCTTCCGAAGATGATATCGGCATTATAAAATTAAGTGATTTTGAAGAAGCGGCGGAGGAACACCAAGAAACCGCCAAAAAGATGCCGGCTGAAAACGTCCGGTTCGTTGCAAACGAAGAGATAAGGGAAACCGAAAACTCGCAACTGGTGCGGAGGCTGAACCCGGTTCAGCCCGCAGTGGAAGAGCGTCCGATAATCCCAGAAAAAAAATCTGAGCCGGTTCCGGAGCCGAAAACGTCCGGTGAAGATCCCCTGCGCGGGATTTATGACGAGGAATACAATTCCTACAGCGTTTCCGTCCTTGAAAGGATTTTGCATTCTTCCAGGACTCCCGAGGCACGGGATGGCAAGGGTCGCATCATCAACATTTGGAAGAACCTAACCAGAAACTGTTCTTCGGACTTGCTGAGTACTGCCCAGATTCTCCAGGACGGACAAATCGTTGCCGTCGGAAATAAGGAATTTGTGTTGATCTATCCAACGGCTTCTCTCTGCAACCAGGTGATGCGGCCGAAATTCAAACGCAAAGCCCTGCCCCTGCTTTACCAAGCCCTCGGCGAGGCATATAATTACATGGCGCTGCCGGAAAACATCTGGTTTGACAAAAGAACGGAATACATCAACCAATACAACATCGGAATCAAATTTCCGAAACTTACTCCGTTCGATGATCCGCGCCTTTCTGCCGATGAAACTGACACAATGTCCCCCCAGGAAAGGATGGCAAGCGAAGCCATCAGGATTCTGGGCGAGGAGATTGTGAAAATTGAATAGGAGGAAACATGAACCAACAAATCATAAAAAAAATCAAGAAGATGCAAGAAGACATGGTTGCGGCTCAGCAAGAAATAGAGTCGACCAGTTTTTATGCTTCCAGCGGCGGCGTCGTCGATGTGGAAGTGAAGGGGACCAAGGAATTGGTTCGTGTGAACATCAGTGAGGATTTCACGGTCGAATCAAAAGAGGACCTGGAAATACTCGGGGACATGATTGTCGCCGCATGCAATCAGGCATATAAAGAGATCGAAAAAACCATACAGGAAAAAATGAGCCAGTACCAGGACTTGTTGTCTGGTTTCGGCGGTCTGTTCTGACATGAAATATCCGAAAGCTTTGGAAAATTTAATAAAAAGTTTTCAGTTGTATCCGGGTATCGGCCCGAAAACGGCGGAGCGTTTGGCTTTTTATACCTTCCTCGAACTGAAGGACGAGGAGGTGGCAGATTTCAGCGCGAATCTCCTTCGGATTAAAAAAGAACTAAAGCATTGTTCCAATTGCGGTGTCATCACCGATCGGGAGACCTGCGAAATCTGCACGGACTCTGATCGTGAAAACAAATTATTGGTCGTGGAAGGGACTAAGGACGTCAATGTTTTCGAAAAAATCGGGCATTACTACGGTAAATACCATGTGTTGAACGGCTTGATTTCCCCTTTGAACGGTGTCGGGCCCGATGACATCAACATCCAAAACATTTTAAAGCGCGTTGATGATGAAAAAATTGAGGAAATAATCGTCGCGACCAGCGCCACCATTGAAGGTGAAATGACCGCCCTCTACATAAAAAACAGTTTGGAAAACAAAAACATTAAGGTTTATAGAATCGGCTATGGGCTACCTGCGGGCGGGGACATTGAATATGCCGATGAAATGACTTTGATAAAAGCGCTTGAAGGTCGCAAAGAATTATAGTATAATACAAAAAAAGAGGTGATAAAATGGAAAAAATTCATGAACTACTGAATAAAGTAAATGGGTTTGTAGAACAATTTTTAGGCCCGATCCTTGACAAAATCATTCAATTCTTATCATCCGGCAAGTATTTGGGGATTGGGATTATCTGCTTTTTCGCTGCGTTGTTGCTACTGATAGGCATCCTGGCCTGGATTAAGAAATTCCCAAAGTTTTTCTTTTTCATGTTGCTTATTTTCGGAGGTTTGGCTGCCGCGGCCTTGCTATTGTAAGGAACAATGCTCCTGTTTTTCCCCGCTCATTTTTCAAGATGAGAACTGAGTTTTTGGGAGAAACGCCGAGGAGAATAACAATTCTCAAGAAGAGAGCAAAAAAATGGGTGCTCTCTTTTTTTTGTTCATGACAAAATTCTACAAAAAAAACATGATGTGTTTACTAATGGTCCTGGGTATGTTATAATAAATTGAGAAAAAAAGAAATAAGGAGTCCAAAATGGAGAGAAAAAAGGAAGAATTTTTCGAACCCCCCGACGCAGGGGTTAGGACGCAACACCACAATGTTGAGGTCCGTTTAGAGAACCTGACGAAAGAGTTCACCGACAAAACGGGGAAGGTGACTGTGGCGGTTAATGATTTCAATGTCACAATCCCCTCGGGCAAACTCATTGGCTTGCTCGGACCTTCGGGTTGCGGGAAATCAACCACTCTTTATTTGATTTCCGGTTTGTTGAAACCGACGGCGGGAAGGATTTATTTCGGGGATGAGGATGTAACGAACATGCCTCCGGAAAAGAGGGGAATCGGTCTCGTTTTCCAGAACTATGCTCTTTATCCGCACATGACCGTGAGACAGAATATTTTGTTTCCCCTTGTGAACATGAAAGTGCCTAAGCAGGAGGCATTGGCTCTTGCCCAAGAAATGGCGGAACTTGTCCACATCGGCGACCTGATGGAAAGAAAACCGAATCAGCTTTCAGGCGGGCAGCAACAGAGGGTTGCGATTGCCAGAGCTTTGGTCAAGCGGCCCAGGGTTTTGCTATTGGACGAACCACTTTCAAATCTTGACGCGCGGCTCCGCTTGCAAACCCGCGAAGAAATCCGCCGCATCCAAAGGGAAACCGGAATTACGACTATTTTCGTAACGCATGACCAGGAAGAAGCGATGAGTATTTCCGATGAAATTGTCGTCATGAATGAAGGCATCAAACAACAGATGGACAGGCCGCAGGCTGTATACGAAGAGCCTGTCAACATGTTTGTTGCCAAGTTCTTGGGGAACCCCCCGATTAACATCTTTGAAGCCGATTTAATTGGCGGGCGCTTGGTATTGAAAGACGGTGAAGTCGTCGCTGATGGATTCACTGAACCTGATCAGGAGGTTTTCATCGGCTTCAGGCCTGAATACCTCAGAGTTTCGAAAAACGGGAAAATCACAGCAAAAACCGACTTAATCGAGCACATCGGCCGCGATACGATGATACTTTGCGAAATCGAAGGTTACGATCACTTGATTAGGGCGATCGTTCCCAATGACATGGAGCTTAAGGTCGGGCAGACCATTAAACTTGATTGCGTGAAGCTCTTTGTTTTCAATGCTGAGACAGGGGAGCGTTACAGATAATGCTAGAATATAAGAGGGACGGTTGGAAGGCGGCTATATGCTTGGCGCCGAGTTTGCTTTTGATGTGCATCTTCACCTTTTGGCCGATCATCAACTCCTTCATCATGGCTTTCCTGAACAATTATTACTTTGCTTTGAACAGATCCGACATTTACAATTCGCTGATGGATGTTGATAAATCCTTTGCCTATTTCATGGGCGGACGGTTCACGGGCATCGGGATCCAGAACTTCATCACTCTTTTCCGAGACAAAGACTTCCTGATCGCCTTAAAAAACACGGCTTTCATCGTTTTTGTTTCGGTTCCGGTGACCGTCATCATCGCCCTGCTGATTGCTGTTGCTTTGAACAGCATTAAGGGGCTTAGGGGATTTTTCCAGACGGTCTTCTTCCTCCCCTACGTCACCAACACCATCGCTTTGGGTTTGGTTTTCAACTCGCTTTTCCACGTCGATTACGGCTTGATCAACAAACTTTTCAACATGGTTGGCACGTCCTGGATCAACAGCGGCGCAACCTGGGGAAGAGCGATGTTTGTGTTGTTCCTCTATTCTGTGTGGGACGGACTGGCTTTTAAAATTATCGTTTTCCTTTCCGGACTCCAGAACATTGATAAGCAATATTATCAGGCAGCGCAGATAGACGCGACGCCGAGATGGCGCGTGTTCACAAGAATCACAGTGCCCTTGCTTTCGCCGATGATTCTCTACATTACCATCACTTCCTTCATGGGCGCATTCAAAGTGTATTCAAGCGTCATCGGCATTTTCGGAACAGGCCGTTACGGGCCCGTCGGCAACGACAAACTCCTCATCACGATCGTCGGTTATGTCTATGACCAATTTGACGTGAGCGGCATGCCCTTCGGCGTCGGTTCCGCAGGATCGATGGTGCTGTTCGGAATCATCTTGCTCATCACCCTCATTCAGATGCAGGCGAGCAAGAGATGGGTGCATTACTAGGAGGCACGCTATGGAAAGAGCATTATATTTAGATCCGAATGAATTGAGACGGTTTAAAATCAAAACCGGCATCGCCAGATTCTTTACCTATGCCTTCATAATTCTGATGGCGGCATTCATCGTCGTGCCTTTTCTCTGGATGATTTTCAGTTCCCTGAAAACCACCAATGAGATCATTTCGCGGGAAGTGACGTTCTTCCCCAGAAAATTCGAATGGGCAAACTACAGCAAGCTATTCACGGGCATAAAAGCAATCGACCAGTACGGGAATGAGTACGAAGCATTCAAACCCATGCCTTTTCACTGGATGTTCTTTAACACAATCGTCGTCGGTTTCTTCACGACCATAGGCACGGTCGTCACAACGATTCTGGCAGCCTTTGCTTTTTCAAGATTGAATTTCAAAGGCAGGGAATTGATTTTCACGATCATGCTTGCGACGATGATGATTCCCGGCGAGGTTTTCGTCATCACCAATTACATGACGCTCAGCAGATACACGGGCTGGATCAAATCCGCCAACCACCTAGAAAACTATGCGGCTTTGATATTCCCGTTCATCACGAGCGTGTTCTATACATTTTTCCTGAGGCAGACTTTCAAGCAGATACCGAACGAATTATATCTTGCCGCAAAGGTCGACGGAACATCGGATTTCAAATATCTCGTAAAAGTGATGATTCCGCTTTCCCAAGCCACGATCACGACCATCATCATCTTAAGCATGATTGGCACCTGGAATGCTTATATTTGGCCCAGTTTTGTAACCAATTCAATATATACGAACCACCTCTTGGTGAGCAACGGTCTGATGGTAGGCTTGCGCGGCGCATCCGAGACAACGGGACCAAACTCGATTTTGAATCTGCAGCTTGCCGCTTCCACTATGGTCACCGTGCCCTTGCTAATCATCTTCTTCTCGTTCAAGAAGTACATCTTGAGGGGAGTTTCCCGCAGCGGAATTAAAGGATAAAACTGAAAACAATATAAAAATAAGGAAAGGAAAGGACGAAAATGAGAAAATTCTTAGTGTTTCTAATCACTTTGGTATTGTCTTTTGCCCTCGTCAGTTGCAAAAAAGATGACGGGATTGTGGTAAGGTTTGCGATCACATCCGGTCAGATTAAAACTGCGATCGAAAGCCTGCAATTCGAAGAAAGATTCGAAGAAATGAATCCGGGCATCAATGTTGTGATCGTCGCCATTGAAGGGAGCTATGATGACCTCCGCGCGAACACGATGATGGATATCAACAGCGGAAGCGCCACTGCTCCGGATTTGGTCATCGGTTATCCCGACCATTTTGCGGAATATTACGGAGGGGGAGCATTGGTGAACCTCCAGCCCTACATCGATCATCCGGAATATGGATTTACTGAAGAAGAATTGAACGATTTCCTTGAGTCTTATCTTGCGGAAAACAGAGGATACAATTCTGAAAGACCGGATGATCTTTACGGCCTCCCCTTCAACAAATCCAGCGAAGTGCTGATTTATAACAGGACGGCATTCGAATTACTTTTCGAAGACGAGTGGGAAGAAAAAGTGCCCCAGACTTGGGATGAACTCGAACAGGTTTCTTTGGAAATCATCGATTTGGTCAAAGCAGGAAAGCTTGACGAGCATTGGGTCAAAGAGACGGACGGCAAAGAAGAAGGATTTTTGAAAGTTTCTGATTATGTGCAAACTGGGAAATTCGCGCCGTTCGGCTATGACTCCAGCGGCAATGCCTTCATCACTCTGACACGTCAGTGGGGCGGAAAATACACCTCCAGGGACAGCGTCGCCAAGGGTTATGCTGAATTTTTCGAAGACGGCGTTGCGAAGCAGATGATGGAAGACATTAAAGCGCTGCACGATGCCGGAATCTTCAATCTCGCTCCCAATTTCGGATCCAACTACTGCAGCGATGCTTTGAAAGCCATCCAATGCATCATGACAGTCGGCTCCACCGCTGGCGTCCGTTACAATGAGTCCAGCGACTATGAATATGACTTGGGAGTCGCTCCGATTCCGTACAAGCATGAGGACAAGAAGTACGTCATTCAGCAGGGAACCAACATCTGCATGCTTGACGTGAACAGCACCGAAGAAGAACTGCTCGCGGCATGGAAATTCCTGAAATTCATGCTCAGTTCCGATAACACGGCGGCTTTCGCAATCGAAACCGGCGGTTATTTCCCCGTAAGAAAATCGGCTTTTGAATCCGAACGTTATCAGAATTATCTGACTAATCCTGCCGAAGAAAAGAAGGCTTATTCTGCGGCGGCCAGAGTCGCACAAGAATACTACATCTCTGAATACACTTACTTCGTGGACCCGGCATTCATCGGCTCCTCCAAAATCCGCACCGAAGTTGGAAGCCTCTTTGATGACATCATCGTCAACGGCGAAGACATCGATGCGCGCTTCGAAGAGCTGAGGAATGACCTCTACGCTTTCGTGATAAAAAAATAACTGAGAATACAACATGGAAATGAAACCTAAACTGAGAAAATTTCTATATGGCCTATTCACTCTGTTTCTGACTTGTTTGTTGGTGGCTTGTGGGGAAAGGGAATACACTTTCCCCACAAAGTACACCGATGAATTGCGGTTGGAAACGGAGTATGAAAACAGAACGTTTTTGGCGGACGGCATCGAACTCGTGACTTTGTTGCAGGCGGTCGATGGCGACACCGCCCATTTCCGCGATTACGCGAACAGGACCATAAAGATCCGTTTTCTGGGCATCAACACCCCGGAATCGACGGGGCAGATTGCTCCCTGGGGAGCTAAGGCCAGCGCCTTTACTAAATCCAAACTGGAAAATGCCTATGAAATCGTAATCGAAGCGGATGTGGTCGGACAGCCTCCCGAGGTCGATGCGACCGGAGACCGCTATCTGGCCTATGTTTGGTACCGTCCGAGCAAGGATTCAGAATTCAGAAACCTGAATCTGGAATTGATTGAGCAATGTTACACTTTCTTCACGGGTTTGGAAGACAATCTCAAATACGGCGAAGTTTTCAAAAAAGCTTATCTGGAAGTTTATCCGAAAAAGCTTCGCGTTTTGGGAGAAAAGGATCCCGACTTCAATTATTCGATCGGAGAAAGGGAAGTCACGATTGCGGAATTGAAACATAACAGGGCAAGCTACACCGCGGGCACCATTCTCAGAATCACGGCCCGCATCCTGAGGCTCGTGGGGAACAGCGCCTATTTGGAAGATGTTGAAGAAACATACATCGAAGATTTGGGTAAAAGCGTCAGAGGCGGAATCTTTCTGTATCATTCTTTTGTCAGCGCGATCGGGAAAATGAGGCCCGGCGACGTGATCAATTTTAAATGCCAGGCTTCTGACAGCGAAACTTACGGATTCCAGCTGGTGAACCCCGGCGACATCAGAAAAGTTGAGGAAGGAACCGAAGTCAACATCATTGACCTGCCCGAAGACGCGGTTTCCTTGAAGGACTATGAAGGTTTGGTTGTGAGAATCAAGGAATTCACGGTTACCGACAAGAGCAATCAAAATCCGGAAACCGGCGCTTATACGATTTATGGAACTCTGAAAAACGGCACCAAAGTCCAAGTCCGCATCGATGCGGACATGAGGCGGAAACTCTCTTATTCCTTCCCGCAAGTAGGCCAAACCTACACCGTGATCGGCGGCGTGAGCCGTTTTGTGGATTTCTATAATGACGGCGAAGTGATTTACCAGATCAAACTCGGAAACCTTGAAGGAGAAGGAAAGAACGATTTTGTTCTTGTTGAATGAAAAATATAAAATATAAGGAGAGGTAAAAGTTAAATGAGGTTGTTTAAAAAGCTTGTTGTCTTAATTCTGGCTTTGTTTGCCTCCTTAAGTTTGGTTGCTTGCGACAAAAGTGAAACCAAACTTGAAGAGGCGTTGAACTCCATAGCCTTGGGTGATTTAAGCAGCGTCACTCAGGATATTGAACTCATTGCTGTGACGGGCAAGCACAAATTGCCCATTGAATGGTCAATTGAGAACGTCAAAGGGGAAACCGCGGAATTGGATTTAACGGGGGAAGTCCCCATCGTAAGAATCACCCGCGCGCCCTACACTGAAGAAGGGCCGGGCGAATGGGGCGAAGTGCGCCTGACGGCAACTGTCAGAATCGGGAAAAAATCCTTAAGCCGGCACTGGGATATTTTTGTAAAACCTGGAGAAAAAGTCTTCACTCTCTCTGTCGGCGATGCAGCAAAGCAGCCTGAAGGAACACCCGTCAGAATCACCGGAACGGTCACTTATCTCCACGGCTCAGGCTTCTTCATGCAGGATGACTCCGGTGCCATTTATGTTTACGGCAAACCTTCCAATGATAAAGTGGTTCCCGGAGCCAAGGTCGAGGTTGAAGGGAGCATCACTATTTACTACGGACAGCCTGAAATCGACAGAGGTTACAAACTGACAGTGTTGGAAGAGGCTCCCGAAGGCGGCTTTGATTATTCGGAAGCAGCGGATGCTTTCATTCCGGAAATCGTTTGGAGCAGCGTAAATGATCCGAAATCCTACGGAAGGATTCTTACCGTCACTGGAAAAGTCACCGAGGGTCAATACGGAGATTACAAGAATTTAGAACTCACCGACGAAACTACAAACACCAAAATCATGATTTATCATGATTCCGAAGAAGGCTTCATTGATGCGATTACGGCCAACAAGGACAAGTACGTGACAGCGACGGTTATCACTTACAATTTCCACTCTTCCGATAAAGTTTGGCGCGTATTCGGATATGCCGGCTCCGTTGAGGAAGCAGAGGCTGTTCAGTATACCGATGAGAACAAAGTTTATTTGACTTCCATCAAACTGAAGAGTGAATTCGATGGCATTTCCGTTGTCAGCGACTTGACGCTTCCCACAAGTCTGTCCATATTTGAGGGAGTTTCGATTTCTTGGGAATCCAGCAACAAAGATGTCATCGCAGACGACGGCAAGTTCACTTATCCGACAGCAGAGACAGAGGTTGAACTTACCGCTACGATCACACTCGGAAGCGTGAGCGAAGAATACAAGTTTACAGTCACTGCCATTGCTCCGGAACAAATGACGGTCGCAGAGCTCCTTGCAGCAATCGACGAGGAAAAAGCTAAGGCGGTGCTTGTGGAAGGTGTAATCATCGGACGTGACAGCGGGGGATATTTCTATCTTGCTGATGAAACAGCTGTAGTTTACACTCGCGTCAAATTAAGCGATCATAATGTAGAAGTCGGAGATAAGGTCCGCGTTATCGCAAACGGTAGTATTTATAACGGAACAACTCGTTATAACAGACAGTTTGCCGGTGACGGTAATGCAGTAATTGAAAAAGTAGATGATGAAAAACACGAATCTCCGCTTGAAGCAGTTCAAGCCGAAATTTCTGATTTCGATCATACAATTACTGTAGATAACCTTGTAGAAAAAGTTCAAGAAGAAGAACTCTTTGGAAAAGTCTTCGAAATCAGCGGCTACTTTGTTCTTGTTCCAAGCGGAAGCTTCACTGATCTTTATCTTGCGGAATCTTTAGATGAAGGCGCAGACAAGGTAAGAATTTACCATAGTTCTATGGAAGTCGACGCCCTGAAGATGCTTGCCGGAAAAGAAGTGACGCTCATCGCGGTCGTTTATGAATGCTATCCCAACACGGGGCTTTGGAACTTGGGCTTCCTCGGAAGAGAAGGCGACCTGAAAGTCACTTTGACCAATGAAGACCTAGAAGAAATTGCTGAAAAGGAAATCAACGCCATTCTTCCGGAAGACAATGTCTTGGTCGGAGATTTGAATTTCTTCGATAAGACCAAATATTCCTATGTCATCGGCAATGTGACCTATGAGTTCACATCGAGCAACACCGACATCTTAGGCGATGACGGTAAATTCACCGCTCCTGCTGAAGATACAGAGCTTACGCTCACCGTCAAGGCCATTTTCAGCGAAGAGCATGAAAAGACTTTCACATTCGAATTGACGGCCAAAGCTCCGGAAGAGCCTGATGAAGAAGGATTGCTCATTTCTTTGGATTTCGGCACAAAAAAAGTTACAGGTTATGATGCAGGCACTCTTAAATTCACAAACGGCGACGGCAAAGAATATCAATTTGAAAAAGACAGAGTGCAAATAAACACATCAGATTATGTTCCGCATGATACAGCCGGCGCAATCTTGGTCTTGAGCACAAGAAAAGAGTATAAAATTGCCTGGATCGAATTTGACTGGAGTTCGGTCAATCTGAACAAAATCACGATTGATTTCTCAGTATGGAACCAAAATAACTTTGACACAATCGTGAATTCCGCAGGCGCCAGAATAGCTCTTGAAAAAGAAGTGGACGGGGAATGGGTCGCGGTAGAAAATGTGAACGGATTAACCAACGTCTTGTCAGAACTGGTCAAGGATCAATACATCACTGTAACATTTGAAAACCTGACATCTGGCAAGTATCGCTTGGTTTACGAAGATCCCAACACCACCGCTTCTGACAACACCACAACCGCAGTCACTGCTGACAACCTGAAAGTATACGGATCTCAAGAATAGGTAAGAAATCTATTCAAACAAAACAACCGAGACAAAAATCTCGGTTGTTTTTCTTTTCCTTGTTATTTGTTTTTGATTATGCTAAAATCAGAAAAAGAGGTGAGGAACATGGAATACAGGAAATGGTATGATAAGGGAATCAGGACTTCTTTGCTT
>FZPS01000062.1_pt2533 | contig 15213 bp, 12 predicted proteins | sample 1817821 | NCBI WGS metagenome assembly FZPS01 (sample SAMEA104158645, study PRJEB21678) | metagenome | place: Germany | collected 2015-04-21 | reverse complement strand
AACTTATATATCTAATCCTTAGCTTTTAAGTTATTATACCCCAAATAGTAGATTTTGTGAATAATTGACATTAGTAAATCCATATCTTGTATTGTATGTTTAGAAAAATAATGATAAAATAGTACAGTATAGTATATTATTACATAATATATCCAAATCTGTCGACACCATTTTACAGACCTCAGCCATTTCTTTTTACAGTAATCAGGAGTGAAGGAGTGCTATTATGAAAATTCGGGGATTAACAAAAGATAATGATGCAGTTTTAGAAAAAATTATCAACTGGGACTTTACAGATGAGGCCGAAATGCAAATTAAGAGAGCAGATCGTACTCATAGACAATTATATGAAAACCTGAAAAGTTTTATTAAAGATTTTTCTTCCGATTTTAATGATATCAAGCTAATTTCCGATCAACTGTCAGGCTTTGTTGAAGTAATGATGGATTCTTCAAAGAATCTTCAGGTAGCAACAGAATTCATTTCAGAAGGTGCACATAATCAGGCTAATGACCTTAATACCTGTCAATATATTGCTGATATGCTATCTGATAAAATCTCCATGATGAGTGAAAAATTTAATAACCTGATTGAACTGGCCCATGAAATGAGCGATGTAAGTTCCCACGGCAGGTCTGCTGTACTAAACCTTTCTGAACAGCAGAATAAGATCTACGAAACTAACAATATAATTGTGAAAGAAATAGATCAATTGCTGGATAAGACAAAAACCATTGACGAAATTACAGCAGTATTATTTAATATCGCCAAAAGGACAAACCTGCTGGCACTGAACGCTGCCATTGAGGCATCAAGGGCTGGAGAAGCAGGTAAAGGCTTTGCTGTAGTAGCAGAGGAAATAAGAAGATTATCAGAAAACAGCAGTGAAGCCAGTAAATCTATAAATGACAATATTAACGAAATAATAACCCAGCTTAATAGCCTGGAACAGGCCATGAATAGCTCAAAAGAAAGCTTTGACAATCAATCCCAGGCCGTCAATGAAGTAATAAACGCCTTTGAACGCATCAACTCTTTTATCGACAACTATATTTCAAATCAGCAGGATCTAAACTTTGATGTAGTAGAGCTTTTGAAAGAAAAAGAGGAGTTGATTACCGCCTTTGATAACATAGCCAATATTGTAGAAGAATCCTCGGCTACCATTCAGGAAGTGGCTTCCTTGACAATTGATCAGAATAATGCTGTAAATATAACCTATAAAATGACACAGGACTTGAGTGAAAAGGTTAATAATATATTGGATAATACCAGAGATATAAAGATTGAAAGGATAGAAACCAAACAGAAGGATATTGCAATGATCTTTGATATTGAGTCTCCTTTCTGGGGACCCACTATCAAGCAGGCAACAAAAACCGCTAATGCTTTTAACTTCAACCTGGAATTCTTTGCACCTAAGACCAGGGAAAGAGGTGCAGAGGATATGCTTACAGCCATTAATGGTTTTATTGCCAGGAATTTTGATGCCATTATTATCAGTCCCATCGATACCCCTCAAATACGTCAGGTACTGAAAGAGGCAGCTTCCAAGGGCATTAAAATTATATTTATTAATTCGGCCCTCGATGATGTACCCTACGAAACCCTTATAGAAACCAACGGTTATGAGTTTGGCAGAAATGCTGCAAAAACGGCAAAGCAGATTCTAAATAACCACGGTAGCGTACTGGTGGGTGTTTGGTCAGACCTTAGAATCCACTCTATCGATCAGCGTGTACAAGGTTTTATAGATGAGCTTGAAAATAATTCAAATATAACTGTATTTAAGCGGGATATTCTCAGCACTCCCACACAGGAGCAGCTAAATGATATAGCTGAATTTATACGTACAGAACAACCGGATATTAAACTGGTATTCTCCACTGATGGAGAATGGAGTGTTGCCTATGGGGAGTATATTAAGAGATATAATCCTGGTTTTGAGGTGTTGACAGTGGACTTTTTCCAGGACATTGCCAGTCTCATAAAATCCGGTCATATTAGAGCCTCTATTGCTCAAAGGGCTTTCTCCTGGGGAACCATGGCTTTGGAATTCCTTATGGATATCTTCCAGGGTAAAACTGTTACCCAATATACTGATACCGGAACCTACGAGGTCAACTTCAACAATATTTCCATATACGAGAGAAGATTATAAATAGGATTATAATATTTAAACCTAAAATCACATAAAAATATGTATCTGTAACTATCAGGGGCAAATATGAATACATATAGTGTAGATATTCAGTATGGAAGGTAGGTTAATTTATGAAAAAAGCCCTCAAAGCCGGATCACTACTGCTTTATTTTGATTTTTCCCTTATCTTCTATGAGATTGTACTAAAACTGTCTTTATCACAAGCCTCCTCTTGGGATAGTTTTTTCTATATTCTACTGTTTAATATGTCCTTTTCCATCTTGTTTTTTCTTGTAGCTTCCTTATTTAACGGGAAGGATAGGTTTGTACTAGCCTTTATTCTGCTGTTTTTATCCGGTGCTGTCTTTGCCAGCCAAATGATATATTACAGGTTCTTTAAAACCTTCTATACAGTATTCTCGGCTTTTAAAGGTGGAAAGGCCTTTGAATTCTGGAAGGATATCTTGTATATCCTTAGCAAAAACTGGGTCTGGTTGGTTTTGTTTTTCCTGCCTTCCATACTAGCCCTCATACTAAAAAACAGGCTTTTATTCTGCCAGCGCCCAAAGATTGGATCCTTTGTGCTGTTGCTACTTTTATTAGTAGTATTTCAGGGCATAGCTACAGCAGGTATTTATTTAGGTGACCGGGGTCCCAACTCCCCATATAACCTGTACTTTAATCCGGGGAACCCCCTAATATCCGCTGAAAAGCTGGGGCTGTTAACCGCTATGCGCCTTGATGCACAAAGGTTTATTTTTGGCGATACCTTTTCTATTGTACCTGTCCATTCACATGATGAAGCTTCCCAACCTATAGCAGAGGAATCTATAGTAAAACCAGTTAATCCTGACAAGCCCCTTCAGCCTAAAGATGAAGAAGAGAAAGATAATGAAAAAGAAAATGAAGGAGACAATGAACAGGTTGATCAAGTAGAAGAGGAGATAGTACCAGAGCCAAATATCCTGGACATAGACTTTGCAAAACTTATTGAGGATGAAGAAAATGAAAAAATCAAAGACATGCACGGTTACTTTAGCAGTCTGACTCCAACATATAAAAATGAGTACACGGGAAAATATCAGGGATATAATCTTATCCTGATTACAGCAGAGAGTTTTTCACCCTATGCGGTCCACAAAGATGTTACCCCAACCCTATACAAACTGGTCAATGAAGGTTATAGATTTACAAATTTCTATAATCCCGTTTGGGAAGTTAGTACCTTAGACGGTGAATATGTAGCCTGTACCAGCCTTTTGCCAAAAAGAGGGGTATGGAGCCTATACCTGTCAGGAAAAAACTTTATGCCCTTTACCATGGGCAATCAGTTAAGAAAGATTGGCTATAAGACAATGGCCTACCATAACCACACCTATGATTACTATAACAGGGATATCTCCCATCCAAATATGGGATATGAATATAAAGGTATTGGCAACGGACTAAATATATCAAAGGCATGGCCCCGTTCTGACCTGGAAATGATGGAAAAAACAGTTCAGGAATATATAAATGATCAGCCTTTTCATGCCTATTATATGACGGTAAGCGGCCATATGCAGTATAATTTTTTCGGCAACCATATGGCAATGAAAAACAAAGAGTATGTAAAGAATCTGCCCTACACCGAAGCAGCAAAGGCTTACATTGCCACCCAGATAGAGTTTGACAGGGCTATGGAGTATCTGCTGGACCAGCTGGACAAAGCCGGAATTGCCGATAAAACCCTGATAGCCATAAGCGCAGACCATTATCCTTATGGGTTGGAGGATAATGAAATAGATGACCTGGCAGGCCATGTTGTGGAAAAGAATTTTGAACTTTATAAAAGTCCCTTTATCCTGTACACTAAAGGTATGGAGCCTGTTACAATAGATAAACCCTGCTCCAGTCTTGATATTATCCCCACCCTGTCCAACCTGCTAGGGCTTGAATATGATTCTAGACTGTTAATGGGCAAAGATATCTTTTCAGACTCCCAGCCTTTGGTTATATTCCAAAACAAGAGTTTTATCACAGAAAAAGGACGCTATAATGCTGTAACCCAGGAGTTTTTTCCGGTGGATGGCCAGCAGGTGGATGATAATTATATTGATGAGATTTTAGATATTATCGATAAAAAGTTTAATTATTCAGCTATGATATTGGATACAGATTACTATAGATATATTTTGGAGGTCTAGCTATGTGTGATACCATGGTAGCCCTGGGCAATGCCACAAGGGATGGAGTAACCCTTTTCGCAAAAAACAGTGATCGGCAGCCTAATGAACCCCATATACTGGTTAGGATTCCTAGAAAGGAGCATGGACCCAATGCAAAGGTAAAGTGCACCTATATTGAAATGGACCAGGTGCCCTATACTTATGAAGTACTGCTACTGAAACCTTCATGGATTTGGGGCTGTGAAATGGGCTGTAATGAGTTTGGACTTAATATTGGGAATGAGGCTGTCTTTACCAAGGAGCCCTATGGCAAAGATGCCCTGATTGGTATGGACATGGTCCGTTTGGCCTTGGAAAGATGCAAGACCAGCAAAGAAGCCCTTATGCTGATTATTGACCTTCTTGAAAAGTACGGCCAGGGGGGAAACTGTGGATACGAAAAGCCCTTTACCTATCATAACTCCTTTTTAATAGCTGACAGCAATTCTGCATGGGTACTGGAAATTGCAGGCCAGTACTGGGTGGCTGAAAAAGTAAAGGATGTGCGCTGTATTTCCAACTGCCTGTCCATAGGAAGTGAATTTGATCTGTGCCATCCGGATCTAATAAAGCATGCCGTAGATAAGGGCTGGTGCAAGAGTGAAGAGGATTTTCACTTTGCCCGCTGCTATAGCGAACCCATTTTTACCCACTTTAGCGGATCCAAAAATAGGCTGGCAGCATGTTCATCTATTCTGGAGCAACATAAGGGAAATATTACACTTGATACCATGAAAAATGCCCTACGTTACCATGAAGATGGGATAAAGGAAAACCCTTTTAGGCATAGTTCCCTTAAAAGCGTATGCATGCATGCCGGTTTTTTATTCGGTGATCATACTACCGGCAGTTATATAGCGGCAATACATGACAAACTTCCTACATACTGGATTACTGGCAGCTCCACTCCCTGTATTTCTGTCTTCAAGCCCTACTGGATGCTGGATGGGGAGGAATTTATATTTGAAGAGAGGGAAGAAGATCTTGCCTTGGAATATTGGTATATAAGGGAAGAGTTTCATAGAATGGTATTGGAAAACAGAGTGCAAAATTTGGATTATTATATACAAAAACGGGATGAGCTTGAAAAGGAATTAAGCAAAGAAGTCAGTAACTTGGATTTTGATAATCCTGATGAAAATAAATTAAGGGATATAATGAAAAAAGCCATAGAAGAGGAAGAAAAACTCATCCTTGATACCATGGCTAAAAATCAGAATAATACTGCAAAAATTAAGGGCAACCCTTATTTCAGGTACTACTGGAAAAGGCAGAATAAGAATCTACGTTCTAAAATCCAATCTAAAATCCAGCAGCCTAATACCTTGCAAAAGTAGATTAATAACTGTGTCTATGGACCTTTAGGATAAATTAAAGACCTGTTAGTTCATAACCCTTTTCAGCGAACTTGTCTTTAATTTTATCCATGGGTATATTCTTCATTGCTGCGCCTTTAGAAATAGTCATAACCCTGCCCACCGTGTTTAGCATGCCGGGGTTTGTAATGCTTTCAAACCCCAAATCCTTCATAATATCTATAATATCAGGATTTTCTGTACATATTTCATATACACTTTTGGATATATCTATCTGCTTTTTCATCTTTTCATCTCCCTATTGACCCATATTATTTTATCTGAAAATAATAGTATTTATAACTCTGCAAAAGGGATTTGAAACCTGAAAAATCACTCATGTATAAAAATCCAGAAAGGTTACAATGCATTTTTAAGTATGCTTATGAAATCTTGATGCCAGATAGCTAAAGTGTTCAAGATGATAATCTATGTTAAACTCATGGCTTGTTATAATAGGGTCATATCTCCAAATGACAGGACTTGATCCTATCGCTAAAAAATGCAGGTATGTCTGCCCTTCTACCGGCGCTAATTATCAAATACATCAACTTTTTCCTTACATATATATATCCTACTTACTGATTTACCTAGCTTCATTTACCTTTATTACATATATCTTTCCTGCAAGTATTGCTTTACATTAATAAAAAGAAAAATTCCCAGCCATAGAATACGGCGCATTTTGAATACACCTCAATTGAAATGTATTGAATATACTGATAAAATATCAAGAAAAGCAAGGTTTTTTGTCCTTCCAAAGATCTATTGAACACTTCACCTTTGATATGGAGATGATGATTATGATTGAAAAGAAAAATTGCATTTCTAAGTCAGGCCATGCCCAAGCCAATGGAATTTCCATTGCATATGAATGTTTTGGTCCTGCTGATGGAGAAGCCATAATCCTCATAGCTGGAACAGACATGCAGCTTATTGATTGGCCTATGGAACTGGTAGAAGGCCTGGCAAAGGCAGGATTTCTCACTATTCGATACGATAACCGTGACTGTGGCCTTTCCACAAAATTTGCTAATGCAGATGACCCAACTCCATATAACCTTGGAGACATGGCCAAGGATTCGGTTTGTCTACTGGACGCCCTTGAGATATCTAAAGCCCATTTCCTAGGGGTATCCATGGGTGGTGCCATAGCCCAACTTGCAGCAATTGATTGTCCTGAACGCCTGTTATCCCTGATTTTACTGGCATCGGATTCAGGAAATCCCAATTTACCCCTTGTTGCAAAACCTGAAGCATTTGCTCATATTGCCCCACCCAAGCCAAACAATATGGATGACTTTCTCCGAAATCAAATAGAGATCGATTATGTTTTAGATAGCCCAGGCTATCCACTAGATAAGTCAGAAATCATTGCCCGAAGAACCCGTAGCGTGCAGCGGGATTACGATCCAGCTGCGCTACAGCGGCAGCAGGCGGTGGTGTTTTCCGATCGATTTGTCAGTACATATCGCTACGATAATCTTACTAAAATCACAGCTCCCACAATTATAATCCATGGTTTAGATGATGTACTGGTTCCCGTGGAAGCAGCCAAAGACCTTGCTAAGCGAATTCCTGAGTCAAAACTATTCCTCATCCCAGGCATGAATCATAACCTTCCTCCAGCTCTAGCATCAGAATTTATTAAACTAATATCAGAAAATGCCGGGCGCTAATCAGCTAAATTGCCCAGGAAATTTCATTTTTCGCAGTTTAGGGAATCTTTTATTGTATTCCTCTACTTCCTCTTTATCAATATTATTGAAAATCTCCGATTCATAAAACTTTCCTTTAACCCCTTTTAAGCTGTCTTTTGTTAATTCTGCAGCCATGAATGCATCAAAGTTTTTTCCATCAGATGTTGTAATACCAAAGTTCTTGCAAGGCTTGAATCCAAACCTGGAATAATAGTTGGGATCTCCGAAAATTATAATACCTTTATAGCCCTTTGCGGCAGCTAGTTTCATTGTTTCATTAATCAACAACCCGCCAACTCCACAACCCTGCCATTCTGGTTCTACAGAGATGGGACCGAAAGATATTATCTCATGTACATCTTCACCGTCAACAACCTTCGACCTGGAATACATTATGCATCCAATTATCTTCCCATCCTTTACCGCTACCCTGCTAAGCTCTGGAAGATAATCTTTGTGTTGACGCAATTTATGGACAAGGTAGTGTTCATCGCATCCGGGTGCATACTTGTTCCAGAATGCTCGTTGTGTCATTAGTTCTACTTCATACCAGTCAGATTCCGTTTCCATCCTAATCTCCACATCTTCTCTGGTTAGCTTGTTTCTTCTTTCAGGAAACCATCCAAATTCCAGCCTTACTTCTTTTCTTTGTAAGTCATTATTTGAATAACAACAGGTATCTAAGCCAATCAAAGTAAATCCTTCATGTAAATAAAAATCTATTGCATTGACATTACAGGATTGTGTTTCCAATATTACGGCACGTCTACCCTCTAACCTTGCCTGTTCCTTAGGGATCTCTATCAAAGCATGACCTATTCCCTGCTTTTGATATTTTTCCGCTACCCACAGCTCAGTTATTCGAAGGCGATTGGACCATAGCTCTGGATTAGTTTCAATGGCAGCAATTAATTCACCATCAATTACCACTCCCCAGGCAAAGGCATTCTCCCAATGATCCTCATAGAGCCTATCTGGAAAATCATATTCTTCGGACCCGCGGGTTATTGGTTGTTCTAGATCCTTTTTTTGAATATCAATAGCAAAGCCCTTGTTTGTTCTATTGATCACAACATCATAATACTGATCTGTTGTATATTTAATTGGTAATACAGTCCCCTTCCATTTATCTTTTGGCAGATCAATGATCCTATATTCCATTTTTCTACACCCCTATATATTTATCTCTTTCTCATACCACAAGGATCTGTGACTTCCTTGAACAAATTTTAAGGAACCTTTAAATTATCAGATCAAACTAGTTTTACATCTGTTTATAAATTTCACTATACTTATTAAAAGGAGAAGAGAAAAAATCAAAAGCAATATCCGACTCTTCTCTTTTTATTGCTAAGTCCTTGATTCCCTTGAACAAATAATACACGACCCATAAATTTAATATAAATGACAGTATTGCTAAAGGAATGCTAAAAAAGCCCAGTGTACCAAGATTAATGCCTGGTTCCTGTGCCGGACTTTGATATATTGAAAATAGAGAAAGTATTATCATGAAAAGATTGTACTTTGAAGCTTTGAAAAAATAATCGCTAATCCTTTTTCTATCATAAGGATTTCCCCCTTAAAACTATATACTTTATAATATCATGTGGCCTGATGTCCTTTCAAATAAAAAAACCATGAAACTGAAGATTTTTCTTCTGTTTCATGGATTATAATCTATAATCAAAAACCTAGCCACTCAATCTTTTCTGCCAAATCCTTTCTTTCAGGTGGAGCTGGATCTTCATCAGGATATCCTATGGGTATGATACCTGCAATTTCTTCACTTTCACTTATCTGCAAAATCTCCCTGGTTTCTTCGGAATATATTACATGTCCTCCAATCCATACAGTACCTAGCCCTTCCTCCCATGCCGCCAGACATAGGTTTTGGATTGCTGCACTGGCTGCCATAAGGGCTTCTTTGGTTTTGATCTCATCTTCAAAGATCTCGTGGGTCACGATAATATGGACAGGAGCACCGCCAAAGTTCTCGGCATACTCTAACATTCCCGGAACCTTTTCCTCAGGAATATATGAAGCATTGGGAATATAATCTTTAGCCCAATTATAGAATACATTACAGACCTTATCTACATATTCACCTTTAGTTACAATAAATCTCCATGGCTGACTATTTCCATTGGAAGGTGCCCAGTTTGCCGCCTCCAGAACTTTTTTCAGTTTTTCCTGAGATACTTCTTGATTTTTATATTTTCTAATGCTCCTTCTTTTCAATATTGCATCAAATACTTGTCCCATCTTAAATCACCTTTCTCCTAAATTTCTAATATTACTTATTCTTTATAAACTAATTTTACTGTTCTGAACCTGTTTATTGTATATTTCTATTTTTCCCATATCAAAGAAAAATACAAAGTTGGATCTAAACTAAAATATTTATTTGTTATTGTAATATATATAAGTCATTTTACAAGTAAGAAAACCACCCTTTCGAGGAAATATTCCCCGATTAGTGGTTTTATCTAGCATTTTCAATCGATTACATATTTTTTGACTGCTCAATTAAGCTCTCTAAACATACTATATTCCAAGAAGGAGTCTCGGATTATGGCAGACCATCTCTTCTATTTCAGGCGGAGTAATTCCTTCATTCATAAGTAGCTCAAAATACTCCTGCATACCTTCTGGCGGATCTATAATCTGCTTCTGCCCCAGATCTCCTGTCAAGATGGTATGTTCAGGGCCAATATCCTTAATTTGCTGAGCTATTTGTGGAATAGGTATATTGTCAATAAGAACCAGGCCATAGCTTTGTTCCACATAAACACCTTGGTATTTAACAAGTTCAAGTAAATCCTCTGTACTTAATCCCGTTGCTTCGTACACAGGATGGGTAATAATAATCTTTTTGACTCCCTTTTTAACGGCTTGTGGCACAAGATAAAGAACCTCTTCCCTGGTAAGATGGCCTGTTGCCAAGATTAGATTATATTGGGCTATTACATCAAGAACCTGCTGAAACTTTTTGTTGGTCTCCTTCTCAAATATGCTGATAGGCTGAATTTTACTCAGCTTCTGACGGCCTTTTGCAGGAACATTGCCGGTCCACTCCGATGGGATATCGTATTCCTGACCATGCTTTAACTGCATTTTATAATGGCCCCTTGCATGTAATGTGGGCATCCACACAACCTTTAGGCAGGGTTTGCCCTGGTATTCAAGGCCAAGGGAAGCAAGAATTGCATTAGGATTGATCCCGCCAACATAATGGTTAAGAGTCAGAGACCCAAAAAGATTGGAATAACCATGGGCTGCGGCCATATATGCCCATGGAGCTGTGGAATGGAAGTGGGATTTGACCACAGCTCCACTCATATTGCTTCCCTTAATTAGCCTGCTTAACTCTAAAAAATCATATTTACGCGGTATTGCTTCAGGACCGCAATGCACATGAAGATCATAATAATCTTTTATCACTTTTTTATCCATAAACCATAACCCTCGTTAATTTTATCCTCATTACAAGCTCGTTTCAGCAGTCTGGGGTAGAACACTGCCGTATTTTGCCCTATCCTGTTCTTCATTTATTTCCCTGATATAACCATGGAACATTTCAACCTTCTCGTTTGAAGGAGCTTCTGTAAACCGACTAACAATGATACAGGAAAGTACGTTAAAGATCAGTCCCCATACACCGCTGTGAAGACCAAGAGGGCTTGCTATAACAAACTGTGTTATACAAAGGACTACAACTCCAACAATAATCCCGGTAATGGCACCTTCTTTCGTTATTCCCTTCCAGTATAGGGCACCTAGCAAAGAAGGCAGTATCTGGAGACATCCTCCAAGGGCAACTGCAACAATAGCTACCAGCAAAGCATTAGTAAACTGTGACATCAATAATGCAATAGCAGATACTACCACAATAGCTATTTTCCCTACGAATAAGGCACGTTCCTCCGTTGCATCCTTGTTAATAAAGGGCTTGTAAATATCGATTGTGAAGATGGAACTGGTTACGTGCAGCTGGGAGTCGGCTGTGGACATTGTGGCAGCCAGTGCACCTGCCATAATAAGCCCAGTTAGTACGGGTGGTGCATAGGAGGATAACATGGCCGGAAGTACCATGTCTGCTCGTTCTAATCCAGGCATAACCAGAATACCACTGAAAGCAATCAAGAAAATTGGCACATAGAAGAATATCAGGTATATTGGAGAAGTTACTGCCAACCATTTTAATGTTTTTGGATTTTTTACAGAATAAAACCTTATAAAGGATGGCGGATAAATAGAGATTCCAAACAAGGACATAAAGGTGGTCATGTAGGTTGGCCAGTACTCCACTGGAATAATGAGTTTTTCAGGAACTTCCTGAGCAACTCTATTCATCAATACAGACCAGTCCAAAGTTCCAGTTACCTTGCCTAAAACTACGCCTCCGCCTATCCAGACTAGAAAAATCATCATAAGGCCCTGCATGGTATCAGTCCAGGCGACTGCCTTAAAGCCACCTAAGAGAATATAGCTTATCATCACTATATAAATAATCAGGGTGCCTGCCCAGTAAGGAACTCTTCCACCGGTAACAGTTTCAAAGATAATTCCTCCACCCATAATCTGAGATTGCAGGTAAGGAACCAGGAAAATAAGGCTGACAACAGAAATTATCATACGAAGAACATTACTCTCGTAATAGCTAGACAACAAATCAGCCTGTGTCATAAAATTATATTTTTTCCCTAAATACCAGACCGGACGTCCTATGAAATAAATCATTAAGGGGCTAACAACACAGGATGTAAATACAGCAAAGAAGTTGATACCATTGGTATAGATCTGCCCCGCCGCACCCAAAAAGGCAAAGCTGCTGTGAAATGTTGCTACGTATGTAAAATAGGATACAAAAGGACCAATGGACCTTCCGCCCACATAATAGTTTTCAAGGGTGCTAACACCTTTGTCACGGCTGGCAATCCCTATTAAAATAACAGCAATACAGTAAATTGATATGATAATTAAACTAATAATCCATGGCGCCATAATCGATTAATCCCTCCATAACTTCCATGCCATAATAATGCCTATGGCAATTAATAGTGAATAAGCTGACCAAAAATAAAACAAGCTAAAGGGCATCCCTAAAACAAAGGGATAGATTTTCTGACCCGCCCATGCTCCTATAGGGTAATTTACCAGTGAAAATCCAACCAACCAGATAATAGTAAAAACAATAGACCTCTTTTTCCTGGAAACAAGTTCTTTTTTTTGTTCTTGCATTTTTCTCCTCCAGAAATGTAATAATTATAAATAACACTTTTTTATTTTAGCACTTCATTATGGTAATGTGATTATGTGTAAAAGTATTTTATACAACATATCGATATTTGTCAAGAGCTTAATTAGATGAGTGTGATATATTTTTCATGGTTTATTGTGTAATAAAATGGTATATATAAAAATAAAAAACATAGTGAGAAGACCCCGTATAATATTTGTAAGGAAACAATATAGCAAGGTACTCACTATGTGTTTAGTTTTTAATAGAAATATATAAATTTACTCTTCCTCTATGTTCAGCATCCAAATCCTTTTCAGTGGTATTTCGGCTTTTATTTCATTGCTCAGCTTTTCATAGTTATTGAAAATTTCTTGTATTATATTTTGGGAATTCCATAGCCTTACCTTGAAAAACTGTTTTGATGCTTCATTCATTACCGATGATTTAAAACCACTCCAGGAAACCAGAAGACCGTAATCTGCATTAAAATTACTCATTGCACCTATTAATTGATCTAATATTGGCCTGCCAATAGGATTTGCTTCAGTCTTTACCTGCACACATATCTTAGGGGATCCAAAGCCTAATACGCCTGGAGATGCTAATATATCCACTCCATGATCTGCACCCTCGGGACTTCGATAGGTAGTAAAGCCTTTGGCTTTTAGGATTTCATTTATAAGTTCTTCCATTCTATGGCCTTTAAACTTTTGTATAATTCTCTCGGAAATCTGATCAGAAATATATTCATCTAGATCTATTCCTGTTTCTTCGTCCACATCATCCATAGCTCTAGCAATGGGCTTGGCCTTAACATACCAATTGTTTTTAGCCATCTCTTTGATTCTCTCTTCAGCTTTGTTTCTATGTATCCTACATATAGTCATTGCTGCACCTAGTGAATATAATATATCCTGATCAAATCTGTCTCTAGGAATATCCTTTGCAAACCAGTGAACTTCCCTGTAGTGATAATAAGGACTTCCCAGAGATTTATCAAATACATAATTTCCTCTGACCTTACCAAAATGCAGTGTTCTATCTCTTTTACTTGGAAGTACGACCCAGTCTCCTATTTGAATCTTATGTGCCATAGCCCATATTTGAGATGCCCAGTTTATAGCAGTTTTTTCGTTTTCCAAATTGTATTTCTCCATTAATATTTCATATAAGCCTTCTTGGGAATCTATATCATTTAAGTTGACATCAAATCCTTCCCAGGTTAAATAAACTTTATTATCTCCTAAAAACTTCTCTTCATATTCCCCGGTTTTTCCTGCCCTAAATAACCATAGGCTCATTATATTTCCCCCCATTTATGAAAAATATCTAAGTTAATCTTTATGAGATGCCTCTGCCTTACCTGATGTAATAATGTATATTACAAGTCTATCAATAGATATTTGAAATTGGCGCTGTTAATAATTTTATTACTGATACATAAACTTATTTCATATTCTCTGGAATATCGCACAAGAAACCTGCATAAGGAAATTTATACAACATGACCGGTGTACCCGACATATGGACAATCTCACCATTATTTGCTGTCCCATTAATAATCTGCTCTGCGCCCTCAATAAGGTTAGTAATTAAATCTGGGTATACTGGAAATGAGCCATGGGATGGATATATTATGTCAAACTCTTTGGCATAGCATGACAACAGCTTCCTCAGGCTCTCAATATACAAGAACATGTTCCTGTGTTCCTTGAACATAAAAATATTTCCATCCTGAATGATGTCTCCTCCAATAAGCGCTCTATTGTTTATGTCCAGTACAGCTATGCTGCCAGGTGTATGTCCTGGCATGGAAATTATTTTTAAGGGTCGATTTCCAAGATCAATAATCTCGCCATCTTTAACAGGCAGAATAGTTCCCAAGCCCCCTTTTGACCTATAATACCTTTCTTCGTCAGGAGACATATAAAAAAATTCAAAACTCTCATTTCCTGAAATATGATCCCCATCAGCATGTGTATTGAGAAGTATGACAGGCAGCTTGGTCAGACTCTCCGCAATCTCTTTTGCATTAGGTGTATTGGCACCACTATCAATGAGCAATGCTTTTTCTTCTCCAGTTAATAAGAAAAAGCGTACAAAGTTGTCTTCAATCCGCCATGTATTATTGTCTATTTGAATAATATCAACCATCAATATCCCTCCATTTTTCTTTTTTGCTATTGGAATATCGGCTGGTAAAGGATTTAACAGGGTTAAATGCCATTTCTCATATGCTTTTAGATTAATAATTTTCTTTTTGCATACCTTTGAACGAGATAGTTTTTATAATCAAACCAGGGACATTGCTTCTTTAGTTGTGGTAAATTAGTAGCACATTGATGATATGACAAGCCTTTCCTGTTTTGCTGATAAGATTTAAAGATTTTATTTATCCAATATTTGGCAGATATCGCCACTCTGCCTTCAGTTGAGGATAGATTCTTCTGAAATATTTTTGATAAATTAAGTATATCACCTAATTTTTTAAATAACAAGTTTAACGACAATATGTCCAAATAAGAATTATTGTCATCATTACTTACCTCACTGTTAACCTCTACAC
>FZPS01000068.1_pt156 | contig 15215 bp, 16 predicted proteins | sample 1817821 | NCBI WGS metagenome assembly FZPS01 (sample SAMEA104158645, study PRJEB21678) | metagenome | place: Germany | collected 2015-04-21 | reverse complement strand
GATTGCAGCACTAGCTATTGCGCAAAATATAAACGCTAAAATCAGTACAAATACTTTCTTTTTGTTACTCATAGGTTTTGTGGACATTGTTTGCTCCTTTTAACAGTAGTAAAATACATATAATATAATATCATAATATTTAAAGTATTTCAATAATTAAAACAACTCTAAAAGGCTTTATTTTATTCAATTGATTGTTTGCCTAATTTGATATATAATGATTAAAATAAAACTAATTTAGGAGAAATAATGGATATAACCAAAATCCTTAAGTGTGTAGACCATACGCTTTTAAGTCAAACTGTCACGACAAAAGATATACAAGAGCTTATTGATGATGCAATTAAATTTGGCACAGCCAGCGTGTGCATACCGCCATCATTTGTAGAGATGGCAAAAAACTATGCTGGAGATAAAATAAAAATTTGCACCGTTATTGGCTTTCCCAATGGATATAATACAACTAATGCCAAAGTTTTTGAAGCGACTGATGCCATAGCAAAAGGCGCAGATGAAATTGATATGGTGATAAATTTAGGTTATATAAAAGAAAAGAAATTTGATGATACGCTTAATGAGATAAAAAAGGTTAGGGAAGTTTGCCAAGGTAAAACTCTTAAGGTTATTATAGAAACTTGTCTGCTTACTGAGCAAGAAAAAGTAAAGCTATGTAAACTAGTGACAGAGTCAGGCGCTGATTATATCAAAACTTCCACAGGATTTTCCACAAGCGGAGCCACCAAAGAAGATATAGAACTAATTAGGGAAAATATTGGTCAAAATATAAAAATTAAAGCCTCTGGGGGAATTAAAACCTTGCGTTCTGCCCAAGATTATATTGAGCTGGGCTGTTCACGCCTTGGCTCAAGCAGTATAGTAAAGCTAGCTAAAGAGCAAAATAAGGAGTGATTATGATACCTACACCGCACATTTCAGCTAAGATTGGCGACTTTGCCAAAACCGTACTAATGCCTGGCGACCCACTGCGTGCAAAACACATTGCAAAAAACTTTTTGCAAGACGCAAAGCTAGTTAATAATGTTCGTGGCGTATGCGGCTATACAGGCTTTTACAAAAGTAAAAGAGTGTCCGTTATGGCATCAGGTATGGGCATGCCGTCTATGGGCATTTATAGCTATGAATTATACAATTATTATGATGTGGAAAACATAATAAGAATAGGTTCGGCAGGGGCTATATGTGATAAACTTAGCCTAATGGATATAGTAATAGGGATTGGCGCTTGCACTAATTCTAATTATCAAAAGACTTTTAATCTGCCAGGGACATTTGCGCCTATTGCATCTTATGAACTTGCCCAAAAGGCAGTAAAAGCTTGTAAGGAACTAGGTATTGAGCCAATGGTAGGCAATATATTTTCTTCCGATACTTTTTATGACGACTCAAATTCTTTAAGCGCATGGCAAAAAATGGGCGTGCTGGCAGTTGAAATGGAAGCTGCCGCGCTTTATATGAACGCAGCTAGAAGCGGCAAAAACGCACTATGTGTATGCACTATATCAGATTGCCCATTAAAGGGTGATTCTCTTGATTCTGCTATGCGCCAAACAGCTTTTACCGATATGATGAAAATTGCGCTAGAGATAAGCTAAAAGCTATGATAAAAAGAGTATTTTTGCTTGTTATAGATAGCCTTGGCATTGGCGAACTGCCAGACGCTGCTAAATATGGCGACCAAGGCAGTAACACACTAAAGGCAATATCAAAGTCGCCAAAATTTGTAGCGCCAAACTTAACTAAACTAGGACTTTTTAATATCGTTGGTTTAGAGGGGGTAAGAAGCGTTAAAAAACCTATGGCAAGCTATGCCCGTATGGCGCAAAAGTCCGTTGGCAAAGATACTACAATAGGACACTGGGAGATTGCAGGGTTAGTAACAAGCACACCTTTTCCCACATATCCAAATGGATTTCCCAAAGAAATAATAGATGAATTTCAAAACCGCATAGGCAAAAAGGTAATTTGCAACTTGCCTTATTCTGGCACAGAAGTTATAAAAGACTATGGTAAAGAGCATATAAAAAGCGGCGCAGTTATAGTCTACACATCGGCAGACAGCGTATTTCAAATAGCGGCGCACCAAGATATATTGCCAATTAATGAGTTATATTCTATATGCGAAATTGCAAGGGGAATTCTTACTGGTGACCATGCGGTAGGCAGAGTAATTGCAAGACCTTTTGCAGGCAAGTATCCTTATTATAGAACGGATAACAGAAAAGACTTTTCACTTGCTCCGCCCAAAGAAACTATGCTGGATATTTTGCAAAAAAATAATTTTGATACCATAGCAGTGGGCAAAATTAGCGACATTTTTGCTGGAAAGGGCATAAGTCAAAGCTATGCTACAAAAGACAACGATGACGGTATGGAAATTACTCTTAAAATGCTAGATACTAACTTTAAGGGGCTATGTTTTGTAAATTTGGTTGATTTTGATATGCTATATGGGCATAGAAACGATGTGGACGGATACGCTCAAGCAGTAAGTGTGTTTGACAGTTGGCTAGGTGGTATGTTAAAAGCATTGAAAAAAGATGATGCGCTAATCATAACAGCAGACCACGGCTGTGACCCTTCTACACCAAGCACTGACCATTCTAGAGAGTACACCCCTATGCTTATTTATGGCAATAAAATTAAAGCCAATCAAAACCTAAATATAAGAGCAAGTTTTGCCGACATTGGCGCAACTATATTAGAGCTTTTTAATTTGCCAAGCCAAACAGACGGCACAAGTTTTTTACAAGAAGTTTTTTAATTTGTTTCAACTAATTCTACAAGTTCATCTTCATCGTTTAGCGATAGGTTTTTGCTATAAACGCAAGCTACTTCTTTGCCAATAATATTGCAGATGTTACTTATAAGCACTGAAGTAAAGCTTTTGTTTGCCTTTCTCTTTGTTTGCGCGCGGAATAGCGCAAAAGGATTAATTACAGTGGTAAGCAGTACAGAGAAGTTGATAGCACGCATAGCAAACTGTATAAGGTTGCGATTTTTTATAGCGCTTATCTTGTTGTACAATCCAAAAGCCATATAGAAAGACGACAGCTTTAGGTATCTAAAAAATGTAAGCTTGGTGGCGTCAAAAGTTTGGTCTAGGCGCATAGTCACTCTTTGCGCAACTTCAAAAACTTCGTTTACGCTAAGTTCTAAAAGAGGCTCTTGGCTATTAGGGTAAAATACCTTTGCAATTTCTGTTACAAGATACTTTAAGTCCTTTACTTCTTTAACAGCAGGTGTCTTTTTTTTGCGGAATATAAGACGGCTGTTTTTACTTCTTATAGCTTGCAGTTGTTCATAATAATTTGTGGTTTCATTAATAATGCTTGCTATATGTTCTTTTTTGTCTTCCTCTATTTTTTCATAAGCTTGGTCGGTATTTACACTTATTCTGGACATAATTTTTTTGCTTATGGAAGATAGCGCAATAACGACACCTACCGTAATGCCCACAATAAAAGAAAACACATATAAAAAGTAATACAAAATTTTTATCTTTTCCATAAGCTACCTTTGCTCCAAAAGGGTATCGGTTTGCGTAATATCTTGCCCGTCGCTTGTCTTACCGCTATAAACTTTGTCTATCTCTATGCCTGTTTCTATAATAAGCTCTCTAATTTTACCGCTTAAAAAAGAAGTAAGAAGTTTTTCAGGTATAGTCTTTATATTGCTCCAAAAGCTCTTTTTTTCTTTTTCAGGCTTATTAATCATACTTTCCACCAGCTTTTTTATAGTGGATAACTTTATTTCTTTCCAGTTATAACTCAAAATATCTTTTTTACCTTTATTGTGCATATAAATGCCAGCTTTAAAGGCATTTCTAACTAAAAAGTTATCGTCTAAAAATCGCTTTAGCTGTGCGCTTAAAGATTCTGCAAATTTGTCCGCCAGCATAATAAGTTCGTCGGCAGATACTTCAAATACAGGATACTGTGACTTAGGATAGTAGGTCTTTGCAATATTATTTAGCATAAACTCAAAGGCTTTTTTGTAGCCTGTAAACTTTTCTTTTAATGGCGCATTGCCATACTCTAAGTCATAAGCCTCTAAAGCAGGCACAATTATTTGGTCATAAATTATAGAGGACTCAACTTTTTTTGCGCTATCTACTTTTTTATATTCTTTTTTAGTGGCCACTACATAGAAAATGCGCATAATTAGCGCGCCTAATAAAATGCCTAGCAAAAACAAGGCTACTATTATTAGGTTGTTTATTAAAAACTTAGGCAGTTGTTTTGATATAGGTTCTACTATGTCTGTGATTTGGTTTAGCATAAAACTTACCTTTACCTTTATTATGTATAAATTTTATAACATAATCATTATACCGTCAACGGCAGAGTATATTAGCAAATAATTACCAGTGGTATAAATCGTATAAATTTTTAGCTGTCCGCTATACTATTAGTAAAATAAAATGGAGGTATTTTATGGCTAACAACAAAACTTTAAAACCCGGCAACCAAGTTGACAAAGATACAAAGTTATATGTTAAAGACGCGAAAGGCAAAACCCTTAGCGAAATTAATGTTCCAGCCGGTCACAGAGTTCCGCCTACAAGAATTGAAGAAGCGGAGTCTTATTCAACCAAAAAGTAACATTTTAGCAAATTAGGAAAAAGTCCGAATCTGGTGTTCGGACTTTTTTCTTGCATTTAATTTTTTGACGCCTTATCAATTTTGCCATCAATAACATTTTTTAATTTTTTTTCATTTAATGTTATGAATACACTTAGACAGCGAAAGGTTATCTTTTTGGTTCTTTAGGAGAAAATTGATGAATAACTTAAGTTTAACAATCATAGGCGTTTCCATAATATTTATAGCTACCACACTTGGCTCTGCTGTGGTATTTTTATTTAAGAAAACTATAAGCCAAAATGCAAATTCCATAATACTTGGCTTTGCGTCAGGCGTTATGGTGGCTGCGTCTGTGTGGAGTCTTATTATTCCGTCAGTGGAACGCTTGGAAGAGCTAGGGCAAAACAAACTTTTGCCTGTTTGCATAGGCGTATTTTTAGGATTTGTTTTTATAGTAATCTTAGATAGGTTAATTCCGCATATTAAAAAAAAGAGACCGCTGTCTAGTCAAGAGCGAAAAGCATACAATTTATTTAACGCGGTCACTATCCACAATATACCTGAAGGCTTGGCGGTAGGCCTTGCTTTTGGCGCAGCAATTACCGTTGGGCAAAAAAACGCTTACTATTCCGCCTTAGCATTATCTATAGGTATTGCTATTCAAAACTTGCCAGAGGGCGCAGCTCTCAGCCTGCCTATGAAAGATGTGCTAAACAGTAAAGGCAGGGCGTTTTTGGTGGGAATGCTTAGCGGAGTAGTTGAACCAATAGCTGCCATAATAGGTATTTTTCTTGCTATGAAGTTAGTTGGCGTAATGCCGTGGTTTTTATCCTTTGCCGCAGGCTCTATGCTCTATGTAGTAGCAGAAGACCTTATCCCCGACGCCCAAGCTCATTCCTCTATGCACCTTGGCACATTTGGCTTTATTGTAGGTTTTATTGTAATGATGGCGCTAGATATTGCTCTTGGTTAAATAAATTATAAAAAATATAAAATAAATAGGAGATAAAATCATTATGTATAACAATTATTACAACAACAGAAAACCAAGCTTGGTAGCTTACATACAAGGAAGTTATGAGTATCCTAACATAAAGGGAGTGACAGAATTTTATCAGGAAAAAAACGGTGTAAGCGTAAACAGCGTAGTTTATGGTCTGCCTTATGATACTTTGCACCCCTTTAGAGTATTTGCTTACCATATTCATCAAGGCCAAAGCTGTACAGGCGAAATAAAAGACCCATTTGCTCATACAAAAGGACATTATAATCCAACAGGCGCGCCTCACCCCTATCACGCAGGGGACTTACCTCCCTTATTTTCCAATTATGGCTTTGCAAAGTCAACGGTATTTACTTCACGCTTTACGCTAAACGAAATAGTTGGCAAAACTATAATAATCCACTCCAATCCCGACGATTTTACTTCGCAGCCATCAGGTAACTCAGGCGCTAAAATAGCTTGCGGCGTAATTACTAAAGTAAGATAGTATAAACAAAAAAATAAAAAACTAACCGCTTAAAATTGCTTTAAGCGGTTTTTGCTTATGCCCTAGACGCAAAGACTTGCTAAGGTTTACAGCAAAGTGTATAATTAATAATAAGCAAAGTTTAAGGAGAAAAATTTACTTTGGATTACCAAGAGATAAAACTATTAGATAGTGAGCAAATATCTGCTCTTTCTAAAATGGCGACGGCAATCTTAAGAGAGCATTATGACGCTATTGTGGGAGTAAAGCAAAATGATTATATGCTGGCAAAGTTTCAGTCAATAGACGGTATAACAGAGCAATTAAAAAATGGCTATAAGTATTATTTTGTGCGTTGCAACAATGAAAACATTGGATTTATAGCCTACTATGTGCGAAAAGACGACCTATATTTAAGCAAGTTTTATTTAAGGAAAGACCAAAGGGGCAAAGGCATAGCAAGAGATATGCTAAAGTTTTTGGTAAATAATGCAAAATTTTATAATCGCCAAAGCATTGTGGTTAATGTCAATAAGCAAAATAGCTCCATAAAGATTTATGAAAAACTTGGCTTTGTCAGAATTGGCGCAGAAAAGATTGATATAGGGCAAGGCTACTATATGGATGATTATATATATAAATATATTATAGATTGAACTAAAGGAGAAACTTATGGCAACACAAGCTAAGAAAAGTAATATAATTAAAAAGTTTTTTATATTATTGCCCATACTATTTTTAACTATGCTAACACTGTTTGGTTGTGCTAAAAGCGATAACAAAAATGACAAAGACAAAAAAATAGATTATACCACTATTACGGCAGAGCAAGGCAAAGCTATGCTAGAAAATGGCGGCGTAATTCTTGTCGATGTGCGCACTAAAAGTGAGTATGAGCAAGGGCATATCAAGGACGCTATACTTTTGCCAAATGAAACTATAGAAAGTCAAGCTCCAAGCGTGCTTACCGACCTTAAAGCAGTTATTATAGTATATTGCCGCAGCGGTAACAGGAGCGCAACTGCCGCTAAAAAGTTAGTAAAGCTTGGCTATGAAAATGTCTATGATATGGGCGGTATACAAGCATGGCAAGCTAGCGAATATGATATTATGGTGTAATTCAAAAAACCACTACAACAAATTTCTACATAAGTCAAGGCAAATGTCAATAATTTTAATATTTAAGCAAGTAAAATCGACTAACTAATGTTTTTTAGTTTTTATTTTGGTTAATGTCGAATTTCGCTTGACTTTGATTTCTGTACTTGACTACAATATTATCGTAGTAGTTTGGTTGACAGGAGAAGGGCTTGGAGCTTTTGCAAAAAAAAATCTTAAAGTATGGTAGAGTCTTTGACGGAAACATACTAAAAGTAGATAGTTTTCTTAACCATCAAGTAGATATTAATCTGCTAACTAAGGTGGGAGAACAATTTGCTAAACAGTTTAAGGCGCACGGTGTCACCAAAATTCTTACCATAGAAGCATCGGGCATTATTGTAGCCGCGTTTACCGCACAAAAACTAAATGTACCAATGCTATTTGCCAAAAAAACCCAATCTAAAAATTTATCTAGTAGCGTTTACACTACGCATGTTATGTCATATACACACGGTAAAGTATATGACATTTTTGTTGAAAAGGAATACCTAAACGCCAATGATACAGTGCTTATTGTAGATGACTTTTTAGCTAATGGACAAGCGTTACTAGGACTTATTGATATTGTGAAGCAGTCGGGCGCAAAGCTTGTAGGGTGCGGAGTTGCCATAGAGAAAGGGTTTCAAGGTGGCGGCGATAAACTAAGAAGTCAAGGTATAAGGGTAGAAAGTTTGGCTTGTATTGATTCTATGACAGACAATACCCTTGTATTTAGGCAATAATGTTGACAAAAATATAAAAATATAAAAATATAAAACAAATATCTGGAGGTATGAAAATGAAAAAAGGTTTAGTAATTTTACTAACTCTTGCACTAATCGTCGGTTGCTTAGCTGCTTTCACAGCTTGCTCAGGCGAAGATTATGACTTGGTAGTCGGCGCTATTTATATCGGCGGCAAAGATGAAACTTCAGGCTATACAGCCGCTCACGCCAACGGCATCAAAAAAGCTATTGCTAATCTTGAAAAAGAAGGTTACAAAGTAAAACTTGAAGTTGTTGACAAGGTGGATGACACAGACTACAATGCAGTTGCAGCAGCTTGCGATACGCTGGTAGCTAAAGGTTCTGATATTATATTTGGTATAAGCTTTGGATATCTTCATGCAATGAATGACAAAGCTGCTGAATATAAAGATGTCTTGTTCTCTCATGCAACAGGATACCTTTCCAATGATACCAACTATAACAACTACTTTGGCAGAATTTATCAAGCTAGATATCTTTCTGGTATTGCTGCTGGACTAAAAAGTATAGAACTTGAAAGCGATTCTATTGGTTATGTTGCTGCTTGGACTACTGAGTATGCAGAAACTACCTCAGGAATCAATGCTTTTGCTCTTGGCGTACAAAGTGTTAATCCAGACGCTACTGTATATGTTAAATCCATAAAGAGTTGGGGCGACACAGCTAAAGAACAACAAGCTGCTCAATATCTTATCGACACTTACAATTGCACAGTAATTGCTCAACATTGCGACAGCGCACAACCACAAATAGTAGCTCAAGAAAATGATGTATATGGATGCGGATACAACACAGACATGACATCTGACGCGCCCAAAGCTCACCTAACTGCTCCTATTTGGAATTGGCATGTATATTATCAATTTGCTATGGAAGAAGCTTTAAAAGACCCCGCAACCTTTGTAGATGCAGTAGGCAACTATTTAGGCGGACTTAAAGAAGGTTTTGTAGACATTAGCCCACTATCAGAAAACTGCGCACCAAATACCGCTAAAATGATAGAATTGGCAAGAAAAGAAATGGTAGATGGAAACTGGGATGTATTCCATTCAGCAAAGCTTTCTTTTGAAGCAATTCAAGGAGAAATTGCAATAAAAATTACTCCTGCAGACCTTGGTACACTTTATACGCCTGATCCTGAAAAAGAAGATGCAGACCCAAATCCTTATGTTTGCAAGGTAGAAGATGATCAAGTAACCAAGACCCCTGACTATGTAATCACAGGAACAATGAACACATTTGTTGCAGGAGTCACTGATGTCGATAAAATGTAAGAGGTAAATGATGGCAACAGCAGAGTATGCTATTGAACTTAAAAACATTAGAAAGACCTTTGGCAATGTTGTTGCCAACAACAATGTTAACCTAAATGTCAAACAGGGCGAGATTCTCGCCCTGCTTGGCGAAAACGGCAGCGGCAAAACCACCTTGATGAATATGCTTTCAGGCATCTATAAGCCAGATAGCGGAGAAATTTTTATAAACGGCAAACTAGCTAACATAACTTCTCCCGAAGATAGCAAAAAGTTAGGGATAGGCATGGTACACCAGCACTTTAAGCTAGTTGATGCCTTTAGCGCCGCCGATAATATTTGGATGGGTATAGACAGTCCAAAATATAATTTAAAAGAAAAGATTTCCAACATAAAAAATCAAAAAATAGATACTAACGATAACAAAAAGAAATTTATTTTCAACTTGAAAAAAACCGCCAAAATTGTAGGACAGTTTTTTAAGTTTTTAAGTTTTGAGATAAAAAATCAGTTGCTCTCTAAAGGCCGTAACGAAAAAATTAAGGAAGTAGCTGAAAAGTTCGGGTTTGAGATAGACCCCAGTAAAAAGGTATACAATATGGCTGTTAGCGAAAAACAGACCATTGAAATTATAAAGGTGCTAATTTACGGCGCAAAGACCATAATTTTAGATGAGCCTACCGCCGTTTTAACAGTACAAGAAATTGACAAACTATTTAATATTTTGCGCAAAATGCAAAAGGAATGGCACTCAATTATTATTATAACGCACAAACTTAATGAAGTTATGGAAATAAGCGACAGAGTGTCTATTATGCGTAAAGGGGAATATATCACCACGGTAAACACTGATGAAACCAATGTTCAAGAGCTTACCGACCTTATGGTAGGTAAAAAGACAGACTTGTCAATAGAGTGCTATAAGACAAACATTGACAGACCGCTTCTTGAAATTCGCGACCTAACCATAAATAATGACGAAGGCTCAAAAGCTATCGATAAAGTCAACTTTTATATAAGGGGCGGCGAAATCTTGGGAGTTGCAGGCATAACAGGCTGCGGACAGAAAGAACTTTGCGAAGCAATTGCTGGTTTGCGCCCTGTGGTTAGCGGAGAAATAAACCATAAGGGAGAGAGCATAATAGGCTTAAAGCCTGAAGCTATTATAAAAAAAGGCATCGCAATGTCTTTTATCCCTGAAGATAGGCTTGGTATGGGGCTTGCGCCGTCATTGTCTATCACCGACAATATGATACTAAAGACCTATAAAGGCGACAAGTGGTACAATCCTTTAGTGGACAGAAAAAAAGCAAGGCAAGCAGCTGAAAAGGTAATAAAAGACCTTAATATTGTTACACCGTCGGCGCAAACTCCTGTAAGGCTGTTGTCGGGCGGCAATGTACAAAAAGTGCTTGTAGGCAGAGAAATTCAAGCAGGGCCTAATGTCATTGTTACAGCTTACCCTGTGCGCGGACTTGATATAAATTCTTCTTATGCTATTTACGATATACTAAACGCCCAAAAGAAAGATGGCGTTGGTATACTGTTTATTGGCGAAGACTTGGATATTATGATGGAGCTTTGCGATAAAATAATGGTGCTGTGTCATGGTAAAGTTATGGGAGTGGTACACGCAAATAAAACTACAAAGGAAGAGCTTGGACTTATGATGACAGGAAGTCTGGACCTTAATGTTGTAAAACAACAAAAACGCTTCGGCATAGCAAAAGACAGCAATATTGCTGGCGGAGGCAAAAATGAGCAGTAAAAAACTTGTAAGTCCCATCAGGATAGTAAAAAGAGATGTTCAAAACAAGTGGTTGCTTGCAGCTTTATACGGTGGCGGAATTTTGCTGGCGTTTTTGCTAGGCGCTGTACTGCTTTCTCTACTAAAGGTTAATCCCTTTGAATACTATGGCGATATGTTTACTATCGGCATGATAGGCAACAGATATTTTACAAAGAGTTTAGAAAACTGGATAATAATTTTTGTGCCCCTTGTTATTACTTCGCTAGCTTTAAGCATGGCTTTCAAAATGAAGTTTTGGAACATAGGTGGCAAAGGACAATTTATTATAGGCTCAATTGTAGCTAGCGCCATTGCACTTACTATGAAACCTAACACAAGCCCATTTGTGCTAATTGCTCTTATGACAATATGCGGCGGGCTGTCTGCTGGCATATACGGTATGATTACCGCCATTCTTAAAGTAAGGTTTGGCACAAATGAAACTTTGCTTACCTTGATGTTTAACTACATTGCGCTTAACTTGTTATTTTATTTTGGCGAAACGCAAGGTGCGTGGAATATTTTCTTGTCTAAAGAATCAGTGCGCCCATTGCTAGCAAAATTCCCAGAAAATGCGTGGATGACCACAATTAAGCTAGGAGATTTTAATTTAAATGTATCGCTTATACTAGCGCTTGTGTTTGCTGCGTTTATGTGGTTTTATCTTGCCAAGACAAAGCAAGGATACGAAATATCAGTAGTTGGAGACAGCATAAGCACAGCAAAGTACGCAGGAATGAAAGTAAACAAAATTATTGTGCGCACAATGTTTTTGTCAGCAATGTTTATAGGTATTGCAGGCGCATTTAATGTCAGCACTTCACATACACTAACCTCATCTATGGCTTATGGCGATGAAGGCTGGACAGGTATTGTGGTAGTTTGGCTGGCAAAGCTAAACCCTTTTGCCGTTGTAATTATATCAATACTTTTAAGCTGGCTAAGGTATGGTTGTGTGGTGGCGGCGTCAAGCTATACCACAGTAAACTCTTATTTTGCCGATATGCTGCAAGGCATTATACTATTTATTGTTTTGGCAGTGGACTTTTTTATTAAATATAAGGTAGTTTTTACAAAAAGAGAAAACGCAGTAAAGGAGAAAAATTAGTATGGATAATTTAAGTTTGATTACCAATTTTCTGTTCTTTACCGTAGTATATAGCATTCCGCTGCTTTATGGCACTGTGGGCGAAATCCTAACGGAAAAATCAGGCAGTTTGAACTTGGGTGTTGAAGGCACAATGGCAGTTGGCGGTATTTTTGGATACCTTGTAGGCGCAAGCGCAGACAGCTTATTTTTAGGTATGGTGTTTGCATTTGTGTTTGCCGCGCTGTTAGGACTGCTGTTTTCATTTTTGACTGTGACTATGCAGGCCAACCAAAATGTAACAGGTCTTACCATAACTACCTTTGGCACAGGGCTTTATTTTATTGTGCGTCAGGGCGTTAAAGAGATAACTCCGCTTTTGAGATTGACAAAAATGAAAGCCGCCGTAAACAGTCTATATATAAAGGGACTGAGCGATATACCAATTATTGGTAAAGTGCTTTTCCAACAAAATATCTTGGTGTACTTTGGCATTTTTATAGCGTTAATTGTGTGGGCGTATCTAAAGTTTACTAAAAGCGGATTAAGGTTGCGCTCTATTGGTGAAAATCCAGCAGCGGCAGATGCCGTTGGCATTAATATAAATCTATATAAATATCTGCATATTATAACTGGCTCAGGCATTATGGGCTGGGGGGGGTTTTATATGTGTATCTTAATGTCAGGCGACTTTGCTGGCTCAACCACAGTAATAAACGGTTATGGCTGGATAGCAATAGCTCTTGTTATCTTTGTAAATTGGAATACGCTAACGGCAGTATTTGGCACATTCTTATTTGGTCTATTCCGCTCACTTAGCATTTATAACAGCGGTATTGCGCAGGCATTCCCAAAGGTGTTTGGCTGGCTGACAGCTATTCCTGCGCAATTTTATAATATGCTGCCATACGCAGCGACGGCGCTTGTTATAATACTTGCTTCCATTAACAAAAGGAAAAAGACAGGAGAGCCTGCCGCAATAGGATTAAATTATTATAGAGAAGACAGATAAATTATAAAAGGCGGAAGAAATGAAATTCCGCCTTTTTGATTAATTATAGCTCTATATGGAATAATGTTTATTATAACCTAAATATAAGCTTTTCAAAAATTGTTATTTTCTGGCAGGGTGCAAGGCTTTTTGTTTGACTTTTATGGTATGGTGTTATAGAATAAGTAGTGTATATATTTGTACATAATATCAAATTTTAAGGAGATAAAAAATGCCCAAAATGATTTTAGACTGGAAGACGGCTTATGCCTTTATTACCGACGCTTTTGTTGGAGTTGGCGTGCCTAGAGAAGATGCGGAAATCTGCACTGATGTATTACTTGCAAGTGACAAAAGAGGTATTGAAAGCCATGGTTGCAACCGTTTCAAACCCATTTATATTGACAGAATAAAAGCAGGTATCCAAAATCCTGTTACCAAGTTTGAGATTATTCGCGAAACACCAACCACCGCTGTTGTAGATGGTCATGATGGTATGGGACAAGTAATTAGTTATAAAGCAACACAGCTAGCTATTGAAAAAGCTAAAAAATACGGTATGGGAATGGTTGCCGTACGCAATTCTTGCCACTATGGTATCGCTGGCTACTATGTTGATATGTGCGCCAAAGAAGGTATGGTAGGTATTACAGGCACAAACGCAAGACCTAGTATTGCGCCCACATTCAGTGTAGAAAATATGCTAGGCACAAACCCCCTTACAATAGGCTTCCCCACCGATGAAGAATTCCCCTTTATACTAGACTGCGCTACTAGCGTTTCACAAAGGGGTAAAATAGAGTATTATGCCCGTATAGGCAAAGATACGCCAGCTGGCTGGGTTATTGGCAACGACGGTAAGCCAAAGACAGATAGCGACGCAATTTTGGTAGAGTTAAACACTGGCGAAGCAGCGCTTGCTCCACTAGGCGGAATAGGCGAAGAAATGGGCGGATATAAAGGTTATGGGTATGCTACCGTAGTAGAAGTTTTAAGCGCAGCTTTACAATCCGGAAACTACCTAAAGATGCTTACAGGCATAGGACCAAACGGCGAAAAAGTTCCTTTCCATTTGGGACACTTCTTTATTGCTATCGACACCAATGCTTTTATGGGAGTAGAAGAGTTCAAAAAGACAGCAGGCGACATTTTAAGAGCACTGCGTAACGCAAAGAAAGCCCCAGGCTGTGACAGAATTTACACCGCAGGCGAAAAGGAATACGATGTTTGGTTAGAGCGCAAAGACAGCGGTATACCAATCAATGAAGCAGTGCAAGCAGAAATGTCTCAAGTTAGAGATGAGCTTAAGTTATCATATGTATTCCCATGGGATAAATAATACAAAGGAGAAATTTTATGAATTATCAAGAAGAATCTTTAAAACTACACTATAATTTAAAAGGCAAAATAGAAGTTGTGTCACGCGCTAGCGTCGCTAACAAAGATGATTTATCTTTAGCTTACACACCTGGCGTTGCGCAACCTTGCCTAGAGATAAATAAAGACATAAACAAGTCATTTGAGCTTACTCGCAGATGGAATCTTGTCGCTGTTGTAACAGATGGCACAGCAGTTTTGGGACTTGGCGACATTGGACCAGAAGCAGGTATGCCTGTTATGGAAGGAAAATGTGTTTTATTTAAAGAATTTGGTGGCGTCGATGCGTTTCCTCTTTGTATTAGAAGTAAAAATGTTGATGACATAGTAAATACAGTAAAACTAATTGCAGGTTCATTTGGTGGAATTAATCTTGAAGACATTTCTGCTCCAAGATGTTTTGAGATTGAAAGACGTTTAAAAGAAGAAACTGATATCCCAATTTTCCACGATGACCAACACGGAACCGCTGTTGTCACTCTTGCAGCACTAATTAATGCATTAAAAATTGTTAATAAAAAATTAGAAGATTGCAAAATAGTCTTTAGTGGTGCTGGAGCCGCTGGACAAGCAATTGCTTTGTTATTACTTGAACTTGGTGCAAAAGACATTATTTTATGTGCACGTAGAGGTGCTATTAGTGAAGATGATGAAAATCTTCAAGAGTCTTACAAAAATATTGCAAAAGTTACAAATAAAAATCATGTTAAAGGCACTCTTGCTGATGCAATTGTTGAT
>FZPS01000034.1_pt122 | contig 15216 bp, 14 predicted proteins | sample 1817821 | NCBI WGS metagenome assembly FZPS01 (sample SAMEA104158645, study PRJEB21678) | metagenome | place: Germany | collected 2015-04-21 | reverse complement strand
TCCCCTCAAATATCGATGTTTTTCTTTTAATGCTCTAAAACCTAACTTCATAAAATCACCTCTCTTCATAATTTATAGTATTATTTTCTCTCTTGATGAATATAATTAAATTTCTTAAAAAGAAGCAACTTATAGTGTTTTATTGAGCTTTCAAAGTCCTTGAAGTCGAAGGGGGGGCGGAGAACCCACAGGGGTCGAAGACAGGGGAAGGCTTTCCCCTACCCCACCTTTCTTTCAAAATATTTTTATTGAAAATCAATCAAATAAATTTTCACCGCGAAGCCTTGCTTCTTCTATGGAAACATGTTTGATTTTTTCTTGTTGCTTTTGATGTAAATCCCTTAAATCTGACTGCCTTTTTAAGTGTTGTTCCAAAAAAGCGTCTCTTTTGCGAGGGTTCATCCATTGCTCTACCACTGTGACGCAATTGCCTGCATCTGTGGTGTAAATAACAGGGGCATCTGATTCTGGAGCTATTTTAACAGCAGTGTGGATGCTTGAAGTGGCAGCTCCTCCGATTAAAATCGGGATCTGAATGCCCTCTCTTTGGAGAGTTTTGGTGACTCGTATCATTTCTTCTAGGCTGGGGGTGATTAAACCCGAAAGTCCTAGCATGTCTGGTTTGTGTTTGTGAATGGCTTCTACGATGGTTTCGGTGGGTACCATTACCCCTAAGTCTATAATCTCATAGTTGTTGCAGCTCAGCACCACGCCCACTATGTTTTTGCCAATATCATGAACATCTCCTTTGACAGTGGCCATTAAAATTTTGCCAGAGCTGCTCGATACTCCAGATTTCCCAGCTTCTATATATGGCAACAATACAGACACTGCTTTTTTCATGACTCGAGCACTCTTGACGACCTGAGGTAAAAACAATTTTCCTTCTCCAAAAAGTCTCCCCACTTCGTTCATGCCGTCCATCAAAGGGCCTTCGATCACTTGTACTGGGTCTGACATTTTTTGTCTCATTTCTTCGACATCAGCTTCAATAAATTGGTCTATGCCTTTGATCATGGCATGGTGTAATCTTTGTGCGACTTCTAACTGACGCCATTGTAAGAAATGCTCGGAATCCAAAGCGTTGTTTTTTCGACCTTTGATTGTTTCTGCATAAGCCAAAAGCTTGTCTGTGGCCTGGGGGGAGCGGTTGAAAATCAAGTCTTCGATCCGGTCTCGCTCTTCTTTGATTATGTCTTCATATACAGGTAAAACGCCTGCGTTCACAATACCAAAACGCATTCCAGCTTTGAAAGCATGATATAAAAAACAGGTGTGCATGCTTTCTCGAATGGCGTTGTTTCCCTTGAATGCAAAACTCAAGTTGCTCACTCCCCCTACAATATGTGCGTGGGGTAAATTAGCTTTGATATAGGTGCAAGTATCAATAAAATCTTTAGCATAAGAAGCGTGCTCTTCCATGCCCGTGCCAATGGATAAAATGTTGGGGTCAAATAAAATATCTTGAGGTGGAAATTGAATTTTATCGACCAACAAACGATACATTCGAGTGCAAACCTGAATTCGCCTTTCATAAGTGTCTGCTTGGCCCTTTTCATCAAATGCCATACAAACCAATGCAAAACCATAGTTTTTCACTTCTTTTGCTTTCTCTAAAAAGGCTTCTTCTCCTTCTTTTAAACTAATAGAGTTCACTATCCCTTTGCCTTGAACACAACGCATGCCTGCCACCAAGACTTCCCATTTAGAGCTATCTATCATTATAGGGAGCTTTGAAACCGAAGGCTCTGACATGAGTAAGTTTAAAAAGTATTCCATCGTTTTTTCGGAGTCTATCATGCCATCATCTAAATTGATGTCTATGATTTGTGCTCCATTTTCTACTTGGTCTATTCCAATTTGTACCGCTTCTGCATAGTTTTTTTCTCTAATCAAACGAGCAAATTTTAAGGAGCCCGCTATATTCATGCGTTCTCCAATATTGATAAAGCGACTGTCTTTATCGACTTTCAAAGGCTCTAAACCCGACAGCAATAAATCGGTACTAGGGGCAGGCACTTGTCTTGGTGTAAAAGAGTTTAAGTTTTTAGAAAAAGCACGAATGGTTTCGGGAGTGGTACCACAACATCCCCCTACAATATTGACTAAGTTTTCCTCTGCAAATTTGGATATAATGGAAGCCATTTCTAAAGGTGTTTCGTCGTAACCTCCAAATTGATTGGGTAAACCAGCATTAGGATACACACTAATCCTATAAGGAGCGTCTTGAATTTCGCGTAGATGCCCTATCATTTCTTTGGCTCCCAAGGCACAGTTAAAACCAATGCTAAAAATAGGATAAGAAGACAAGCTATGCCAAAATGCTTTAGCGGTTTGCCCAGACAACAATCGACCACTAGCATCGGTGATGGTTCCCGACACCATAATAGGGAATAAAACTCCGCGTTCTGTGCATTCTTCTAAAATAGCATAACAGGCTGCCTTGCAATTCAGGGTGTCGAATATGGTTTCAATCAATAAAATGTCTGCACCACCGTCTAATAAACCACGAACTTGTTCTCTATATGCCGCTTGTAAATCTGTGAAGCGAACCGCTCGATAAGCTGGATCAGAAACATCTGGACTCATGCTTGCTGTTTTAGAAGTAGGCCCTATGGAACCCGCCACCCAAAGGTCTTTTTTGGAAGGATTCGTTTTTTGAAATTCTGATACTGCCTCAGAAGCAAGCTTTGCCCCTGCATAAGCCATATCATAGACCAAGGATTCTAGCTGGTAATCTTGTTGACTCAAGCTATTGGCACCAAAAGTATTGGTTTCTATAATATCTGCTCCAGCCTCTAAATATTCTAAATGAATGGCTTTTATGGCTTCTGGCACAGTCAAGCACAACACATCGTTATTGCCTTTTAAGTCGATGGGGTGATCTTTTAAAATGTCACCTCTAAAGTCTGCTTCGCTTAAATTTAACCTTTGCAACATAGTTCCAAAAGCACCGTCTAAAATCAACAATCGATTCTGTGTGGCATCTAGGAGTTTTTTATAAGAATTAGAGTGGTGTAACATACGATCCTTAGGTGAATTTATTGAATTTAATAAAAAAACAGTCTTTAATAAAATACAAACTAAAACTAATGAAAAAATCAAGCTTTTTTGCTTCTTTTAATTTGTTTTGTCCATTTTTATAAAGAGTTGGAACCTTTTTTGTTTTTGAAACATCTAAGTTTAATAGTAGGTAATATTTTGAAAGACTTAAACCATATTAAAAAACAACTTGCTAAAGGCGATACTCGCGTGCTAAAGTCTCTATGGCTTCTACACAGCACTTCTGTTTTAAATTTGGCCTATAGAGTTTTACTGGATCGAGATGCAGCAGAAGACATCTTGATGGATATTTTTGTTGCCCTCCCCGAAAGCCTCCAAAATTTCCGTGGACATTCCAGTTTATCTACTTGGCTATACAAGCTCACACTAAACGCTTGTTTAATGCAAAAAAGGCAACACAAACGCCGCATAGAACTAGAAATAGAGCAGCAAGAATTAATCCAGGAAAACATTTTTTCTACGCCTTCTACGCCTTCTACACCAGAAGCTCCTTCTGCTGCTCTCGAAAAAGCACTGAACACTTTAAGCCCTGAAATGCGAAGTTTGATTTGGCTAAAAGAAGTAGAAGGTTTAGAAATTAAGGATTTAGCCTCACTTTTTGATATTCCCGAAGGCACTGTCAAATCTAGGCTCTCTAGATCTAAACAAAAACTACAACAAATCCTAACCCCATCATATTCCAAGGAGTTTGCTCATGTTTGACCTAAATTCCATCACAAAACAGCAGGTATTTCCAGATTCATTTGAAAAAGTTTTGAATCAAGTGCAAAAAAATCAAAAGAAAAAGAGACGCTTTTCTTTGTATTCCAAACTCTCTATAGCAGCCAGTTTATTTTTCCTTACAGGGAGTCTCTTGATTGGATATATTGGTGTCCAAGCCCCTCCTTTTGGGCTCACAGATGATTCTTTGATTGAAGAAAGTGAATTCCTTAGCTGGTATTCTTCTCTAGGTGAAGGCGATGCCATCGAAGAGACCACTTCTATTTGGAACGAATTTTAATAAAGGCGGTATATATATGAATAAAAACACAAAAATCCTTATCGCAAGCGTGATTATCCTTGCATTTTCAACTGGTTTTTTTGGCGGTGCTTGGCTCACAAATTTCAGTGCCCCACCTTACTCTGCCAAGATGCATAGAGGCTATCCCCATGAATCTAAAATAGAATCTCCCCATGCTTATGGACCCCGCTTCCATGCCTCTGACAGATACCAAAGAAACTCTCATATGAACTCTAAAAGGACAAACAAATCAAGAGAAAGAAACACCCACAGAAGACACAATAAATTGACTTCTACTTTGAATTTTACAGAAGAGCAACTTAAAAAATATGACACCCATTTTTTGTCTAGCGATTCTATCCATCATTCTCTTTTTGAAAAAATCCGAAACACAGAAATAAAACTCCAAAATGAATTGGCAAAAAAACCAATCGACTCCACAAAGCTTCAACACCTAAAATCAGAACTCTTGACGCTCAATGAGTCACGACTCACACAGCGTATTTCGGACATGCGTTTTTTTAATGAATTACTCACTCAAGAACAACACCAACAATTTGAGTCTTATAGAAAAAAGCGAGGCGCTCCATTTTACAAAAAAAATCCTCGACCCCAGTGATCCTACAAAAGCGGTGTCAAAAATAATTCAAAACACCGGCAATGTCTCTCACTTATAGAATTTTTAGTAAAAATGAAGTCTCACACACGCCTGGCTTGGAGCTATTCAGCATCCATCGTATGAGCGTATAAATATAAAACACGGGGCATCTCCAAAAACGATACAGTAGCCACTCATCATCATGGCGAGGGCTTTATCCCGTGGCATTCATGTGAAATGCATGGTTGCCATAAAAACACTAAAAAAGGTAGCTCATCCATAAATACTGAGCACTTCTCATAGGAGTTGCCACGCGATGCTCACCATGACGCTGGGGCGTATGCCCGAAATATACTGTGAAAAACACTACGCTGAAAGTGTCGAAATGCATACAAAAAATGGCGTTGAATTGAGGCTCTCGAGATTCAAGTTTGAACACCTTAAGAAACGCATGCTTCAAATAATATTAAAACCTAAAAACCCTTCAAAAACGATGTGTTTACTTTGTTTTTTAACTACAATTCAAAAGATTCTTTTCTGAAAATTTTTATTTTCTAAATTTAGAGTATTATATCTTTTTGGTTTTGTAGATTCGCTATAAAACCTTCACTTTTAAGGAGCATTATGAGCCTCTTCACCGAATCAAAAGAATGGAAAGCACTAGAAGAACACTTTCTAGAAGCTAAAACATGGCATATCCGTGATTTATTTGCTAAAGACCCACAACGAGCCCAAAAAATGAGCCTCGAAGCATGTGGTTTGTTTTTAGACTACTCCAAAAACATTATCACTCAAGACACACTCAATAAGCTATTTGATTTTTTAAAAAGCACCCCTTTTGAATCTATGAGATCCGATTATTTTTCTGGTGAAAAAATCAATCACACCGAAAATCGAGCCGTACTTCATACTGCACTTCGTTACCAAGGAGACGATGCAATTGTAGTGGATGGCGAAAATGTGATGCCCAAAGTTCAAGAAGTTTTAAAACACATGGAAAGTTTTACAAACTTGGTTCGTAGTGGCAAGTGGCTAGGACATTCTGGCAAAACCATTCGAAACATTGTCAATATCGGTATTGGAGGCTCAGATTTAGGCCCTGTGATGGTGACCGAAGCCCTAAGACCTTATGCAGGCCAAGATGCTCCCGAAGTCTTCTTTGTGTCTAATGTAGATGGTACCCATATTGTAGAGACATTAAAAAAAGTGAATTTAGAAGAAACGCTTTTTATTGTGGCTTCTAAAACCTTCACCACTCAAGAAACTATGACCAACGCTATCACAGCCAAAGAAGCTGTACTCAAAGTTTTTGATGGAGACACCTCTTCGATTGCTAAACATTTTGTGGCACTCTCAACAAACTCCAAAGCAGTGGCAGAATTTGGAATAGACACCGCTAATATGTTTGAATTTTGGGATTGGGTGGGTGGTCGATACTCTTTGTGGTCTGCCATTGGACTCCCTATTGCTCTTCGCATTGGCTTTGAAAACTACAAAGCACTCCATCAAGGTGCATTTGAAATGGACCAACATTTTAAAGAAGCACCGATTCAAGAAAATCTTCCAGTAGTTTTAGCTTTGATTGGGCTGTGGTACAACAACTTCTTTGAAGCCGAATCTTATGCTATGTTGCCTTATGATCAATACTTGCACCGTTTGGCTGCATATTTTCAACAAGCAGATATGGAATCTAATGGTAAAAGTGTCGATAGAGAAAGTCAAAAAATCAACTATCAAACGGGTCCGATTTTATGGGGTGAACCCGGAACCAATGGTCAGCACGCCTTTTATCAATTGATACACCAAGGCACAAAATTGATCCCTTGTGACTTTATTGCTCCAGCCAACAGTCAAAATAAAGTGGGAGATCATCACCGCAAATTACTTTCTAACTTCTTTGCACAAACAGAAGCTTTAATGAATGGTAAAACCCTTTCTGAAGCCAGTGAAGAACTTAAAAAAGCCGGGAAATCTCCAGCAGAAATTGAGTTTTTAGCTCCTCACAAAGTGTTTGAAGGCAATAAACCTAGCAACAGCATCATGATGAAAAAATTATGCCCTAAAACTCTCGGTGCTCTTATTGCCATGTATGAACACAAAATTTTTGTGCAAGGAGTGCTTTGGAACATCAATAGCTATGACCAATGGGGTGTAGAATTAGGAAAACAATTGGCAAGCCAAATCCTTCCAGAGTTAGAAAAAGGAGAAAGCGACCCCAATGTGGAGCTTCAACACGATTCAAGTACAAACAATCTTATTCGTTGGTATTTAAAAAACAAAGAAGCTTAGTCACTCCACCATGAAAAGACAGCACATCCTCAAAATCATCCAAAAAGAAAACCCTCTTTTGGAGACCAACTCTAAAGTGGTCAAAGGACTTTTAGATTTTTTTGGGGGTGAGGCTCTTTTAAAAACAGAAGTGAAAGACTTGATCACTTTTTTAAAACCAAATCGCTTGTTCAATAAGATCGAGATCACAGGCGATTCGGCTTACGACTGTGTTCAACAACTGTTAATAAAACACCCTTTGGTTTCTGAAGCCAAGGGGTCTATTCGCTATTATCATATCCCAAAAATAGATTGGAATGACATAGAAAAAGCAGAATCCAAAATTGGAGACGCCTTTGCAATGGATATTTATGATTGGGAACCCGATGCGTTTAGCGTTTTTAAGGCTCAATCTAAAACTTACAAACTCCACATTTTATTAAGCCTTGGATTGTAAACTAGGATTTTTTTAGAAATTCAAAGACAACTATTCCTGGAGTTTTTCCCTTTCTTTGTTTTAAATATTCTTCTAAACTTTGATTCACCACTCGTTTTTTCAACTGAGATGCATGACGAAGTATTGGTTTTTCTCCTGGTTTCAAGATTAAAAATCCAGTGTGAGTCACATCGATTTTGGATGAGTTGCCAATAAAAGCCACTCCCCAAACGCTAAAATCGAAATCCCAAATGTTTTTTGCAAAATCAAGGGCTTCCTTAAAAGGCAAATGGGGTATCTCTGTCTCTGGATCTTCTCCGGAATATTTTATTTTTTTGCTAGCAAAAAATTGTGTTTTAGGAAGTTTTCTAAAAATCACCGCTTCATTTTCAAAACGACGAATTTCTGCAAAACGCCCTTCTTTTAGAAAGTCCTCTACAAAATAATGTTTTCGATTTGAATAACTAATTTCACCTTTGGTGTATCGAATATTTTGGAGTGTATTGAAGATGGAGTCTTCGTGAATAGACAAAGCCAAGGCTAAACTATGCTCTATATAGGTCACGCAATCCATGGAGTCCAAGTGAATAAGAGCTTTGGAGTCTATCGAATCCAAATAGCTTTCGCCCATTGGACCAAGCAAATAAGGACGATTTAAAAAAGATTTTGAAAAATAGTCTAGACGAGCTTCAAGTCCTTTAACCTCTTGAGCATCTAACCATAATTTTTTGGCTTCAAGTAGTGAGCTGTAGTTTTCGTTGGTTTTTGTCACCACTCGAGACCAAATAGTGTCTATAACATCTTTGAGTTTATGATCAGGGTTTTTGCCAGTGTCATTCAAATAAACACTTAAACTGAGGGTGTCTCCTGGAAGAGTGAAGATATAGCCCACTAAAGCATGCACTCCCCCGATATAACCTGTCTTAAATCGTGTTTGAAAGGGGGCTTCTAAAGAAGACATCCGTTGGCTGCCAGTGCCAATGTTTGGGCTTGCAAAACTCTCAATATAATAATACGAATAAGGAGAACGAGCCATTTTTGAAAGCAATTCACTCACCACAGACGGCTTCACTTTGTTTAAGGGAGATAGACCACTTCCATCAAAAACTTCAAAATCTTGGTATGAAAGCCCTATTTTTGATAGAAAATATTCTTCGGCTTTTTTGCCACCTTTAACACTGCCTTCACCAAAAAACTGTTTGCCAATATTTCTAAATAACATTTCAGCGTGTAAGTTTTGACTCCTTTGATTGATTTCATCTAAAACACTTAAAAAAGGAACCACTGAAAAAGAAAAAGCTTTGATTTCAATCCCACCCGACATATTAGGATCGTGTATATACTCAATCCCCTCGTCTGCTAGAGTTTTTTGAAATGCACTTAAAAAGTAAGCTGCTGGATTTCGAACTGGGAGCACAAGGCTTGCAGAATCTACATTGACACCTATTTGTCCAGTGATAGTGATAAGAGCCTTTTCTTTATCTAAACTGTATTTCCATTTTTTTGTTCTTCCTGGAACGGTTTTTAAATGGTTTATAATTTTAACAAAATCAACATCTGGAAGCACCTCTATAGTAGCGGAATCATTTACTTTTTCACCCGGTTTTAAACGAATCAAGGCACAATTATCGTTAAAACTAAGAGGAGAAACCTCTGCTCCGTACCAAGCATCATAATAGTTGGATTTCCAATGTTCTGGACGACGAGGCCCTGTATAAAAAGAAGTGTCTGCTATTAAATCTCCATGTATTTTGGTAATTCCAAGACTTTTCAAAGAGTCAGTCATTTGCTTGAACATAAAAAAAGCATCTTTAAAATATCGACCCGAAAAATTTGGATCTCCTTCGCCATAAAAACGAAGATTCCCCACAAAAACATTCTTTTGCACACTACCTTCTAAGTGGAGACTCGTTTTGGGCTCGTAAGAAAGAGGTAAAAAGTACAAAGCGGTGGCTGTCGTTAAGGTTTTTAAAGTGCTTGCAGGAATAAAAAACTCATCCCCTCTTATATCTAAAAGGCTTTTATTTTTTTGAACAGATCGAAGAGAAAGCCCTAATTTAGCTCCTGGGACCAAAGAATCCACATAAGCTTGAAAGCTTTGTCCTTGAAGAGCCGCAAACGCAAAATTCGATAAAAAAAGAAACGCTAAAAGACTTTTAAGCATCTCTTACTCTCTATTTTGCTAATTTCAAAAAATCTTGAAAATATTGTGGGTAGGTTTTATTGACGCAAGAGGGGTCTAAAATTTTAATAGAAACACCTCCCAAAGACACTAAACTAAAACACATGGCAATACGATGATCATTGTATGTTTCTATAGAGGCTTCTTTTAGTTTTTGAGGAGGAGTGACTTGAATACTATCTATATCACTATATACAGTTGCCCCAACTTTTTGAAGCTCGGCACTCAAAGCAGCAATACGATCTGTTTCTTTTACACGCCAACTGCCTATATTTCTAATGGTAGATACCCCGTCTGCAAACAGAGCCAAAACAGCTACAGTCATAGCAGCATCTGGAATATGATTTAAATCTAAGTCTACCGCTTTTAACGGACCTTTGGGGCCTGTACACTCTATCCAGTCCTCTCCCATTTCAATGGTAGCACCCATTTTCTGCAATACTTCTGCAAATTGAACATCTCCTTGCTTGCTCCTAGCTCCAACTCCCTCGACTCGAACAGTTCCACCAGTGATAGCGGCTCCAGCCAAAGGATAACTAGCCGAAGAGGCATCCCCTTCTACATAAAACTGTTGTGGAGACACATACACTCCCTTGGGCACTATAAATTCCCGATAATCGTGGTGTTCGACTTCTACCCCAAATTGAGCCATAATATCTATGGTTAAATCAATATAAGGTTTTGAGATTAGTTCGGACTCCATAACTATGTGTAAGGGATTTTGAGCATAAGGACCACTAATCAATAATGCCGTTAAAAATTGACTCGAAATATCGCCTCGAAGTTTGACTGTGCCTCCTCGAAGGCCATTGGCTCGTATAATTATAGGTGGATAACCTTCAGACACTTCGTATTGAATATTTGCTCCCAAATCCACTAAAGCATTCACCAAATCTTTAATAGGCCGTTCGGTCATCCGCTCTTCACCACTCAAACGAAACTCACCATGCCCCAAAGTAAGGGCGGCACAAAGAGAACGAATCGCAGTCCCCGCATTCCCTAAATACAAGTCCGCAGCACTGGCTTGCACTGGACCCGCACTACCCTGTACCACAAATTCATTGATTTCTTCCATGCATAAAATATTATAATTTAAGTTTTTTAAAGCGGTACACATATAACGAGTATCATCACTTTTTAGCAAATTATAGAGTTTAGTTTCTCCCTTAGCTAAAGCAGCAAGCAACAAGGCTCGATTAGATAAACTTTTAGATCCAGGGAGTTTCAAAACACCACTAAAATCAGAAAACGCGGGCAAAACTAAAGAACTAGAAAAAGAAGTAGAAAAATTCATATATTAAATTTATACATTATAAAGTATAAAGTCAGTACTTTACAAAAAAAAACTCCTTATTTCATTATTTTGAGCACATTCATTCTATAGAATTTCAAAAATTCAGCTCTAAATAAAAAACATTGCTTTATTTCTTCTATTTTAAGAGTTTATACTTTATTCTTTAAATGCTGAGAAACTTATGAATCCTGAAATTACTACTAAAACATTTTCTGTTCGATTTTCTGATTGTGATCACCATAGCCGACTTCGAGTTTCTAATTTATTTCGATTTATGGAAGAAACGGTCATCTCTGATGCAGAAAAAAATGGCTATGGAATATGGAAAATGGTGAAACACGGTTATACTTATGCTATTTCTAGAATAAAACTAAGACTTCATCACACACCTCTTTGGGGAGAAAAATTAAATATATCCACTTGGACTAAGGGTTATTATAAAAACAAAGTGACACTTAAAGATTATTTAATTCAAGATGCTATGGGAAACTCCATTGCTCAAGGGACATCCTCTTGGTTATTAGTCAATTTAAAAACAGGAAAGGCAGAAGACCCTACTCTTTCACCCTTCCCCCCTCCAATCTTTGAAAATAAAGACGCTCTCCCTCAAATGCTATCTATACTAGAACCCGGCACTGAACCCGTAGAAGTCCTAAAAAAACACGCTCGTTATAGCGATTTAGATTTAAATCAACATGTCAATCACTGCCGATATGTAGATTGGATATTAGATGCATTTTCTTTAGAAGAGTTAAAAACAAGAAGCCTTAGGTCCATTCAAATTAACTTTATTTCTCAAATAGCTTACGACGAAAAAATAAAAATCATCCGTTTTAAAAACTCTAAATTTCATGCTTTAATGTTTGGAGTCAATGCCAAAGACCCATCTATTGTGCACTTTCAAGCTAGAATTGGTTTTGGAACTTAAACTTTAAAGCATTGTGAGCAGAGACCAATATTGGTTTGTAATGAGAAACGGCTTCTCCAATGCTTTGTATGTTTTCACGAGGGTAAGCCTTTTTTTCTAAAAAACTCAAGCAATAATCTAAGTTCTCATACAAATTCAAAGCCGCTTGGTGTAACCATTTTGCATATTCTAAAGTGGTACTTTTAGCTTCTTTTACAAACCACTCTACATATAAGCGAATTTCTTCGGCAAAAAAGTGAGGCTTGTTGTCGGGTGTTAAATTAGGACCGTGACCATATATGTGCCCCATCATCTCTAACAAAGTATAAGGACCATTGAAAAAAGCCAAACTGGGCCCCGGACATATGGACACGGGAACTTGAGCGGGCTTTTTTATTCCAAAGGCAATTCGAATAGGACTGCCTAAAAAATAGCAAATACACTCTTTGGCTTGGACTTTTTTAATCTCTTCTTTTTTCTCTTCGATGGATTTGTCAGAACTTTGAATTTGTGCTATTTTAAGTTTATGATACTCTTTAGAAGCCGTGCAAATAGGCTCTTCTGTGAACTCCGTGTTAGAGCGCAAGAACCCATTCACACAAGGAAATCCTGAAGAACCAGATTCAATGTTTTTAAGTCTCTCACGCTCGGCCGTGCTCCCAAAGATGTTATTAAAAGGAACACCAATAGGAGACGCATCGCTAATATATAAGTCTTTTGCTTTTGCTTTTCTTAAAAGTTCAAGAGTGTTTTCGTCGAGTTGGCATGCTTCGGGGACGGTTAGAAAAGGAGTCCCCCATCCGGTACCATCCACTCCAAAATATTCCAGCATCCTTCTATTTTCACCACTATTTGAAATACCACCTTGCACAGTAAAACGAGCTTCTCGATTTGGATCTAGGAGGCTAGAATCCATGCCGTTTGTTTCATAAAATTCTTTGAGGAGTGGATAGAATGTTTTAGAAAGCGTGTCTCTTTTTTGCTTGAGCTCTTCTAAAGCCACAGGAAGTAAAATTCCTTGAGTAGCAAAGGCATGCCCACCACAATTTAAACCAGATTCTACCCTAAATTCATAAACTTCTAGACCTCTTTTCGCTAAAAATTTTCCTTGAACTAATGCAGAACGATAATCGGATATTTTCAGTATAATTCGCTTTTTAAGCCCTTCTTTAGTACGATAAAAATCAGGATATTGAACCAAATCTTTAAATAAACCTAAGTTTACACCCGCACTAAAAACAATAGCTCCGTGTTGAATGTCAGAGTTGGCAAAACCACGAAGAGCATCGTGTGCGACCTCTTTGTAATCCAATTTTACCATAATATTGACATCGATAGAGCCCATATACATTTTTTCATTCAATGCTGCTTCAGCTAGACTCCTGTTTTCACTAGGCTCTTGTGATATAATTTTTTCAAATTCAAGCCTTAAAGGATGTGAAACTGGAAGCAACTTAAAATACTTCTCTTTATCGTTACCCACTTCATAAGGGAGTTGTTTTATCTCTTTGAATCGTTTGGTGGCCAACAAATGCACCATATTCAAATAAGCTGTCACTCGTTTAGCACAGCCATCCTCTTCGTTTCGAGGGATTTTTTTATATGGGAGTTGGTGTAATTGACTATAGTAAGCTCTAAGATCTTCTAATAAATAATTATCCACTAAAGAAATGGTAGAGTCAATTCCAAATGGAGCCACTCGTATAGGGGTATCTATTGTATAGCTAATACCCATTACTGGAATATGCGTAGTATGTATCATATAACTTTAGAAGATAGAAAATTATTTAAACCAAAAGCCTAAATTTTTATACCATAAGCATTTTAAAGTACCTTCTAAATCTGTTCTATGTAAAAAGGAAGAATCTGGTAATATCAGATTCAATTTTTTTAATGTTTCCGGAGAAGGGTGTCTATAAGGATTCTTTTCACCAACACTAATAACGGCTTCTTTGGGAGCTACTTGAGATAAAAATTGAATAGAAGAACTAGTGTGCGAGCCATGATGACCTACTTGCAATAGGTCTGCCCTTAAATTGGGGTTTAGTTGCAATAATTCTTTTTCTTCCTTTTCCTCTAAATCACTCATTAAAAGCATCCTAGACATAGAATCACTAATATACAAAACGCCACTAGCACCATTCCCTCCATAAATAGGGTGTTCTGGAGGCCATAAAAGCTTAAACTGAAGACCTTCTACAAAAAATAAGGTGTCTCCCCTTTGTATTTCTCGATGTTTTATTTGAAAAGACTTCAAAATTGAAAAAATACTATCCGAAACAAAGCCAAATGCAGTGTCTTTTGTGTAATAAACTTGTTTTAACACAATATCTTTAGATCGGAGACTTTTTGGAAATTCTAAAAAAGCACCCGCATGGTCGCGATGCCAGTGGCTAAAGGCTACCCACTCCAGAGTATCTACTCCATAATGACGCAGTGTATCTAAAAACCCCAAAGAATCTGAACCAACATCCCAAAGGGCAAAACGGCCTTCGTACTCAAAAAGCACAGAAAGGCCTTGACCAACATCTAAAAAGTGAAGTTGAAGTGGAACTTTGTCTGCAATAGAACTAAACTGGCAAGAAGAAAAGCCACCTAATAAAAGAAATAAAAACAAGATGAAATTCATACCTGTAAAACGAACTAAAACGGTAATTTTCCACTTTAATTCAGAAGTATTTGTTTTTTTTGTCTTTTTTACTAAATTTACAATGAAATGTCGTAAAATCTCTCAATGGCACATGTAGTGTCATGCTTTGACATACTCTAATTTTACCTCTTGGAGCTAAAATGCAATTACCTAAGTACAAAAAAAAGAAGCGAATTAAACTCAAAGTTTGTCAAGAACCCGGCTGTGGAAAAGAATTTTGGGGCCATCCAATCGCTAAATACTGTGAATTGCATAGAGACATTAAACAGCGACAAAAACCAAAAAAAGAAATTGAAGATATTGAAGCAAAAAACATTGTTTTTAGGCATAACTACACGGAAATAATGGAACTTCCCTTCAAATGCTGTTTAGATGGTTGCGATTTTAAATTTAACATGAAAGTTTTTCCTAAACAATTTGTTTACCCTCGTTTTTGTATGGAACATAGAAATGACTTTAAAAGAGCCAATTTCATTCGAATCATGAGTAAAAAAAATACAGACGACTGATTCACCCTTTAAAAATGGAATCTCTTTATTATATTTGACTTCAGTTTCGTGGTGAGTGTAGCTCAGTTGGTTAGAGTCCCAGATTGTGATTCTGGTTGTCGTCGGTTCGAGTCCGATCACTCACCTTTTAAAGACCTATTATTAGGTCTTTTTTTTTGTATGAGTATTCAAACGATCAAGCAATAAAAATACCGAGGCTCTCAAAATTCGAGTTTAAATAGCTTGCAAAATCTGAGCTAAAACATCAATAAAATCTTAAATTCTTGCAAAATCGGCAAAAAAAAACGCAAAAACCCATCAAAGCAGCAC
>FZPS01000193.1_pt81 | contig 15237 bp, 11 predicted proteins | sample 1817821 | NCBI WGS metagenome assembly FZPS01 (sample SAMEA104158645, study PRJEB21678) | metagenome | place: Germany | collected 2015-04-21 | reverse complement strand
ATCAAGGAACTATCAATATAGTTGGTGTTAGAACTAATCACTATCTATATGAAAATGAAACGAAATTCCATTCACTAATAGTATTAGAAATCCCTAAAGAGCAAAATGTTCAAAAGATTGAATCAATTAAGTATTTTGAATATGAAGATGATCTTTTCACAAAAGAGATCGATTACTCATATGATCTGGTTCTTTCAGAATTAACTAGATCTTTATTGAGATATGATGTAAACCTTTAGTAGTAGGAGATATATATGAACTTTAAGTTTTATCAATTGTATCGTTCATTAAAAGAAGTAGTGGGAATAGAAAAAGCAAAAATAATCTTTCCGGAATACGACTCCTTACCAGACAAGATGACCAAGGTAGAACAAATCAATATGGCTCGGATTTTGATGAAAAGATTGGATGATGAGTTTGAAGAAGATGTCGTACTTGATATTAGAATGAAGCATCCTTGTGGTATTCCCAAAGACATTAAAGAACAGATAATTAAAATAAAAAGTGATTTAGGCAATAAAGATGATCGCATTGAAGCACTAATGAAGTATTTAAAGGGATCATTCAATAAGTTGTCAGCAAATTATTATCAAATCACTTGGGGACTTAAAGAGTGTGTCTGTGGTATGTTTCGCAATCAAAAAGATTATGAGGTTATTTCTCCTACATGGTGCCAATGTTGTAATGGCCATAATAAGATAATTTTTGAAGAGTTGTTAGACCAGGAGTTACAATCACAATTGATTGAAGGAATATGTGCCGGAGAATCGGTTTGTTCTTTTAAGATTAAAATATAACTCCTTATTGTTATGACACAATTTTCAACATCTGTTATAATTGATATATATATCTTTGGAGGAAAAGAGAAGTGCTTAAATTTTTAAAAAAACTATTTGACAAGGGGCCATCAAAAGAAGAAAGGGAATTAGAAGAAAGACAGCGAAAACATTTCTTTATAAACTATTTATTTGAACATCGTAATGATAGTCCAATAAATGAAGCAATGTATCTGATATATAATGGTCTTGATTTGGATCTAGCAACTTTGGTTAATAGACATCAATTAACAATTGATTTTGATTATATTGTTGAAGATGAATATTATGATGTAATAATTGAAAGATTTGAAAAAAGCGATGCACTTTATTTATCAGTATCAATTGAAGGTGATTCCAAACAATTACTTCTAGATAGTAAGGATTATGAAATGGTAGATGCTAGTGATCTCTCGGCTCAGGAAATAATAGATGCCCTTATTGAAGAAATTAAAATGTATTTTAAATAAATGAGCTTATAAAAAAAGCTCTTTTTTTGTTAATAATTACTCTTGCATTAAGATTGACTATTTTGACTAAAAAGAATAAAATATTATAATGCTATTTATTAAGTATTACAAAAAAGTGTACAAATATGGTTTGAAGTAACCATTCCTGATTATACTTCAAAGCTTATCGGATTGATCTCTCTGGAAAAAGCATTTCCAGGAAGTCTCAATATGGGAGATATTTGGGATAATGGAAAAATGATGTTATTATTAACTTTTGGTACAATCACAGCAATGATCTGTACTAGTTTACTAACATCTAGAATTTCATCCAATTGGGCTTACTCATTAAGGAGAGCCTTAACGGATAAAGTAGCAACTTTTTCAAATGCAGAAATGAATAAGTTTACTACTCCATCATTAATTACCAGAACAACCAATGATGTGGTGCAAGTTCAAAATTTTGCGAGTATGGTATTACATTTACTTATTAAAGCACCAATTACTGCTGTTTGGGCAATCTTAAAGATCTCAAATTCTTCTTTAGATTGGACCCTTGCTGTTTTTAGTTTTGTGTTGGCTATTCTAATAGTTGTTATTACCCTAGTTGTTATTGCCTTACCTAAATTCAAAAAGATTCAAAAACTTACTGATGACTTGAATGATGTAACGAGAGAAAATGTATCAGGTGTTAGAGTTGTCAGAGCGTTTAATGCTGAGCAGTATCAAAACAAAAAGTTTGAAAAGGTCAATAATGAGATCACAAAAACAAATCTCTTTACATCACGGACTATGGGTATTTTATCCCCATTCATGATGTTTAGTATGAATACATTAACTATTGTGATCTATATCATTGGCGCAAGGCTAATTAACGAAGCTGCTCTTGTTGATAAATCAACTGTACTAGGTAATATGTCTGCATACACCCAATTAGCGATGCATGTTGTTATGTCATTTATGTTGTTGATAATGATCTTTATTATATTACCAAGAACATCTGTTGCAGCAAATCGAATCAGTCAAGTCTTAAATACTAATCCAGCAATCAAAGATGGTGATGGAATTGATGAAATAAATAACCCGGATTCAATTGAATTTAAAAATGTTTCGTATTCATATTCAGATGACTTGGACCATCTAGCTTTATCAAATCTTAATTTTAAGGTTAAACCTGGCGAGACTGTAGCTATCATTGGTTCTACTGGTTCAGGTAAGACCACTTTGGTTAATTTGATAACAAGATTTTATGATGTCACCAGTGGTGAAATACTTGTCAATGGAAATAATGTTAAAGATTATCCAATTGAAGAATTAAATAAACAAATATCACTTGCCACCCAAAAAGCAGTACTTTTTAGTGGTGATGTTAAGAAAAACATTATTTATGGCAGTGATTATGATGAAGAAAGATTTAACAAAGTGAAATCAATATCTCAAGCGAATTTCATTGATGAATTAGATGGTAAGGAAAATGCATTTGTGGCTCAAGGAGGAACCAATTTCTCCGGTGGTCAAAAGCAACGTCTTTCCATTGCTAGATGTTTATATAAAGAAGCAGATATCTATATCTTTGATGATTCATTTTCAGCCCTTGACTATCGCACTGATATGCTAGTTAGAAAAGGAATTAATGACCAATATAATGACAAGACGATTATCATTGTTGCCCAAAGAATTGGGACAATTCGTCAGGCTGACCAAATCATTGTTATGGATGAAGGCAGAATTGTCGGAATTGGTAAGCATGAAGACTTACTAAATAGTTGTGAAGTTTATAAGGATATTGCCTTATCACAACTTTCTCAAGAAGAATTAGAATTAAAGGAGGCGAACTAAGATGGGACCACGTCGAGGACCGAGGGGTAAAAAACCAAAGTTTAATATCGTTTCCTTTAAGAAAATCTTAAAATATATGAAGCCATATAATTTGGCAATAATCTTTGCTATTATATTGGCAATCCTTTCAGCTATTGCTACTATCATTGGACCAGATAAAATAAAAGAGTTAACCGATGAAATAAGTTCAACTATGATGACCGGAATTAACTTGGATAATGTTATGAAAATTGCCTTAAGTTTAATTACCTTATATGGTATGAGCGCAATTCTTGGCTACTCTCAACAATTCATTATGGCAACAGTTACGCAAAAAACGGCTAATCGCTTAAGAAGTGATATGGATAAAAAACTTTATCTATTACCACTAGCCTTCTTTGATAAAAACTCCCGGGGAGAAATCTTATCAAAAGTTACTAATGATGTTGATACTATTGCTCAAACATTATCTTCATCTATTGCGAATTTATTCTCTTCAATTGTATTATTCTTTGGGATATTAATTATGATGTTTGTAACTAATTGGGTTCTTGCCATAGTTACCATTGTCACCTCATCCTTAGGAGTAATACTTATGCCGATAATCATGGGAAAATCCCAAAAGTTCTTTGTCGGCAATCAAATGTTACTGGGAAAAATGAACGGACAAATAGAAGAAATTTACACCAATCATAATGTGGTAAAAGCTTTTAATGCTATATCTGAAGAAAAGAATAAATTTAATGAAACTAATAACAACTTAAAAGAAAGCAACTGGAAGAGTCAATTTATTTAAGGGATTATGCATCCGATAATGATCTTTGTTAGTAACTTAACCTATCTGTTAATCTTCGTGGTGGGAGCTGCCCTATATTTAAAAGGGTTTACTGTTGTAACGATTGGAACATTTATGGCCTTCATCGCTTATGCCCGTTTATTCTCCAATCCCCTTCAAACCATAGCTCAATCGATGACAAATATTCAATATGCCTCAGTAGCAGCTGACCGGGTGTTTGGAATCTTAGAAGAAAAAGAAATGGAAGATGAAAGTAATTTAACTAGCCTTGTTGAACAAGTAAAAGGTAACATTGAGTTTAGGAATGTCAAGTTTGGTTACTTTGTTGATAAAGAGATAATTCATGGATTTACTGCCACCATTAATCAAGGTCAAAAAGTTGCGATTGTTGGACCAACAGGAGCCGGAAAGACAACAATAGTAAACTTATTAATGAAGTTCTATAATGTTAATTCGGGAGATATTATCATCGATGGTGTATCAATCCACGATATGAAACGTGAAGATATTCACAACTTGTTTGATATGATCCTTCAAGATACTTGGCTATTTAAAGGAACATTAAGAGAAAACCTTGTTTATAATAAAACAGGTGTAAGTGATGAAGAACTTGACAAAGTCTGTGAAACGGTTGGATTAAAACACTTTGTAAATTCATTATCAAAAGGTTATGACACATATCTTGACGAAACCGCTCAACTATCTGAAGGTCAAAAGCAACAAATCACTATTGCGAGAGCCATGATTAAAAACTCACCGCTTCTAATACTTGATGAAGCAACTTCATCAGTTGATACAAGAACAGAATTGATCATTCAACGAGCAATGGATGAGTTGACCATAGGAAGAACTTCCTTTGTTATTGCTCACCGCTTATCAACTATTAGAAATGCTGATTTAATCTTAGTCTTAAAAGACGGTGATATTATTGAACAAGGAAACCACGAGAGTCTCCTTGCGAAGAATGGCTTTTATGCTGAATTATATAATTCTCAATTTCAAAATGTTTAAAAGAAAATGGTTGTTTTTAAAAACAACCATTTTTTAATTTACTTACGTCTCAATGATATATATACAATTCCTGCCAAACTACCTATACCCGCAAAAATACTAATGGCATTAGCTCCAGCATTACATCCGCCACCTGAACTGCCACCGCCGGTTAAGGTTTTTGTGAGGACATCACTTACGATGGTTTTATCAGCATACTCTAAGACGAGTTTAAAAGCAATCTCCTCATTTAAAGGTAAGTTGGTTACTTTTGCTTGAGTTTCATCAACAGCAACATCTACCTTAAAATTATTAAATTCAATATATGCGCGAGTTATGCGATTATCCACATCATTAATACGATAATCAAATGTTATCTCGTTATTATTAACTTTTCCAAATGCAAATTTTTTAATCTCAGGAGTTGTAAATTCATCAGTCTTAATCACAACTCTTCTACTTAATCCATTATATCGTTCGCCATTATAGACTAAATCATAGGTATATGAAAAATTATATTCAGTTCCTTTAGATAAACGAGAGATGACCACTTTTCCATTAGTCATTGGATAAGTTTGTCCGTCAAGTCTAATCTCAATGTTTTCTAATGTACCTTTGACGATTGGTGCTGTCTGCTCAACTGTAATAGATGAGTCAGTAATATTAGTTATTTCAATATTAGGTTTTTGAATAACAAATAAAACACAAATACCAACAACGCGTTCATGACCATCACTAGGAGTATTAACTACTACTAGTTTTCCTGTTTCATCACGGATTATCATTGTGGAAGAACCACCGCCATCTAAGTTGAACCCTTGAACACAATCATTGAGTCGGAGTAATTCTCCCGCTTCAAAGAGGGTAACACCAGTGCGTTGGCTATTAACTGGACCTCTTCCATCGATGACCATTAATACGGGACTATGATCGGCTTTAAAGCCAATTACTGTTCTTGGGTGAATACTTGAGACGAATGTATCAGAAGCATAGGCTTTACCTTGATACATTGGAACACCGTCAGATAGGATTTTATGAGTGTAGCCAAGGGTATTATAAATACCATCAAACTCACCTAATAATTTATATTCACATTTTAAGGTAGTACCAACTGCTAGTTTGCTATTAAGTTGTCCAGAGTAATCGGCTAGATAAAACTCACCTTCATTAACGCCATCAATCATACTTAGATTAGTAATAACATCAACGATTTGTCCTTTTAGGAAAGAGCCTAAGATAGAATTGGTTGTTGGATAATAATCGTTTGATGTTTTATATTCAATGTATTCGCCTTTATAGATGGTAGCACCTTCTACATTTATTTTTCCAACACCAGGATATAGTAAAGTAATTCCTTCACTGTCTAAACTATTAATACTGTCAATCTTGATTTCATCGATTATATCATCGTTATCATAACTTTGATTTTGATAGATTTTTAAATAGATATTATCGGATGCTTTTGGACGCCCGACCACATAACCTTTACCAAATTCAGAAAAACCTAGAACTCCTTTATTGCTGCTTGATGCAGTATCTTTTTTTATGATGTCACCATTGCGGACAAAAGTGTTTGCTGACTGGTATGTCATCGTTGTTGCTCCGATATCAGCAAAATCGCCATTAACCCCAGCGATAACCATATATCCAGGATTCTTGCTTTCAAAATCAACGATGGTTTCCCGTAGTGTTGCGCCTCCCCATCCGGTTGTTCCGGTTTTTTGCCAGGTTACAACTTGGACATTAGAAGCATCGGCTGATACTGTTGATACAGTTTGATCTTGCCATTTTTGATCAGCAAGGTCACCCCGAAATAAAGTTTTTAAATTTCTTTGCGTATAGACTGCTCCCCCATCAATCGTTTCCTTCACATAAGGAACTACTGGTTCACTGATTACTTTAACATATGGTGATAAACTAACTTCATTTGCCCTTACCACACTGGAAGGTATCAGTGTTAATACTAACAATAAAAAAAACAATAAACTTTTCTTTTTCATTTTGTCCTCCTATTAATTTTGGTCTATGCCAAAAATATTTTACCAAAGATAGACAATTATTACAACAAAATGTATTAAAATTAACCTAAACCTAGAAAACAAAAAAATACTATGAGTCGACAAAAAAGCCAATATATAGTAAAATATATTTAATAGGAAAGGTCTTAGTATCTTAAGTAGTAGAAATGGGGATTTTATGGAATTAAGAACAGTAATGTTGATGCTGGCGATTGGATCATTTTTATTTGCGATTTTACTTATTATCTTTAAGTTTAGAAAAGAAGCACCACAGGAAGTACCTTATTGGATTGTAGCCAAATTCCTTCAAGGTGTTGGTTCCTTAATTTTGTATTTTAAAACTACCACTTATGATGTAATAACCATGACAGCAAACCTCATCTTGTTGTTAGGCTGTGCTTATGAAGTTTGGGTAATTAGGATTCTATCTGGACATACAGTGAAAAGATGGGTTCATTTAGTTACTTCAGCATTGATTGCTTTGGTATGTACATCAACATTATTCTTATCATCAACCGTTAGGACAGGTATTATTTTTTTCTTCAAAGTATCCTTTACATTTTACCAGCAGTATTTTTGTTTATGAAATCTGATTTTAAGTCCTATCTCAAATCCCTTTTACGGATCTGCTATTTAATCACGGGGGTCATTTTTTTAACTACATCAATTATTGCCTTTGTTTTTCCGAGTTTCATTGATAGTGAAGCAGGACGAATGTTTTTGGGAGTTATCCCCGCTACTAGCTTTTGTATCTTTTTAATTAGCGGATTTATCTTATTGATGCTTGCGAAAGAAAGAACAGACACGTTAGTAAAGGCAATGGAAAAGTCCCTAAAAGAAAGTGAAATCAGGTTTCAAAGAATTGTTGAGACTTCGATTGAAGGGATTCTTATATTTGATGAAAACTACAAGATAACTTTTGTCAATAAAAACATGGCATCAATGCTAGGATATAACACTAAAGAATTGTTAGGCAAATCATATATATCTTTATTTCCTGAAGATAAACTCGATATATATTACCGCCAAGAAAAGTTAAGGAAGACGGGAGAACATTGAGTTTATGAATGCTGCTTAATCAGAAGCGATGGTAAAAGACATTGGTTCCTCGTTTCTGCAACCGCTCTTTTTGATGAGTATAATCGATTTGAAGGATCATTTGCAATGTTAACAGATATCAATGACCGAAAAGAAATGGAAATGCTCTTAGAAGACCTAAGTAATAAAGATGGTTTGACGGGGATTGCTAATAGAAGAAAGTTTGATGAAACCTTAAATAATGATTACATCCGACTTCAACAAACCAACGCAAAACTTTCCGTACTACTTATTGATATTGATTATTTTAAAAAGTATAACGATTACTATGGACATCTGATGGGGGATGAATGTTTACGAAAGATTGGTCAAGTACTATCAGAAAATGTAAACCATACGCTTGAACTTGCGGCCCGTTATGGCGGAGAAGAGTTTGCTTGTATTTTACCAGAGGTTGATCTGGATACTGCTTTAGAGATTGCTGAGAAGATTCGCCTTTAAATAATGGATTTAAAGATCGATCATAAGAAGTCGACAATTGCTGATGTCGTAACAGCAAGCATTGGGCTTGTAACCATCAACTGCTCATACCAATATACCACCAATGATATCCTTGAAAAAGCCGACCGCTTGTTATATGAAGCAAAGAACTCTGGTCGTAATCAAACCAAATATCAAGAAATTTTTTAATCATATTCTATTAAATTTTTAAGGAGGTTTCCCAAATGAAATATACTATAAAATCCCACACCTATAATATTGGGGTAATGATGCTGTTCTTTTTTCCTCTATCCGCAATCTTACTTATACTATTTTTTATCTTTGTTGATTTTAACGGAAAAGAAAATCTACCCATTGAAGTGATTGTTGCTCTGAGTATTGCACTAGCCATTAGTGCAGTAAACTCAGTTATCTTTTTGGGTTGGTATTTTATTAAACGGGTTGAAATCACAGATGAAGGAATCATGGCTTGCAACTTGTTTAAAATAATTGATCGATACTTATGGAAAGAAATAAAATACTTTGAAAGGAAACACATAGATTCAACTAGGAATCTACAAGGCAGGCCTCAAGAATTTATCATCTTCTATCAGGATAAAAAATATAAAAAGGAATTTTTTGGGATAAATGGAAAAGGTAAACCCATTGGTATTAAAATTACTGATAAAAACATTACTATCTTAAATAATGTTATAAAGAAATATAATATCTCGGATAAAAATCAAGAATTAGCTGATTTTTAATTAAAGGGTTAATTCTACAACATTATATAATTTTAAGAATAGTTAAAACTTATGCAAAAGCATGAGTTTTTTATTTGAATATGATGTCGAAAATTAGATGTTTTGAGTCAATTTGTGGTATAATAATATAATAGGTGAATGAAGATGAAAAGAAATATTGTAATAATAATGATAATGTTTTTTGTAATGAATATCCTTAATAATATAGGTCACCCCGTTACGCCATCATATGTAAGATACCTTGAAATACCTGAATATATGTTTGGTGTTTTTTATGCAACGATGAGTTTTGGGATGGTACTAGCAGCTCCTTTTTGGGGTTCGCTTGGTGATACCGGTAAGAGTAAATATTTTATCGCAATCGGACTATTTATCTATGGGATTGCTCAGGTAGGGTTTGGACTAGTCCATAATCAATATTTAATGGTCCTTTTTAGACTTATTGGGGGTATTGGTATTGCTGCTCCAATGACGTTATTTGTTTCGTTGCTTATTGGTTTTTCTGATAAAAATCGTATAAAAAACCTAGCTATCTTAGGAGCGTTATCAACCCTGGGGGCCTCTCTTGGTTATCAAATTGGGGGAATCTTAGGCGATAGTGAATTCTTTAAAAGTTTAATCAAGACTCCATCATATGAAAATGTCTTTATTTTTCAAGCTTTCAGTACTTTTATCTTTAGTGGCTTAGTATTATTATTAATTAAGGACTATAAGAAAAAAATAGAAGCAACCAAAAAAGAACATCCATTTGCTTCTTTGGCTAAGATTAAAACACTAGATTATAAGTTAATTTTGTTCTTAATTTCGTTAACCCTGATTACTATGGGGAGCACAAATTTGAGCAAATACATTGATGTATATTTTAATGATTTGGGTCAATCTACTACCTCGTTAGGAAACTTCGTGTTGGTTACTGGTATTGTATCGGTTTTTGCATCAATCTTTATTGTTCCCCTTATCTCAAAATTAAAAAATCATTTGTTGTTTATTATAATCATCCAAATGATTTCTTCGATAATAGTATTTTATGTTTTTCGTGCGAACAACTTTATTCTTTCAATCTACACTATCTATAATGTATATATAATCTTCAAAGCAGTTTATCTGCCGATGGAACAAAACTACATAAGTACTTATGCTGATCAAAACACCATTGGAACTATTTCGGGGATTAGACAATCATTTGTTTCAATTGGAAATGTTATAGGGCCTTTATTTGGTGGTGTTCTTTATAGTGTGAGACCTTTATTATTATTTGATGTTAGTGGTATTCTCTTCTTGGTTGGTGCCTTGATCTTAGTAATAATACTACTGGTTGATAAAAGACATATAACGAAAACTTTATAATAGACTTTTTATAATTTCCTTTAAATGTTACAATTAAAGTAACAGATTCTATCAAGGGGAAAATGTATGAGGAGGTTTTTATTAATAATTGTTTTTGTGTTTACTGGATGTTTATTATTCAAAGGAAAATCAATATAAATTAACAGTTGACTTCCTGCAATAAACTCAATTAAAATTAGACTAACTTATACTTTTGATTAATTTGATAATATCGAAAAGTTTAACCCACAAAATAAATAAATCTAAAATATAACTAGTAATTAAAAAGAAGAGAGACAAGACCTCTCTTCTTTTTAATTTAATAGTTTTAATATTTCTGATATATATGTTTCTTTAAAGAAATCATATTCAATTGACGATATGATATTGTCATTTGATGATTTAGCAATCTCAATAAATAATGGGATACTAAAGGCAGAGAATAGAACCATATACTTGGCATAGGCAATGGTAACATCATCAATCTTAAAACCTTTCATAATATAGGCGAGAATCTTTTTAGTAAAATCATTATCACTAAAGAAGGAATCAATCAAAATGTTAGTGGAATTTTGTTGATAGTCTTTGTTTAAAAATAGGTAGCGGATAACTCCAGTATTCCCAAGGGTAAAATTATAGATAATTTCTAACATAGTTGCCAGTGAAGCCTTTAGGTCAACACTTTGATCTAATTTCTCTACTTCAATAAAGATTTGATCTTTTAGATTATTTATTAAATCATTGATAACAATTCCTATTAAATTATCTTTACTTCCAAAGTGATAATTAACAGCAGCAATATTAATAAAGCACGCATCAGCAATATCTTTAATTGTCACATCAGAATTTTTTACGATTAGTTCTTTGGTTTTATTGATTATTAGTTCTTTAGTTTTTTCTTTTTTGTTCATAGTACCTCCTAAATAGAATTTTAAAAAAGATTTTAAAATAAATTTCAAACTTGGTTTCTATTGTATTATACCATAAAAGTTGTATAATTTAAATAGATATTTTAAATATTTATTTAAAATGTCGAATGGAGGGAAGAAATGAAAAGAATATTATCTTCAAATTATAAGTATTTGATATTAGGAATATTTCTTGTTTTGACAATCGTCTCAGCGATCCTAAGTTTTAGAGTAGAAGTCAATTATGATATGACTAAATATTTACCAAAGGATTCTAATACTAAACAAGCAATTGAGATTTTGAGTGAAGAGTTTGGTGATTATGCATCGATTGAATTAATGGTAGAAGATGTCGAAATTATGGATGCTGTTATGATTAAAAATGAGATTAAGGGCATTGACGGGGTGCTCAAGGTTGTATGGATGGATGACTTAGAAGAATATGCTGAGTTTATTACCGATCCACTAATCTTGTTAGAACTTCAAAAGATGCAAGAAAGTTATTATAAGGATAAAAAAGCCTTATTTACTATTTTACTTGACGATAATAGTTATAGTCTTGAAGTAGAAGATACAATAAATGAAATACGGGAAACAAACTCATTAAAAGATAAAGCCTTTAGTATGAGGGGAGAAGCCCTCTACAACATTGATTCCCGCCGAATCTTAAATGGTGAAATGTTTAAAATAATATTAGTAATTGTTCCGATTATTCTTTTAATATTGGTTTTTGCGAGTAAATCTTGGATTGAACCTTTGATTATCCTAGTTAATTTGGGAATAGCTATTGTCCTCAATATGGGAACGAACATCATTTTTAAAGATGTTTCATACGTCACTCAGTCTCTTGCGATGGTCTTGCAACTTGCGATCTCGCTCGATTATTCCCTATTTTTGATCCATCGCTATTATGAGGAGAAAGAGGCTGGACACTCAACAACTGATGCCTTGGTGATTGCGAGTAAAAACACCTTTGGTTCTATCTTAGGTTCAGCTTTAACCACAATTGTTGGATTTGCTGCTTTGTTGTTTATGCAATATACCATTGGTAGCGACATAGGACTTGTGATGGGGAAAGGGATTATCTTTAGTTTTGTGACAACCATTATTCTAATGCCGATATTAATTCTCTTGTTTTCTAAACTATTAAATAAAACAATGAAGAAGAATTATAGTGGCCGAAATATTGATAAAGTTGCGAGCGTCTTTTATCGTAAACGCTATGTGACGTTAATCGTATTTGTGGTGATTGCTGTTGTTGCTATCATCTTCCAAGGTAACACTAAGTTCTTATATGCAACGTCAGAAGCAACCGATGAAAAATCAACTTTGGTAACTGAAGAATCAAACATTGAGAAAGTGTTTGGAATAAACAAACCAATTGTCATTTTAGTTCCAAATGGCGATCCTGCCTCAGAAGCTCAATTGGTTCAAGAACTTATGATGAATGAAAACATCAATAGTGTGAGTTCAATTGTGTTTTATGAGACCTTGACCAATTTTCCACGAGATCTATTCCCAGCGGAAATTAAACAAGAGTTTATTGGTGAAAACTATACTCGTATAATAATCAATACTAAGATTGATAAAGAATCAGAAGCAATGTATGAATTTAGTTATGAACTAAAAGAAATAATTAGTAAATACTATGAGGAAAACTATTTAGCAGGAGTTGCAACTTCCACTACTGAAATTAAAGATGTTGTTACCAGTGATAAGTTAGTAGTTACCTTGTTCTCTATTATTGGAGTGGGGCTCGTCATTTTGCTCATCTTTAAATCAATCTCACTTCCATTATTATTACTAATGGTTATCCAATCTTCAATTTGGATTAATATGTCGATTGTGTCAATAAAAGGTGTAGGGGTTATCTATATTGGCTTCCTGGTTATTCAAACTCTCCAACTAGGAGCAACCATTGATTATGCGGTATTATTGACCAGTAGATATAAAGAACTGCGAACTGAAAATAGTAGTATTGATGCCATTAGTAAAGCCCTTAAAGCCTCTGGTATATCAGTTATCATATCAGCAGCTGTGCTTGCGGTGGCGGGTTATGGTGAAGGATTATTATCAAATATTCCAGCAGTTAAAGAAATTGGTATTTTGATAGGAAGAGGAGCATTAATTTCAGGAATTCTCGTTATCTTAGTTTTACCATCGATCTTAATCATTTTTGATAAGATTATTATGAAGACAACTCATAAAGCAAACTTTTATATTGACGAACCAAAAGAATAATGAAAGATAAAATATCAACCAATTAGGTTGATATTTTTTGCATATATTATAATGATATATATATTAATTATTATCAAGTAGATATCATAATAAGAAAGGTGTTATAATTAAGTTGGGTGAGGAGGATATCTATTATGAAAAAAAGAATATCTATGACAATAATGGTGTTTCTATTACTTATCGTGGGTGGTTGTGTTGAACAAGATTCAGCCATACATCCGACCTTGTTTCTCGTTCCGGGAGATTATGCATCCTATACTGAAGTAAATGAAAAATTTATTATTATTGATAGTAGAGCAGAATTAGAAGAAATAATTAATACAATTGTAATAGAAAACCAGGATTATGTAACCCAATACAACCATATTAAAACATATTTTAGTAAAAATGATATTGGTTTTTTAAAAAAGATTGATGATTACCAATATTTATTAGAAGATGACTCAGACCAATGGTTTGAAGAGAATCGTTTAGTATTCTGTGTGGTAACCACTACATCTTCTGGTTATCAAGCCGAAGTTTCACTCAAGGAAACAAAAGATGGGAAACTAACATTAATATTGAATAAATTCAATAATTATACTGGTGCTGGTGATGATGAGATAAAAACATTCAAATTATTTATTCCTATATCAGTAAGTGATTTGGATAACCTAAATATTACTTTGGATGGGAAACCAGTAACCTATTTTGAAAAAGACCATTCATTATTTGAAATTGATTATGAAAACATAAGTGATGAAGAGCTCGAATTTGTTGCTAAGAACAATCCGAAATATCCTTATAACCTAGGATTAATCAATGGTAAGCAATATGGCAGAGTTGTTAGTTCATCAAGTTCATCACCAGAAGATGCAATAGAAGTGGTGACAAATCATTTTACCAATAATAACTACCCATTTAGTATTAATACGGTTGTTGAAGTTTGGATTGATATTGAAACCGAAGTCTTTTATGGGGTTTATGTTAAATGGGAACATAACTCATCAGGAAAAAAATCATATTATGATGAGTATGTAATTTCATTTAAAAAAGATATATTTGATTGTAGATTAAGAAATGTCTACAATGATGAAGACTATTTTCTAGTTAAAACTAATAATCCAGATCAAATAAGACAAATCTTGGATATTTTATACTATAATAACACGTACAATATTAGTGGCAGCAAACTATTAAAAAGTGAAGTATTAGAAACTGAAGATCAATTTATTTATCAATCTTATGGTACGAGAGTTGTCTATGGTGATTGGGGAATGAAAGATAAGGTTTCACTCCTTAAGGAAATTTGGACAATTAATAAAGCGAGTGGTGAGTTGAACTTAACAAGTACCAATCTTATCAAAAAGATATTTGTTGATGGTGAGCTAACCCATTATTAATCATCTACTCAAAGGATTTCCTTTGAGTTTTTTATTTGTATGAAATTATTTGATATAGTAAAATTAATATATCTAAAGAACAAAGGAGAAAAGTGATGAATCCCAATATTATTAAGATAACTGAAAGTTCCAAATATTTTATAGATTTAATAAATTTAGAGTTACTTCTCTGGCCAGAACATGATTTTGATGAGTTATATGAAGAAACAAAA
>FZPS01000099.1_pt89 | contig 15237 bp, 11 predicted proteins | sample 1817821 | NCBI WGS metagenome assembly FZPS01 (sample SAMEA104158645, study PRJEB21678) | metagenome | place: Germany | collected 2015-04-21 | reverse complement strand
ATCTGGAGTTCAGCAAGTGGGTAAACATCTTCTATGATGAGCAGTTGACAGCGGCGTTAATCGACCGCCTAGTGCATCACAGTTACCTGCTTATTTTTGATGGGCAAAGTTACCGGATCAAAAATTCTTTAATGAAAAACTACACGTAAATTTCCCTGGTGGGTTGCTGCAGAAGGTGTCTGCAAAAACAGGGTAAAAATACTTGTAAAAAACACACCAGATAAATGCCTTGACAGACATCTGGAGCCATTATTAGAATGAAATTGCTAGAAAATCTGACCCGTAAAATCAATTATGCCTCATGGCGAGCTGTGGTCGCACGAGAAAAATTGCAAATCCCCATAAGTTAACCTCCGCCAAGACCTAGGACTATAGTCAATTCGTCCCCATCTTTCAGAGTATAAGAGTCCTTTACATACGCTGTATTTACTATAAAATTGACCATGTATTTCCTACTGCCTGCTTGCATAAAAACAATATTCCTGAAACGGGAGCTATGCCTGGCGCATAAGATTTCAATTAGACCCGCAATGGCCGTTCCTTCCGGAAGCTCAACTATTTCAAATTCCAAACCGACGATAGAAGCTATCACCAATTCATATTTAACAGTCACACGCATTCTAATCTACCGCTTCAATTGAGCATATTTTTTCCGCCGTGGGCACTCCTTCCTGGTCCCATCCTCTCAGCCTGTAATATTCATCTAGGGCCTCGCTAAAACCAAAAGGAGCCTTATTGGCGCGAAATCCCTGCATGGCTGGTTCAAACATTCTGGAAGGCAGTCTGTCTGAATCGCGCTGGTATCCATCCCGGACGTTGATCAATCTTTGCAGGTTGACGATTCTTTCTCCGATTTTCATCAGCTCTTGAGGTTCCATTTCCCACCCAGTAACGGTGTTTAGAAACTCTGTCGTCCGGGTTAGATCCATGCCGCAAGATTGCATGAACATGCAACAGACTAATGAATCAAGAGTGGCAGCCAGATCCTGAAAGATTATAGCCAGATGTGCTTTTCCCTCCATATTAAATCGGGTGGCCGGTTGGGTTAAACCCGCCTCCGGAAGAGTCATTCCCGACTCACCTTCACCCAGATGGGAAAAACCTCGCAAGTGGCATGCGCCCCTGGTTCCGGTAGCATAGTTGATAGCGAGACTGTAATAGGAACGCGGATCATGAGCAGGCAAGTCCAAACCTTTAACATGAACAGCAAGCTTCTCTGCCTCTTCCCCCAATTTCTGTGCTGCTGGAACAATGCCGTTTGCAAAGAAAGCTCCAAACCCTCTTTTTTCCCCAATTTCTCTAACCATTCTGACCAGAACCGTAGGATCGCCCCATGCAACAGGAAAGCCAGTATCTTTTTGGGTCAACAAACCTTTATCAAAACACTCCATGGTAAATGCTACGTATGAGCCAGCGGAGATGGTATCCAGACCGAGGCGGTTACACATGTCGTTAGCTTTCGAGATCGCTTCGAGGTCGTCAACAAGGCAGCAAGAGCCGAGCATTCCCAATGACTCATATTCCGCACCGGCTCCTTCAATTTTACCATATTCCGCGGTTACCACTTCAATGTGACGATGACAGCCGATTGGACAGTTTATACAGGGCTTGGGTCTCGCGTTAAGTTTCTCCGCAAAATACGGTGCGCCTATTTTTTGCGCCCCTTCCGCCCAGCTATCACCGCTCCAGTACTTGATCGGCAAATCACCCACCGCTTCACATGAGGTTACGAGCACTGATGTGCCGTGCCTGCCAAAGGTCTCTCTAGTATTCTCACGCAGCAACCTGGTTGTTTCGCTGTTCATTCGTTTTAATTTATCAACATCGGCTACTGGAACCTGAAGTGTTCCCTTTACTGCGATAGCCTTAATATTTTTAGAACCCATAACTGCGCCGAGGCCGCATCTTCCGGCAAAACTATGGCCGTCCACGACAACGCATGCGGCGGCAACCATTCTTTCACCTGCCGGGCCAATAGCGGCCACGCTGATTTTGTCAGACATTTTTTTCTTTAGCAGGTCTATAGTTTCAAGTGCGTCAAGCCCCCAGAGATCAGAGGCGTCATGAAGGGCAACCTTCCCATCGATTACTGTGAGGTAAACCGGGGTTGCAGCACATCCTTCCAGGCATAAAACATCATAGCCCGATCTTTTAAAGCGATAACCCCATTCCGCACCCGCTGTACTGACTGCAAAAGTGTTAGTCAATGGTGATTTCCCCACGATCGACCATTTGCCACTGCCAGGAACCCCGGTCCCCTGCAAAGGTCCAGTCGCAAAGATCAACTTATTTTCTGGTCCCAGGGGATCAACTCCAGCAGTAACCTCATCGTAAAGCAGTTTCGTGCCTAATCCTGAACCCCCGAGATACTTTTGCAGATAATTCTCTTTTAGAGGTTCGACGGTAGTTTTATTTGTGGACAGGTTGACCCGTAGCAACTTAAACCAGTAGCCGCCAACCATTTTACCTGCCTCCTCATTGATTAATAACCGTAACTTGCTGAAATTTATAGATTTATTACCGCAAATTCCCACTCACAGCGGGCTGCAACATTTTTAGGCATGCTATAAAACACCCAACTCACTTAGCACTTTTTTAAGTTCTTTCTTTTCATCGTCTGTTGAATTTTGCATTGGTGACCTAACTGGTCCTCCATATAAGCCTGGTACCAGATCCATTGCTGCTTTTCCAAGGTCCATATATGCATAGGGACTTTTGTAAGCATCTGGTATTATTGAATACGATTTGCGTTTTGCCGATACTTTATTAACTAAATTGAATAATGGTGCTATTCTATTCAAAATGCTTTGCGCTTTCAGGAAATCTCTTTCTTTTGCTACTGCCTCATAAAGTTCATAACTTACTTGAGGCATAAAGTTGCCAATAAAAGTAATGAAACCCTTATAACGAAATCCATATACCGCTGCTCCAACATAGGAAATCTCCCCCATTCCCGCCAGTAAGGTCATATCGTTAGGATCAATAAACAAAGTTTTGAAAAAATGGTCCTCATTCATATTGGAGTTATCTTTAAATGCCACTATGTTCTCAATCTCTGATAAGATTGCCGCTAATTGCGGTTCAATCATCGCACCTGTGACATCAGGATTGTTGTAAACCATTACGGCAATTTCTACCGAATCAGCTATCTCTTTGAAATGCTGGTATAAACCTTCTTTAAACGGAGTGTGATAGTACGGCAATGAAACCATGACACAATCTGCACCAACTTCTTGCGCATATTTTGCCAATTCAATTGTTTTCTTTGTCCCCGGTTGCGATACACCTGCCACTACAGGAACAGCTCCATCAACTGTCTCAACAACAGTCTTAATAACTGATTTTTGCTCCTCTATTGAATTTGCATAGTTTTCTGTAGTGCTGCCATTTGTCATTATGACGACATCTTTATTGCCTCCCTTGGCAAAATCCACCAAAAATTTAGTATTATTTTTCAGAGCCCCGAAATCTATAGAGCTCGAATCCATAGTATAAGGGCAGTACTGAACCACAACCACGCCCTTACATTTTTCTTTGAATTCCGCTGGTTTCATCATTTAACAAATCCTCCTATAGTAATATTCTTTTATAACTATCTGAACTGTTCACCTCATAAAACCCAACTAACTCAAAAACAATTTGAGCCGAAGTGTTACTCATAAAATTTTCGAGCCCATGCTGGCCAGGTAAATTGTCTGTGGATATGATGGATAACGCTGCACGCTACACCATATCCACAGACACTTCCTTTACCGCTAATTCACCGCTTATGTTGGCCGCTCATAAAAATGATGTGACATCCGGCGATGTATTACATTATGTCATGCTGCTATTAGATAATCCCTATGGTCGAAAGCAAAGCTGTCAAAACAAATGCAACTACGCCTGCAACAGCCGACGGCCAAGTGCCGAACTTGAACATCTGTTTTGTATCCAATCCATAAAATTGAGCATTGTACCAAAAACCGCTGTCGTTTGCATGGCAGAATACCATTGTCCCGCATCCAATCGCCAGCGCACAAGCCAACGGTGAAATACCCAGAGCCGGTATCATTGGAATCATAATACCCGCTGATGTAATGCCAGCCGTAGTCTGTGAGCCACACGCGGTGTAAATCACGCTGGAAATTAAGAACGGGATAAGGATGGGCGGCAAACCGGTATCTGCAATTGCATTGCCCAGAGTCTCTACTGCTGCAGCTGACTTGATAATTCCAGCCAATGCACCGCCAACTGCCGTTACCAACAGCGGAATCAAGGCTACCTGGCACGAACGCGCTACCCAATTCTGAAAGATTATGCTACTATACGAGGTATTAGACACCATCGCATCTATTTCTTCCTTAGAAGCAGTTTCCGACAGCTGCCCACTTTTCTTAAGCGCATTGCGGATAACTGATTTGGGGTTCTTCAATCCGAGCAAGGCTGCGCATACAACACCGCTTCCCATAGCGATAACTCGATCACTGATGATATTGAAGAAATTCAGGGCAGCGCTGCCTTCGGGAAAAATAATCTTTGCGACAGCGCCAGACGACAAGAAAATCACAGGAAGCAGCAACGGCAAAAATGCAGCAAACGCACTGATTTGACTCTCATCCTTGATATACATTGCCTCAACTGTAGCGTCCTCTGGAGCCGGTTCAATGCCGACTGTAAACTCTTCTTTGGGAGGTATATAGGTTTTATCAGCCCAGTTCCTGAACAAGAAGAATATAACTGCCAAAGCTAAAAAGCAGACTATCGAGCCAGTAAGAATCATTGCTCCAAGATCTGCACCCAGCATTAAGGTAACGGCTAATATACCAGGTGTTGGCGGAACTACGCCATGCGTCATCGAACATGCCGCCATGCCCATAAATCCCATGCGAGACATACTTGTATTTGACCGTTTTGCTAACACTGCCGCTATAGGAGCGACAAGCACGACCGTAATATCGCCAAATACCGGTATGGACATAATGAATGCAGTCAGGGATGTCGCCCATTCCAAATTCTTACCCTTTAATAAGCGGATGAAGAAGTTTGCAATAGACGTGACTGCCCCCGTATCCATTATGCCCATGGCAATCATGGCGCCGAAAAGGATGGTTATAAATATTTCACCAAATGTTCCACCTATACCTTCGTTAACGATGGAAAAAGTTTCAAGTACTGAGTTTCCATAGGCCAAGCTTAAGGCCACCGCTACAATGAAAATAGAAAGAACGGGATGCCACTTCAACTTCACCAGCATTAGGATCAATACCAGTATTCCGATAAGTGTAATGATGGAAAAGGCACCAATACTCATAATCTTCCTCCCTTTCTAATTTTAATAAAAAGTACATCCCATGTTTCAGCTAATTACTCTAAACTGTGTCTGCTTTTTGTTAAACTTGTAGAACACCTCCACGGTCTGCTGATTGAGCTATTTTTGTGTAAATGCGTCCTAGGAATCCTGTTTTAATCCTGGGCTCGGGCTTTTCCCATTCTTCCAAGCGTTTCTTAATTTCCCGTTCAGACAATTCTACATGTAGTGTTCTGGCGTCGATATCATATTCAATGATGTCTCCGCTTTTTAATGCAGCAATAGTGCCACCTTCTTGTGCTTCAGGTGAAACGTGACCGATAGCCGGGCCTCTCGTAAATCCAGAAAACCTACCGTCTGTTACTAGGGCTATAGATTTATCAAGCCCCATCCCACAAACCATTTCCTGAAAAGTGACCATTTCCCTCATTCCAGGACCGCCTTTAGGCCCTTCATACCGGATGACTACAATGTCACCCGATTTTATTTTGCCACCTAAAAGTGCTTCTTTGGCATCATCCTCACTGTTAAACACAACTGCCCTTCCCCTATGCTGTCGCATCTCTGGGGCAACAGCCGTTTGTTTTACAACTGCACCTTTTGGGGCGAGATTCCCTTTAAGTATGGCGATAGAACCTTCTTTATAAAAGGGATTGTGAAGTGGTCTTAGTACGTCTCTGTTCAAATTTTGGGCTTCTTTAATGTTTTCTTCCATCGTATTTCCTGTGCACGTCATCACTTCTAAGTTTAGTATGCTTTCCATTTCCTTCATTAAAGCCTGAACACCACCAGCCATATCAAAATCAGCCATGGTGTGTTTGGAGCCTGCAGTTAAAGAAGCTAAATGCGGTGTTTTGGCACTAATATTGTTCCAGTCATCAAGAGAAAAATCATAACCCAGTTCATTGACCAAGGCAAGAATATGCAAAACGGCATTAGTAGAGCCGCCGATTGCGGAATGTACCTTAACAGCATTTTCAATAGCTTCCCTAGTTAATATATCTTTAGGCCGGATATCTTTTTTTACTAGCTCCAAGATCTTTCGCCCGGCCCTTTTCGCCAGTTGATAAATAAACGACTTGTAAGCCGGCTGAGTAGAATTGCCCGTTAAAGACATACCCAAGGCTTCTGTAAGGCAACTCATAGTATTGGCAGTTCCCATCATAGGACATGCTCCACCTGTAGGGCAAACGTTGTCTTCAATCTTTTTAAAGTCATAATCTGAAATTTTGCCTTGATTCCAATCAGGAAATCTTTCGACAATGTAATCTATCGTGATATCATGACCATCAAAACAACCAGGTGCCATGTACCCACCAGTTACAATCAAAGATGGAAGGTTGAGCCTGGCAAGAGCCATGAGCTGAGCAGGTACTATCTTATCGCATGCAGACAGAGCAACAACTGCATCAACTCTGGACGATTCAACCATCATTTCTATTGCTGCCGCCATAATATCTCTACTGGGAAGAATCCAGTGCATTCCTACATTCCCATCAGCAAAACCGTCACAAGGAGCTACGTGATTAAATTCTACAGGCATACCACCTGCTTGCCAGATGCCTATTTTAACTGCTTCAGCTAATTGTCTTAGGTAAAAATGGCCTGGATTAATTTCGTTCCATGAGTTTGCTACTGCTATAATCGGTCTGTCCAGATCGCAGTCATCATAATTCATTGCTTTAAACAAGGCCCGTCTTATATGGTAACTGTCTCTTGAGAGCTTCCTGCTGTTTAGTTTGGATGTATCTATAGTATTCATATAATAACTCCTCTCCCGTTTTACTTAATCGTTGAATGTGCATAATGGAATACCATTATCATCAATCAAATTGGCAACACCTCCATTTCCCTATATTTTTAACTCTTAAAAGATTTAGCATCTGTTTACATATTAGCAGGTACATTTCGACTGCAGTAAGCAGCGCCGATTCGTCTAGGTCAAAACGTGGATTGTGTAAAGAGTTCGTTACTTCATTGCTTTTGTTTTGAGTACCTACCCAGTAGTAACAACCAGGAATTTTTTCAAGGTAAACTGCAAAATCCTCGGAGGTTAAACTAGGAGTTGTTACTTCAATTACTTTATTAACAGTCTTAGCCATCCGCGCATTGTTCAATACCATCCTACCCAGCTTCGGGTTATTCTTTAGCAGGGGATACCCGTATTGATAGTTGAGTTGACACTTGCCGCTATATGTTTGGCAAATTCCATTAATTACTCGCTGTATTATTTCTGGAAAATACTCTTTAAAACGCTCGTCAACATACCGAGTAGTGCCCTTGATCATAGATCTGGAAGGCAATACATTTGGGTATTTACCACCGCTAATTACACCAACTGACATCGTGGCAAAGGTGCCTGGTTCAATGCTACGCAATGCAATACTGGTTAAAGCCAAAGCAGCTTCGCTAGTCATCATAAGGACATCCGAAGATTGATAAGGGTTTGCCCCGTGAGCCCCCACCCCAGAAAAATTAACTTCAAAGACGTCTCCTGCTGCCATCATGGAGCCTTCCGATACAGCGACGGCCCCTGTCTCAAGAGAAGGCCAAAAGTGAAAGCCAAAAATGGCATGCACATCACGGAAAAGCTCTGCTCCGTCTTCAAGCATTCTTTTTGCGCCACCTGCCGGCAAATTTTCCTCCGCAGGTTGAAAAATAAACAACACATTGCCATTTAGTCGTTCTTTAGCCTGGGAAAGAATTTTCGCAGTGACCAAAGTGACCGCCATATGTCCGTCGTGACCACAGGCGTGCATGATGTTTTCTCGTGTTGACCGATAGTCGACCCGGTTTTCTTCGTGGATGGGCAATCCGTCCATCTCCGTACGAAATGCAATGGAGGCTCCTGGCGCGCCTTTCAGTATCCCTATCAAGCCTGTTTTAGCCAGTCCCCTCCTTACTTCCAAGCCGCAGTCTCGCAAATAGCTTTCGACATAATCAGCTGTTTCGTGTTCTTCATTGGCCAACTCTGGAAAGCGGTGAAAATGTCTTCGCAAATCAATTATTTCGCTTTTGTATTGCTGCAACATACTTTCATACGACAATATAAACCCTCCTTGTGCATCTAAACACCATTTAGTTGGCTCAACGATAGCTATCTTTGTGCAACCAGTTTCATATAAATTCTAACTTGGGCATGAATTAAATATTGTGCTTGCCTTCTCCTTTGATCATTACTACAAACAATAACTGAATTTTTTATTTGTTTGGATGAAAAAAAACAAATGCTACCATTTAATTAAGATTATTTTTTGAGGGGGGGAAGTGGTGGCTTATGGTTCTTTATTATAATTGGAATGCTGTTTTATAGTTACTGTATTTCAAATTGAAGAGCTTGATTGCCAGCATTAGATTGAGTGCCGCCTCCGGCTTTTTTAAATCCACATTGAGTAGCTTTTCAATCATTTCCATGCGGTAACGGATGGTGTTATGATGAACATACATCGCTTTCGCGGTTTCGCGGTAATTGCAATTATAGTTAAGAAAGGTTTCCAGCGTTTTCAAAAGTTCGGTCTTGTTATCGCGATCATAACTCAAAACCGGTGTAACCAGTTTATCCAAATACTGTTCCGTTTCCGGGAAATTTAACAGTTCGACCAACAATGAGTAGGAACCCAACTCTTCGTAAAAGCAGGCTTTATTCAGAGCCATGCTCACCTTGCACGCCGTAGAGGCCTCCTTGTATAGATTGGGGATAGAGTCAATTGATGTGCCTAAAGAACTAATTCCCAGGCCCAGTTTAAGGGCAGACTCCTGCTGTATAAATTTCTCCCTGGTAGCGCAAATCAACTCAACCAACTCATTATGGATTGGCTTTTCTGATTGCCACGGCAAAACAAAAATAATTGTGCCGATTTTATCCATCCCCATCAGTAATTTAAAAGGGGTATACCCTTCCAAAACACCTCGATAGTGGTTAAAAATATGGTAGCTTTTCCCCCAGCTTTCATTAATATCAGCGCTGCCAATCCGGGCTACCACAATACGGTTTTTTTCAGCTATCGCCCAGTCCATTTCTCTCGCTTTTTCCCTAACATAACTAGAAGTAAATTCTCCTCGCAACAGGCAGCTAATAAAGTCGTCTTTATACCGCTGATTGATCTCGTTAACCGCTTTAAGCTGCTGAATGTAGAGAGCCGTCACTGTGGTGGCTTGTTCCACGGCTACTAGGTCCAGGTCTTGTAATTCTTTAGTTTGCCAAACAATAATAAAACCTTCTACTTTCTTACCCACTTCAATGGGGACGACCAGACCCTCGGTATCGTTTAACGTGCTTTTCACCGTTTCCTGGTTTTTATATCTCACGATTTGCAGGCCGGCAATGCTTTCACGATCAAAGTGATGCTCAAAATAATAAGGCCAGGTAACAGTATTTTTATTAATCAGTTCCATAATGGTAATCGGTTTATTGGTTAGCCTAAAAAGCAGCCTGGCAAAAGACTCAAGTCGACGCCCTTCCAACACTTCTTGTATAAATAGCCTGCGTATCGAATTTGCTTTTTCAAAGATTACCAACTGCCTGTTTAGCAATTCAGCCATGACTGGGTTGATCAGATCTACCCAAGCTATCTCAACAGGTATACTAAGCAAAGGCATCGAAAGTTTGTCAGCTAGAGCCACCACTTCCGGAGCAAGTTTATACACAAAACGGTTTAACTTGATGCCAAGAGCCGAAACATTTTTTGCAGCAAGTAATTCGATCAGCTTTAACTGCTCTGAGGTGTCCCTAAACAGGTATAACGTGGTGATTATGAACTCGCTGCCCCTGAGCCACTTCACAGCGTCGGGAGCGTCCAGAAAAGTAATGTTTTCCACTTTGTTGTTCAAACCCTCGTAGCCGGCTACAACATCGATGTTGTTTAAGACTTCTAGATCCAGCATATCTCGCACAGTAAAGCTCATTTCTGGTATCGCTCCATTCCCATTATTATTTTGCGACACTTTATTCAAATATTCTTTATTTATTATATAAAGAGCATGGAGAGCATGAATTATTTAATTACCAAACTTCTGATGGATCTTTTCCACGCCCCCCCTGCTCCTCATGGCATTTAAAATTCATGACCTTACTTGTAAGACAAAATGCCAAATCATCAATCAGCCGTCTTTAGTTGATTCCGAAGTAAAAGCTTCGGCATCAAGAAGAGCCTCTTCATACATCCGGCGAATGTGGTATGACTTGACCCCCTTATAGTAACTGAGGGATCTCAAGTTTTCTATTTACGGATATCTCTACTGCTACAGTGCGTGCTCCGGGCTGATGTCCTTCTTCTAAATCTCCAACACTGTGAACATGAAATAAATCCTTGTTGTTGGAGGGTTAATCTTGAGGTGACCGGATTAATGTTCGCTATAGCTTCATGCTTGATTTTGTAGAAGTCCCGGTTCACCGTAATTATATGGCGGGAGTAGATGGGAATCGAACCCACCGTGGACTTATTAGGCCCACCACTGGATTTGAAGTCCAGGAGCGCCACCAGGCCGCCAGCTACTCCCATAATCGAAGAAGCAGTATCCTGTCACGATTTATTGTATCAAGAGAAATGTCAAAAAACAAGGCCGGCTTGGCGGCAAATGAAGCGTGTTCCTTCTCTCCGGCCGGCAACGGGCAGCTTTGCCGGAGTCAAGGCAAAGCCTTATTGCCCTTTTCAGGTCTATCATGAAATTTTGGCCCCAGTTACACTTAATAGTTGTATAATTACAGAGAAAAGCTCCCGGGAGGTGCTGCCGTGAAAGTCCTGGTTACCGGTTTTTCGCCTTTTGGCGGAGATAGTACCAATGCTTCGTCCGAGGCGGTCAAGCTACTGCCGGATACAATTGAAGGAGCCCGGATCATAAAGGCGGAGCTGCCCACAGTATTCGGCAAGGGCGCGGAGGCGCTGGAGAACCTGATTCAGCAGCACCGCCCTGATGTTGTGATCTGCACAGGCCAGGCCGGAAGACGAGCCGGCATATCCGTGGAGCGGGTGGCCATCAACCTGCGGGATTCCCGCATCGCCGACAATGAAGGAAACAGCCCGCAGGATGAAGCCATAATTGCCGGCGGTCAAAGCGCATATTTCAGCAATCTTCCAACCCGCGAGATATTCGAGGCCTTGCTTGATGAAGGCATTCCCGCTGTGCTCTCCTATACCGCTGGCACATACGTATGCAACGATGTAATGTACCACTTGCTCTACTGGATTGAGAAACGCTATCCCCGGATGCGGGGCGGTTTTATCCACGTGCCCTGTGACACCGCCCAGGCTGCAAAGATATCTCCCCCGCCTCCGTCCATGCCCGTCACCGTAACGGCCCGGGCACTGGTGACGGCCATAAGAGCCGTGTGCCGCAGGGGAGATAAGTTCCCCTAAGTCCCCCACGAATCCTCTGTCTGTTCCGGTTGATATTCCAGCAGGTCGCCGGGCTGGCAATCCAGTTCGCGGCAAAGAGCCTCCAGGGTGGAGAAGCGGATCGCCCTGACCTTCTCATTTTTCAACAGGGACAGGTTGGCCATGGTGATACCGACCCGCCCGGCCAGCTCCGTGAGTGAAATTTTGCGGTCGGCCATAACCCTGTCCAGGCGGACAATGATTGGCATTTTTCTCTTCCCCCTTTAAACCGTCAGGTCCTGCTCCTCCTGCAGGCGGGCGCCGTAATTAAATACCTCGGCCAGGATTATGATGACTGCACCCAGGAAGATGCCGCCTAAATCCAGCCTGAAGCTGGCAATGAGCTCCACCCCCGGCAAGTGGATAATGTTAGAGAGATATAACCCCATCAAGCAATAAACAACCGGGCTTAACAGCGCGTAAACGATAGCGGCGATGCCGATAATGCGGATTCGGCGCACGTTTTCTTTGGTAAAAGGCGTTCTCCCGGCCAGGTTGGCAAATATCTTCCGCAGCTGGAATAACACCAGCAGCCCTACGGCCAGCAAGAGATAAATTAGGATAAACTGCAGCGCAAACTTGGTGCGCAAAACCGGTTCCTGGATTCCTCCGGTAAACCGGAATGTCAGGCCGGGTGTTTCAATTTGCAGCAAGCCGGTGGGTAACGCCGGATCGCCCACCAGCCAATAGACCATGAACAGCACCAGCAGCACGGCGCCAACCAGGGCCAGGTACCAGGCCACGTCCAACACCACCTTCATAACCGAAGAAGCTGACTTTTCACCCAGGTATTTCACTTTATTTGTCCCTCCCGATATATTTCTTTCTCTGATTATATCACTTAATTATTGTTAGTCAATAAATTTTTATTGTTATATAATATCCTGGGTTAAACCGCCTGGGGACAACCTTTTCCTTATAAATACAAGGCGATCTATAAAAATTATACATTTCCGAAAATTCAAGGTATAATATGGTGTCAGACTAAAGGCATTGTTGCCGGGAAGGTATATGAAAAGTGCCTCCGGCAATCTCGCAAAAGGTTAAAGGAAAAAGAAGTATTATTAATGTTTAACCGGGAGGCGAATGCCATGCAAGATGAATTGCGAAAGCTGCAGGAAGAGGTTAAGGTATTACAGGAAGAGCAGCAAAAGATGGGCGAGCGGTTGAAGGTAATCTACGAGTGGCTGGCTTTGCTGGATAAGAGACGGCCCCCGCAAGAAGCGGCGTTTCCCACAGCCAGGGCCGATCTGCCTGCCGCTGCCGCCCCCTCCGCGGCGCCGGAAGCTTTGCGGGCTGATACTCCCGCGGCGGCGCCCTCTGCCGCCCCTTCCCCGACTTCGCGCGGTACTTCCCAGGATCTGGAAGCAAGAATCGGCGGAATCTGGCTGAACCGGATCGGCGTGATTGTTTTTCTCCTGGGAGCGGCATTCTTTCTAAAGCTGGCTTACGACTGGGGCTGGATCAACGAGACAGTCAGGATCGCTATCGGCGCCGCAGCGGCGCTCATACTGCTATGGCTCGGCGAAAGAAACCGGCGGCGCGGTTTTACCGCCTATAGCCAGGGGCTTACCGGAGGCGGCATCGCCCTGCTTTACTTCACTATCTTTGCTTCTTTTTACTACTATGACCTTCTGAGTTCAACCACGGGCATGGGCCTGCTGATCCTGGTCACAATCGGAGCCGTATCCCTTGCCCTCTATCAAAACGCGCGAGCAGTAGCCGTGATCGGCCTGCTCACCGGTTTCCTGAACCCCGCCCTTTTTGTGGCCGAAGAGCCGCGTTTCGTCCTGTTGATGGTATACCTGATCATGCTTAACCTCGGCATTCTTGCCGTAGCCTACTTTAAACGATGGCGTTTTATGGGAGTTATCTCTTTTATCCTGACCAACATCTTTCTTGCCTGGGTCCTGGCCTACCGCTTTCAACACCCTGCCCTTGCCTTGCCTGCGGTGGCCACGCAGGTCTATTTCAGCATTTTCCTGCTGCTGTTCCTGGCGCTGCCGCTGATTACCGTTTCCCTTGGGCGCCGCCAGCTGGAGTTTCCTGAACTTTTCCTGGTGATTGGGGGAGCGGTCACTTATTACGGCTTGAGCTGGTTTAATTTGCACCCCGAATTTCCCGGCGTGATGGGCTGGTTTACCCTGGGGCTGGCCGGATTTTACCTGCTGGCCGGCTTCGCGCTGCTGCCAGCGGCGCAGCGTGCTCCACAAGCTCACTTTACCGCCTTCTCCCTGGCTGCGGTGCTCCTGGTTGTCTTTGTCCCGCTGCAGCTCCATGGCGCCTGGATACTGGCAGGCTGGACCCTGGAAGCCGCGCTGCTCTGTTATCTCGGCCTGCGCCTGGCGGACCAGAGAATTCGCGGCGGGTTCTGGGTTGTCCTTTCCCTGGCCCTGTTCCAACTGCTTTACGCCGTGTGGACTCATCATATTGACCCCGGAGACTACCGCTTCCTGCTCAACAGTACCGCCCTGCTCACCTTCGGCTTCATTGCCGTCTTGCTCCTGTTGAGCTGGTTTTATCGCCGTTTTCGAAGAGAAGGCCCGGAGCCGTCAAGCGAGGTTTTCATACTGGCCGGGGCAGCCGGTCTGCTGCTGTTGGCCTTCGTGAGCATGGATATCTACCGCTACGGCACCGTCCTGGCCTGGCATACCGGCAACGCTGAATACTACCGCAACCTGGCCCTGCTGATAATGTCTCTTTTCTGGGCGCTGTATGCCGCCGTGCTGATGGTAGCAGGATTCATCCGCAGGCAGCCCTCGCTGCGCTATGCGGCCATAGCCATTTTCGGCCTGACCTTAGCCAAGGTGATCCTGTATGATCTCAGCTTCTTGAAACTGGTCTACAGGATTATTTCGCTGGTGGCCCTGGGATTGATCCTGCTCATCGTATCCTACCTTTACCAGCGGCATCGCAACCGCATCGACCCGGCCGCATGATTGTAAAACAGCCGGGCGACATTTAAGCAGGGAAATGTTACCGAAGAAAGAAAAGTATATTGATTCAACAAAAACAAATAAAGCGTCAAGGGTAAAGGAGAGTTGCTTATGCAAAAAGAAATCACCCGCGGCTCAGATTTGTTCGATGACCGGGGAAGACTGATTCAGACAGGCTGGGCCCGCCAGCTGATCATGAACTATAACCGGGAAAAGATGCGGGCGAGCCTGCTCCGGCTCAAGGAGTGGGATTGCTACTGCATCTTGAATCCCGAATTCCAGCTCAACTTAATTGTGGCCGATGTGGGCTATTTCGGAATGGCCCATGTGAACTGGTTTGATTACAAGGCTGGAAAGAATAAAAGCAGCGAGATTACCAAGCTGTTCACCAGGGGAAATCTTAATCTCCCCCGCACCGCGGATCACGGCGACGTGGAGTTCCAAAAGGGAAACAGCTGGATCAAATTTAAACATCTCCCCGGCTCCCTGTCGCAGCGCGAGCTGACCTTTGATTTCCCCGATTATGAATTTGAGGGGCGTAAAGGCATATCCGGCCGGATCGTCTTAACCCGCGACCCCAAAGACGACACCATGGTCAATGTAATTCCCTTTAGAAACCCGCGCCATTTTGTATATG
>FZPS01000023.1_pt258 | contig 15263 bp, 12 predicted proteins | sample 1817821 | NCBI WGS metagenome assembly FZPS01 (sample SAMEA104158645, study PRJEB21678) | metagenome | place: Germany | collected 2015-04-21 | reverse complement strand
CAATCAGCCGTAATATCCAACGCCTTCAGTTTATTCCACTGGCACTCAAGCTCTTCAAGGGCGGTGCAGCCGGCAACGTCCAAGTGTGTAAGGGTGTTATTCGAGCATACAAGGATCCTCAGCGACGGCAAGCCGTTCACATCCAAAGAAGTCAGCTGGTTATTCTCACAATCGATGAACTCTAAGGACAAACAGCCAGTGACATTCAGTTCTGTCAATGCGTTCTCGTTGCAGTTGACTTCCCTCAGCTGAGACAGGCCGCTTACATCCAGGCTGGTCAAGCAGTTGCTGCTCACACGCAGGACTTCAAGGGCAGTGCATCCGCTGAGATCAAGCTGGGTCAGCGAAGACTGGGCACAGTTTAGTTCCCTCAACGCCGACAAACCGGACAGATCCAGAGCGGTCAAGGAATTCTGCCCACAGAAGAGGATTTCCAGAGAGGTACAGCCTCTGAGATCTAGCTCTGTCAGTCCGTTTTCCCAGCAGCCGAGCCACTTTAGCGATGTACAGCCGCTGACATCAATCTCAGTCAGCTGGTTCCCGGAGACAGCAAGCGACTCCAGGGCTGTGAGCCCTTCCAGCACAAGGGGGCCTGCACACCCCTTCTCATCAATGCTGATGGCATGCACCCTCTTAACCTGCTCGTCAGTCCAGAGAATTCCATCCCAGGTTGCAGGATTGAAGGGAACGTAGTTGGAACTGAGCTTGACACCGTTCTTGACTCCCGCACCGTCGGTCTGTTCTAAGAAGGTCAGGAGCAGACTGTAGTCATGAGCATCATAATCTTCATGCCCTACTTGGAAATACCAGGTGTGCTGGGCAGTAGTATGGCCGTTCGACACTTCCACCACAACAGAGGCAGCGCCCGCTTCTGCCGGTGCTGTCCATTGCACCTTCTCCAGTTCCTTTTGGGCCAAGCTTCCTCGGCTGCTGCTCCACGTTGAGGTTAGGGGTAAACCGGCGGGATCAGAAACCGCAATCGACAGCTCACATGTCTCACCTGGTTTAACCGCAAGGGGAGCTTCCTTGCTGGTTGGGGGATCCGCCTGCCCCAAAACAGGAGGATCATAAGGGACTACATTAAAATGCCAGGTGTGCTGCGTAGAGACTTCTCCGTTCGACACTTCTACCACAACCGCAACCCTGCCCCCGGAAGGAGGGGCAGTCCACTGGACGGAGTCAAGCTTTCTGTTGGCAAAACTTCCCTGGCTGCTGCTCCAGGCAGCTGTCAAAGGCAAGCCTAGCGGATCAGAAGCGCCAATCTTCAAGGTGTAGCTCTTGCCTGGCCTGACCAGAAATGGAATAGTGTCGCTCGAGGCCGAGGCAGGGACAGGGTTTCTTAACTCGGGCGGCGCAACTTCCGTGCCTGTAAAGTTCACCCCCGAACTTCCCGTTGTCACATGCTTAGAGCCGGGCAAGAAGGTATAGCCTGTCAAAGAGGGCGTAATGTCCACACTGCCGACCACCAGGGGAACATGCCAAAAACCGTCGGCATTGGTTAGAACACTCTTTTCGCTCTGGCTGGGTCCCTGTACAGTGATCTGCACGCCTGAAATCGGACTGCCGTACTCATCCACAACCCGTCCTGACATGCCGGAAACCAAGGTGGTTCGATGTCCTTCGTTGACATAGGCTGGAGAGGTGAAACTGGCAATGCGCAGCAGCTTGGCGTTGAACTGGATCCTGCTTTCCAGCCAAACATCTAGATTGTAGTGGGCGCGCCACTCAGAAGCTCTGGCCAGTTCAACATGCATTTCACCTTTGATTCCTGCACAGCCGAACAGCCCAAGACTCACCCCTGCTTCGGCAACACCCGGCCAGACCCAGGCAGAACAGGACATGCGCGGCCCAACATAGGCCGAAACGCTGATCTTGCCCTCAAAGTTTTGAAAGAGTGTACGATCCTTGCCTAACCCAGTAGCCCACCAGTCCCCCGACATACGAACACTGTTCTGCTATGATTGTCCCCTGCACCCGTACATTTTTGATAATACCGGTGTTAGTGCCGCATAATCCGCCTACCCTGCTGTCTTTGTTCAGGACTGTCAGATCAACAACCAGGTTCAAATCGCTGACGGTCCCCCTGTTAACACCGAACAAGCCCACATCCTCGGCATCCAGCGCAAGGAGCGAATATGTAATTTTATGTCCATGTCCCCACAGCACACCGTGGAACTCTGGTATGGGTTGTTCAAGAATGCCGGTCAAGTCAAGATCACTTTGCAGTTCGAAGGTGCCGTAGGGGTCATTTGTCAAAGCATAAACAAAAGACTCTGGCGTCGATATTTCAATCGCTGCTGATGCACTGACAATACCGCCAAAGCCAAAGGTCTGCACTGAGATGAAAATTGCGAGAAAGAAAAGCAGCCAAGTGATATCTCTGGAAGGTCCTTTTCCCTTGCCGGGTCCTGCTGCCGATTTGCCATTTACCTCATAATTGGCCATCTGGTCAATCCCCTCTCTATTGTCCAATGAAACATGCATAAACAAATATTTTGCCTGTATTTTACAATTATACATGGATACAAAGAATCCTGTCAGTCCAATGTAGATTAACTTGACTTTTCACGACAATAATGACTTTTCTTGAAAGCAAGCTCCAATTAATCGCGCCGACAAAAGGATAGAGCGGAAAAAGAAAGCAGCCCGGAAAGATCCGAACTGCCTACCTGCAGAATTCTGGATTCTAGTGGAGAAACGCCCCGTTCACTATGCCTCGGACCTTTCCACAAGGACGCCCTTGCTGTTGACTTCACTAACCACATAGCGTGCTGCCAGTCCGGCCTCGCCAAAGCCCCGCACCATAGCTGCCCCAATGGCATGAAAATCATCCGTCGCCAGGGATAGTACGCTTGGCCCTGCACCGCTGATGGTAACGGCTAAAGCACCCGCTTCGTAAGCCAGCTGCTCAATGGACTGATAGCCTGGAATCAGCCTCGAGCGGTAAGGGATATGCAGAGGGCTGTAGATCAGCTCACGCAGATGCCTGAAATCCCCTTTCTCCAGTGCCAGCGCCAAAGCAGCCAGGCGGGCCGAGTTTTGAACTGCTTCATTTAACGGGACTCTATCCGGCAGCACCTGGCGGGTCTTCCTGGTTTGGAGGAGCAAATCGGGAATGGCAACTATAAAATGAAGATCAGGGCATATCTCTAGAGGAACCGATACCCATAAACGGCCGTCGTCCATAACATTCAGGCGGGCACCGCCATACAGGGCGGCGAGAACATTGTCTGCCGAACCGTCCAGTTCCACAGCTGTTTCGGCCAGGGACAGGCATCCGGTAGGAACGCCTGCTTCTGCCAGGATCTCCTTGGCTAAAGCAAGAGCCGATACAATACAGGCGGCGCTGCTCCCGAGCCCTCGTGCTAAGGGAATTGCATTTTGGAACTTCAGTTCTAAGCCCCAAACTGTCAGAAGCCCATTTGGGTTTAACGCCAGAAAGGCGGCAAGGGCGTTGTAGAAAAGTCCCATCCCGGCAGAATTAAGGTGCTCTGTCCCTTCTCCCCTGACCTCGGCTGTGGAGTTTTCTGCCAGAAAAGAGCCGAGTTCTGCCCTGGTTCCGGAAAATGGGGCAACGGACTGCCAGCCTGCCTCGAGTTCGTTCTCTATGTTCAAAGCTGCAGCAAGGCAGTCAAAACCCGGCCCGAGATTTGCTGTGGTTGCCGGTGCTGTAATGGACACCTTAGGCATCTTAACCCTCCATAATCAAAGTGCGGATCGCAGCATAGTCGGCAGGGGCATGAATCAGTTCTGGGGCCTGTGCCAGCGCGTTGTCGGGGTCTTTCAGTCCGTGTCCGGTCAGGACGCATACTGCGCAAATCTCTTCATCGGAGTTGAAATAACCTGAATAGTAAAGTTCAAGCAGGCCTGCAACTGAAGCTGCTGAAGCAGGTTCGCAGAAAATGCCTGTCCTGGCAGCCAGGAGCCTGTAGGCCTCCAAAATCTTCTCATCGCTCACAGCTTCAATGAGGCCGCCTGATTCGTCCCTAGCGGCCAAGGCACTTTGCCAGTTGACGGGATTCCCTATCCTAATTGCAGTCGCCACCGTCTCCGGGTGCTCCACCGCATGCCCGAGGACAATAGGCGCCGCCCCTTCTGCCTGGAAGCCGAGCATCTTCGGTACGGCATCGGCCAGGCCGGCAGATCTGCACTCTCTAAACCCGCGCCAATAGGCAGTGATGTTTCCGGCATTGCCCACAGGAATGCACAGGTGGGTTGGGGCACGGCCCAGCTGATCACAGATCTCAAAGGCAGCTGTCTTCTGCCCCTCAATGCGGTAGGGATTTAGGGAGTTGACTAGAGTGATCTGCTCTTCCTCCGCCAGCTGCCTGACTATTCTCAAAGCCTCGTCAAAGTTTCCCTCGATGGACACCACTTTGGCGCCGTGAATCACAGCCTGAGACAGTTTGCCCATGGCCACCGCACCCTCCGGCACCAGGACAAAGCAAGGCAGACCCGCCCGGGCTGCATAAGCCGCAGCGGAGGCAGACGTATTGCCGGTAGAAGCACAGATGACTGCCTTAGCCCCTTCTTCCTTCGCTTTGGAGATGGCCAACGTCATCCCCCGATCCTTAAAGGAACCGGTGGGATTCGCCCCCTCGTATTTCACATAGACCGGAAAGTCAACGCCTAGCGCTTCGCCCACCGGTATAAGGGGCGTATTTCCCTCCTGCAATGTCACCACGGGAGTTTGCTCTGTCACTGGAAGAACGCTTCTGAACTCCTCAAGCAAGCCTCGCCACATCATGCTTCCCCTCTCTCCTGGGCCGGCCCCAAGTGGATGGTCATTTGCTCATTCTTGGCTATTTCCAGCCGCACCCTGCCAGTCTTGCTGTCATACCACAGAGAAGGATCATAGCCCTCAAGCCTGGGCAATGTGCCGGTCCACTTCTCCACCCGGTAGCCTTCTTTGATCTTCAGGCTGAACTCGGCCACAATAAAGCCGGGGCCCCTCCGGTACATGATTTCGGAGATGTTCGCGGCTTCCTTCGGCTCAATTGTAACCTCCAGGGTATAGCTTGTCCTCTTTCTGTTCAGCAGGAATACGACCACAACCACAATCAGAAGTGCGATAAAAAGATTCACTGCACCATCCTCCCTCTAACTGCCGCAGCATTTCTCATACATTTACCTGGACTATTACTGCTTTTTGGCAAGTATTCTTCTCCGCGCCACAATTCCCTGCTGCCATCCGCGGGCAGCGCTGAAACAGCAGAGCTCCCACGCTAAAACGAACCCAAAAAAAGAGTGCGCCGGCTGCCGCGCACTCTCTGGTCTGGTTTTACTTCTCGCCAATCAGAATCACATCTATGTCGTTCACATTGGTTCTGCTCGAATAGGCGATAGAGTCGCCCAGGTGGTCAAAGAAGGCCTCTGCTTCATGCCTTTCCAAATGCCAATAGGGGTCCAGGGTCGCCCGGGCAATTGTACCGCCGTCTGCTATAGCCCCTGACTTGCCTTCTCCGTCTACCCCGTCGGTGTCCGCCCCGGCCACCACTATGTTTCTCCTGCCCTGGATCTCAATGGCGGAGCTGAGCACAAACTCCCGGTTCGGCCCAAAGCCGTCCCGGTCTTCCCAGTCAAAGGTTACGATCATCTCCCCGCCCATAATCAGAGCAGCCGGCGGCTTGATGGGGTTCCCCGAATCCTGCACTTCCTTGGCAATGGCCATGATGCTCTTCGCCACAATCTTGGCTTCGCCGTGGTTCTGGCTGGTGAGGATCATGGTGTTGAAGCCTTCCCTTTCCGCAACCGCCCTGGCCGCCTGGAGGGCACTCATATTGTTGCCGATCAGGTAGTTGTGAACATTCGGCGGCACCTCCCGGGGAGGCTCCCATTCAGGGTGCTCCAAGCCGGCCTGCAGGTGCTCCCGGATGGAGGCGGGAGTTTCGTCCCAGATTTTGAACTTCTTCAAGTAGTCGATTGCCTCGGCAAAGGAGGTGTCGTCCTTGTAGGTTGGGCCGGAGGCTATAACGCTCATATCGTCGCCAATTACATCAGAGAGGATCAGCGAGATCAAGGTGGCACCCTTCTCGGAAACCCGCTTGCCGAACATGCCGCCCTTAACCTGGGTCACATGCTTGCGAATGGTGTTGATCTCCCGAATCGTAGCCCCGCACTTCATCAGCAGCTGGTTGAGCTCATACATATCACCGACTGTAATGCCGGCAGGGGGTGCGGTAAAGAGGGCAGAGCCGCCTCCGGAGATCAGGAAAACCACGAGGACCTTTTCATCGGGCTGAATGCCGTCCACCAGCTCCAGAATCTTGTTGGCATAAAGGACATTCTCCTGTTTCGGCGCGGGATGGTGGGCCTGGTAGACGGGGATAGACTCTACCTCCACCAGGTCGATCTCCTCACCGAGCTTAGTGATGACAAGTCCGCCGTCGGGCCGAAGAATCTGTTCGAAGGCGTTAGCCATGGGGGTAGCTGCCTTGCCGATGCCGAAGAGGAGCACTCGGTCAAATTCCTGCAAAGCATAGGCGTCACCCTGCACATACAATACCTGATCCTCCACACGCACCTGGGACTGAATGGCGTTGTTGGGGTCAGCCGCCTGCACCCCGGCCATGATCATCTCTTTTGCGATTTTTCTATATCGTTCAATCATAAAAGCCCTCCTCAAGGGATCTAAGTCACCAGTATACTTCCTCAAAGCGGCAGACTATCCTTCATCTACCTTGTCACAGCCTCCGATTTTTATGCATCGGCCCGCGCACGCAAAAGCCCCGGATTGCTCCAGGGCTGGCTCTTCCCTTACTTTTTATTAGGTATCTTTCTCAGTGCCTCATCGATTTCCAGAATCTTTTCCTCGGGCACCTTCCCATACTCCAAGAGATTTCTCAGCAGCGCATAGCGGAAGATTGGGAAGTCCTCTGGCAGACCGGCATGCTTCAAGATCGGTTCCAGAATCTCCTGAACCTCTTGGGACTGCGCCTTTAGGTAGGACACGGTGCAGTCTGCGGACAGATACGGCTCATGATTCGCGTTAATTCGGGGAGAACAGGCAGGCTTTTCCAGCTTCCCATGGCCAAACTCGCCGAAGACATCGGTGAGCCAGGCAATGCTGTCCTGAACCCAGTTTGGCACTCTGCTGCACATCTTCCCTCCCTCGATGCTTTTCTCGCAGGTGGAAAACCCATGGGGACCGCAGGCATAGATATGTGATTCAAAGGAAATGTCCTTTTCAATGAGGGCCCGTTGAAACTCAACAGAATCCCTGACTGGGACAACGCGGTCATCCCTGGTGTGGAAGAGGAAACAGGGAGGAGTGTCGTCGTCAACCTCATCGATGGGCACCGGCATACCGGGCTGGCAGAGATCTGCGATTTCCCTGGACAGAGCCGGATACCCTAAGATAGCGGCATTGGGGCGGTTTTTGCCCAACGTGGCGCCGCAGGCAGCCAGGTGTCCACCGGCTGAGAATCCCAAAACAGCAATCTTGTCCGGGAAGAGATGCCACTCATCGGCGTTGCTCCGAATCAGTTCCATGGCCTGCTCGTAGTCGTTCAAAGGATTGGGCCAGGCCTTGTGTTCGCCCACTGAATAGCGCAGGATAAAGGCCTGGAAGCCGGCTTTGGCGTAGGCCAGGGCAACAGGCTCTGCCTCCCTGCCGGAACAGAAAGCATAGCCGCCCCCCGGCAGGATTAAAATCGCCGGCCGCTTCTCAAGCCTGACAAACTCCCCGCCTACGTTTTGAATCAAGGCTGTCAGCCTGACGTTCCGCTCATCATTCAGGACAATTTGGTGCAGTTGCATTTTCATCCTCCTTTTCCAGATCAGTCTCAGATCACCCCAGCTGCTTCAGGGCTTTATCCAGTGTGGCCAAGGCGTCCTCGCCCACTCTCAGCACATAGCTGCCCTCCAGCACTTCCCGCAAGGGGACAGAAGCTACCTGGCTGTACATGCTCGGCGGGATGTACTCGACCTGAGGAATGTGCTCCCGCACTGTCTCCCAGGCCCTAGAGTCCACCATCAGCTCCGCCAGGGTTGACTCGGTACTGTAGACTTTGCGATAGGCTTCGGCAGGCATGTAGCTGAACTCCCAGGTGCCGCTGGTCAGTTCCACAGCTGCGCAGTCACCCTCCTGCACGCCTTCAAGCCCTGCCTGACTGAACCGTTTACCGTTGACGTTGAGTTCTTCCAGCCTGGCATGGGGCAGCACAGCCTTGGCGGAAGCATTGAAGGGGATGACAAACCTGAACTTGAGACCGCCGGCTTCATCGATCTCCCACTTGCTTTCATAGAGGCCGACGGGGGATTTATAGCTCATCTTGACATACCCCAAACGGGCATCCGGCATGGGCCGCAAGAGGACCTTCCTAAAGCCCGGTTCTTCTTCCAGGGGATTCAGCCCGGCAGCATTGCGGTAGACCCATTCCATAATCGAACCGTAGGCATAGTGGTTGAGGGAGTTCATGCCGGTGTCGCTTATGGAACCGTCTGGCAGAACCGAATTCCAGCGTTCCCAAATCGTTGTCGCCCCCATTTTCACGGCATAGAGCCAGCTTGGAAAGCCTTCATTGAGCAGCAGCCTATAGGCGATGTCATTGCAGCCGTTGTCTGAGAGCACCCGGCAAAGATAGGGAGTCCCCACAAAGCCTGTCTTCAGATAGAAGCCGTCTTTCGCCAGACGTTTCCGCAGATCCTCAATCACCCTCTCCCTCTGCCCCTCTGGAGCCAGGTCCATAAACAGGGCGAGCACATAGGCGGTCTGGTTGTCCAGGGCCAGGCGTCCGCCGGCTGTAAAGTACTCCCGCCTGATGGCTTCCCTTACTTCATCTGCCAAGGTTTGATACTCTTCTGCCAGATCTGCATAGCCCAGCACCCGGGCGGCCTTGGCAACAAGCCCCGCTGAATAGCAGTAGAAGGCGGAAGCTATATAGGCTTCTTCTGTGCCGCCGAAGGGGCGCTTGGGATCCTCGCCGTCTAAGGCCAGCCAGTCGCCAAAGTGGAATCCTGTGGTCCAAAGCCTTTTGCCGCCGGCTTTTTCGTCCTCACCCCTGATGTAATCCACCCACGCCTTCATGCTGGGAAACTGCTGCTCCAAAATGGCCCTGTCGCCATACTGCACGTAGATGTTCCACGGAATTATCGTGGCTGCATCGGCCCAGGCACAGGCCCCGCCTTCCTCGCTGCCTGCGGCAGGCACGTAGTGGGAGACCATGCCGCCTCGGCTTTTTTGCTCCTGCCAGAGGTCGTAAAGATATTTGTTGAAGAAAGCATAGGTATCCATGTTAAAGCTCGCAGTTCCGGCAAACACCTGGGCATCTCCTGTCCAGCCCAGGCGCTCGTCACGCTGCGGGCAGTCTGTGGGAACGTCCAGGAAGTTGCCCTTCTGGCCCCATAAAGCGTTTAAGAACAGCCTGTTAACCAATGGATTACCGGTCTCGATGCGGCCAGTCAGTTCCATATCCGAGTACAAAACGCAGCCTGTAAAATCGTCGGGATTGAGTTCCCCCGGCCAGCCGCTGACCTTGACATACCTAAAGCCGTAATAAGTAAAGTGGGGCCTGACTGTTGCTTCGCTGCCGCCGGCAATGTAGGTGAATTCGGCCTTGGCGGTGCGCAGGTTGTCCCTGAAAAACTCGCCGTTTTGCAGGATTTCCCCGTATTGCAGCTTAATCTCCGTGCCCTTGGGCGCTTTAGTCCTGAACTCAAGCCAGCCAACCATGTTCTGCCCCAGATCCAACACAGTCTGGCCCGACGGTGTGGTAATCACCTCTGCAACCGGCAGCCTCTCCTTAACCGCAATTGGCAGGCTCAGCCTGGCCTTGAGCCTGTCATAGCCTAGGTCAACCTCCCTGACTTTGTGAACAGCCGGATCCTCAAAAGTTGCATCATAGATTTCACCGTCATAGATGCTGCTGTCCAAGATCTTGCTCTTCCTGGCATTCCAGCTTTGATCTGACTTGACGACGAGCTGGGTTCCGTCGGTAAAGTCTATGATGATTTCACATAAGAGTGCAAACTGGTCGCCGTAGACATTGACATTGCCCTGATCCCGAAAGCCAAAACGCCCTTTATACATGCCGTTGCCTAAAAGGACCTCTACAGTGTTTTCGCCTTCGTTGAGAACATCTGTAAGGTCATAGGTCTGGTACTGGAGCCAGTGGTCATAGGCGTTAAAGCCGGGGGCCAAGTATTCACCGCCGCACTTTCGGCCGTTCAGGTACATTTCATAAAGTCCCACCCCGCAGGCGTAGGCCCGGGCTGACTTGACAGGCTTGTCCACTTCAAAGGTCCGGCTCAAAACCGGGTGGATGCGGTCCTCATAACCTGGAACAATCCACTTGCCAGCCCAGGGTTCGTCCATTTTGGCAGTCTCAAACCAGGCAGGCTCGCTGGCTGCTGTCTCGCCGCCCTCCGCCCAGACCGTAACGCGCCAAAAGTAGCGTGTCCGTGGCTGAAGCTCCAGCGGCAGTTCGAAGCCGAGGCTGTCAATGTCCGCGCTTTTTCCGCTGTCATAAACAGTTTCCTGGAACTTAACGTCAAGGGCAACCTGAATCTGGGCCGCTTCCTGTTTCTTGGCCGCGGTGTCAACCACTAGGTAGGAAAGCCGCGGCCTTCCCAAGTCAAATCCCAAGGGATTAACCATGCGGTTGGTCTTCAAGTCCGTTACTCTCAACTCATCTCCTCCTTATGCTTGAGCATCGCTTTGAGCCGGCAGGCCTGCGGCTGATCCTGCCTGAGGCCAATCCCTCCGGAAGTTCAGCCGCGCCCGCTAGAAGGCCCAAGGGACGATTCATCCCGTTCTACACCTTTCACTTTACAGCCGCATTCAGTCTGTCTAAAAGCTCACTGAGCTGCTGTTCGGTAAAACTGCCTGCACTGAAATTGAGCAAGAGACGCAGGTCTGAGTTGGTAAACAAGGACTGCATCAGCTTGCTTAGGGCAGGATCCTCCCCGCTGTCGCGCAATGTTCCTCCCAGGTTGTACTCCTGGGCGCACTCTTGGAACACCGGACCAAGCACCGGATCTGCCAGAATGTCGCCGATCCTGGTGTTGCGGGTAACTATCTTTCTCAGGGGCACCGTTGACTCCACCGGCAGCGCTGCCGAGAGCACGATATCCCGGGAAGATTTGCCCACCAAGACTTCAAACTCCCCTGTCTCCACATGCCAGTCGCCGAGTTCTGTGTTCCAGTAGGCAAAGGCTCGTTTGTCAAGCTCAAAGGAGACTGTCTTCTCCTCGCCTGGCTCCAGCTGCACTTTGGCAAAACCCTTCAGTTCCTTGTCAGGCCGAATTACTGAGCTTTCCACATCCCGGACATAGAGCTGCACAACCTCCTGTCCCGCCCGCTGGCCGACATTTTTCACCGTAACGCTGACAGTCACCGTTTCAGTGTCCCTGATTGACTGCGCGCTGAGCGTCAGGCCGCTGTAAGCAAACTCGGTGTAGCTGAGGCCGTAGCCGAAGGGAAACAGCACCGGCATTTTCTTTGTGTCGTAATAGCGGTAGCCCACGAAAACTCCTTCGCGGTACTCAACCTTGTTCCCTTCACCTGGGAAGTTGAGGAAGGAGGGGTTGTCTTCCAGCTTCAGCGGGAAGGTTTCGGTCAGCCTGCCGCTGGGATTGGCCAGCCCAAAGAGGATGTCGGCCACTGCCCCGCCGCCGGCCTGGCCGCCTAGATGGCCCTCCAGCACGCCTTTCACAGTGCTGATCCAGGGCATGGCTACCGGGGATCCGTTGCTCAGCACCACCACACAGTTGGGGTTGGCCTTGGCGACTTCCCAAATCAGGTGCTGGTGGCTCTCAGGCAGGTTAATGTGCTCCCGGTCGTAGCCTTCAGATTCGTAAATGTCGGGCAGGCCCACAAAGAGCACTGCAGCATCTGCCTGGGCGGCGGCTTCTCTTGCTTCTGCCGCCAGGGCTTCAACAGTCTCGTCAACTGCCAGGTCATAGCCCTGGGCATAGATCAGATTCTCTTCGCCGACGATCCTGCGGATTTCATCATAGGCGCTTTCCAGCTTGGTTGGGTTGATATGGGAGCTGCCTCCGCCCTGGAAACGGGGGGTTTTGGCAAACTGGCCGACAATCGCAAGCCTGGCCTCTTTCTGCAGCGGGAGAATGCCTCCTTCGTTTTTCAAAAGGACAATGCTCTCCGCGGCCGCCTTGCGGGCCAAGGCATGGTGTGCCTCTCGATCGAAGTCGGCTTTCTCGCGCCTGTTTTCTGCAGCCTTCAGCACTACCCTGAGAATGCGCCCCACCGCTTCGTCCAGCTTCTCTTCACTGAGGCGGCCTTCTTGCACAGCTGCTGCGAGTTTTTCTGCACTCATGCCGCCGCTGCCGGGCATCTCCAGCTCCAGGCCGTTTTGCACACTGGCCACTATGTCATTCACTGCCCCCCAGTCTGAGACCACAAAGCCCTCAAAGCCCCATTCCTCACGCAGAATCTCCGTCAAGAGGTAATGGTGGTTGGCGCAGTAGGTTCCGTTAACCTTGTTATAGGCGCACATTACCGTCCAGGGCCTGGCGTTTTTGATTGCCGCTTCAAATCCGGCTAAGTAAATTTCCCGGAGGGTTCTTTCATCTACAGATGCATCCACCGTGTTTCTCCGGTGTTCCTGGTTGTTGGCTGCAAAGTGCTTGATGCTGGTCCCAACTCCCTGGCTCTGGACGCCTTCAATAAAGGCTGTGGCAATCTCGCCTGTGACGTAAGGGTCCTCGGAGTAATATTCAAAGTTCCTGCCGCAGAGGGGCGAACGCTTGATATTGCAGGCGGGCCCTAGAAGTATGGAAACCCCCAAGGCCTGGGCCTCTTTGCCCAGGGCTTCGCCGACCTCACGGATCAGCTCCCGGTTCCAGGTGCTGGCCAGGCCCGCCCCAGACGGGAAGCAGGTGGCGGGCAGGCTGCTGTGAATGCCCAAATGGTCCGCTTCTTCGCCCTGACGGCGCAGCCCGTGGGGCCCGTCGGCCACCATGATCGACGGAATGCCGTGTTCTTCGCTTCCCTTCAGGTGCCAAAAGTCGCGGCCTGTGCAAAAGCCCGCCTTTTCTTCCAATGTCATTTTCGCTAACAGTTCTTCGACACGCTTGTTCATTAAGATCTCCTTCCCGAGACCAGCTCAAAGCTGGCCCTCTGTACATTTTCGCGGCTGGAACAAATATAGGTGCAAAGCTGGTCCGGCTGTTCGGCGCAGTGCTTCCCTGCATTGGCTGCCGCAACTGATACTGCAGTTGATCCACTCTCTGTTATTGTATCATTACATAGGGGGTTTTTTGAATAGCGTGTCTGTATAGCTCGGTATCTGTCTCTTTCACTCCACGGAAACCCATGGTTCATCAGCAGAAAACCTCTTCTTTAGTCTGGCTTTTCGTGCTTTCTTTAGGAAAAAATGATATAATAAGGCAAATTGTTACTGTTTAAAGACAGGGAGGTTGCAAAATGCGCTGGAATGAGACATTGTCTGTGGGAATTGAGCTGATTGACGAACAGCACAAAGAGTGGTTTGCCAAGGCGGAGGCGCTGTTTGATGCCGGCAAGAAGGGGCAGGCGAAGGAATATGTAGGTGAAATGCTCCACTACTTAGACAGCTACACCAAGAAGCACTTTGCCGACGAGGAAAGGTACATGCAAAGCATTGCCTATCCAGGCTACGAAGAACAGAAGCGGGCCCATACATCCTTTATTGACCAGCTTCAGAAGCTGAAGGACGACTTTGAGGAGTCCGGCGGCAGCCTGACAACGATCCTGGGGGCTAACAAGATGGTGCTGGACTGGCTCACCAGACATATTTCCACCATGGACAAAAAGATCGGCGATTTTGTCAGGACGCAGGAGAAATAGTCAGATCAGAACACCCCTGGCGGAGGAACTCCCTCTGCCAGGGGTGCAGTATTATAGTCCTAATTAGACTGCCAAACAGGCTAGGAAAGGTTCGACCAACTCTGGATCGAACTGGCCGCCTGCGGAACGCCTGATTTCCGACATGGCTTCTTCATGGCTGAGGGCCTTGCGATAGGGCCGGTCATTGGTCATGGCATCATAACTGTCACAGAGGGCGATGATTCTGGCCATGAGGGGAATATCGCCGCCTGCCAGACCGTCGGGATAGTCCCGGCCGTCAAAGCGTTCGTGATGGTGGCGGACAGCCAGGGTAATCTCTTCCAAAGGATTGACCTGGCTTAAAGCCTGGGCCCCATAGACGCTGTGCAGCTTAATCTGCTCGTATTCTGCGGTGGTGAGGCTCGCCGGCTTGTTAAGAATCTCGGTGGGAATCAGCGTCTTCCCAATATCATGAATCAGTCCGGAATAATAAATTCTGGTCTTGAAGGCCTCCGGCATATTGAGCTTGTCCGCCAGCCTCCGGGCGAGCAGCGCCACATTGGAACAGTGGTCCTTAGTGTAGGGGTCATGGATCTCCAACAGCTTTAAAAACGCGGCAATAATTCCATTTGTCATGTCTTCGTGCAACTGGCGAATCTCCTCTTCCTGTTTGGCAAATATGGTTTCAAAACGACTCTGACTGTCCGTAAAGCGAGTTCGCTTTAAAACCCTCAAGCGGTATGTAATAGGATTTCTCATGAATTTTGTTCTGCCAGAGAATAATGGGATGCAATTGAATTATGTTGCGAATCATAGTATCTGAAAATTTGTCCAGATTGTAGCGGCAGAGGGCTGAAACAGGGTAGTGGCCGAACACATACTCGTTAAGTTTCCACTCATACTCGATAATCAGATCCTCGGCATCATCGTAGTTTACCAGCCAGCTCAACTCACCTGTGATCGCCAGGGAGCTGTAACCTTCTCCGATCGCCTCGTCAGCTGCTGCCTGGAGGGTGCCGATCAGCCGATCCGGTGAGAATACACCGTTTTGGGAATAAATCTCCGAGCGGTCAATGACAGACAGGGCGCCGTCTGTACCGAGCCTGGAGGCAAAGGCTTCAATCTCCTTTGTATCCATATCCCCTGCAATGTACATACATTTGGCGTTTTGCGCCAAAGCTGCCTGGACATTTGTCTCAGCAGATTCTGCCTGGACACTTCCAACATTTCAGTTGTACACCCCCGACCAAAATCTTCCCTTTACACACATGTGATATGATACAAGTTTCAATAATGGTTGTCAATTAGTTCTCAGAAAAATTTCCGATTTCCTCAGTAATTTTGCTTCTTGCCGCAACCGGCACAATTCTGTCTGCTTCATTCCGCATATAAATCCCTTCCCTAGGGACACTAGGGGTAAATGACATTGCTTGGAGGAGATATTATGCAAAATCAGTTGCAGCCGCCCACACCCACGATGCAGGACATGCAGATC
>FZPS01000018.1_pt623 | contig 15269 bp, 13 predicted proteins | sample 1817821 | NCBI WGS metagenome assembly FZPS01 (sample SAMEA104158645, study PRJEB21678) | metagenome | place: Germany | collected 2015-04-21 | reverse complement strand
CACCTTTCCGATATTATCATATCATTTGCCTTTCCAACTGTCCAGCGTTATTTTAAGAAAAAATATATTTTGTCTACGGATCAAAGGCTTATTTGGCGCACTTTACATTTTCATGCTTCATCTATGGTCAAGAAACATACGGGATTTGATTTGGAGATCCAATTTCTGCTTAATATACCGGGACAGCAACCTGTTCAGCTCCTGCCTGGCCCCTGGAGTTATAGGGGTTCTCTGAGCCTGTTCCGTTGAGGAATTCAGTATCGTATGTATTGTTTCGGCTGCATCGGAGCTGACGGGAATTTCGCCGTTGAACCGGCCATTCGCAAGAAAGGGCTTATAGCCAATTTGCTCAAGCAGTTTCAGTTCATAGATCAGGGCCAGCTCCAGCGGATGCCGATCGCTGTAGGAAATATAGGACAGGCTGTGCAGAATTAACTTAAAAAGACGGGCATTGTTCTCACCCGTTGTTGCAACAGCCTCTGTCAGGTTTGCTATATAGGTTGCACAGGACAGCTTGTCCATATCGTTACGTATGTCAAAGTAGGAATTCTTAACCTCTGCCTGATTCAGGATAAAGATGTCTCTGTATGGCTGCAGGATAAGCTCACCATAGCAGAACAACTGACAAAAAGCCAGAAACCTGCTTTTCTGCCTTCTGCAGCCTCTGGCCAGTACCAGTATTTTTCCAAGATCAGGGGTCAGTATCGTCAGGAGACGATCTGCCTCGCCGCGGTTTCTGTACCTCAGCACAACCCCCTGTAGGCGCACCAAACTCATTTTGTTACCTTCTTTTCAAGTTCATCTCTCTGTTTGCAAACATTGATTTATCAGATAAGCGGACTGCCGGTTAAGCATGATGCCTCTCTTCGCTATGACTATAGCTCCTTATCAAGTGACGGCGAATCCTGGAGTCCCTCCTTTGAGAGTTCACCGGAAGCAAGCCTGACGTCATTCTCCCGTTTTACATTTTCCATCTCTTTATATAAAACATAGGTGTTTATCTGGCCTGTTTTACTGAACATATTCCACAATAACTGCAACAATTAAAATGCCTCCTCTAATGTGGATTTTGCGTTCTTTTTATAGCCTGCCCGGGCTTAAATGGGCTATTCCATGTAAAATCATCCGGTTTGGCAGCTGCTTTCCAGTTAGTACTCGCGAATGTCATAGCCCAGACTTCTCATGGTAATGGGGTTGTTTCTCCAGTCATTCCGTACTTTTACAAAAAGCTCCAAATATACCTGAATGCCCAGGAAACGTTCCATATCCGCCCTTGCCAGGCTTCCAATGGATTTCAGCATTCGTCCGCCCTTCCCGATAATTATACCCTTGTGGGATGCTTTCTCACAAATAATTGATGCAGACACCTCGGTCAGATTTTTGTCTGTCCGATCCCGGATTTCCTCTATGTCCACTCCAATGCCATGGGGAACCTCTTCCTTTAAAAGCTGCAGTGCTTTTTCCCGGACGATTTCAGCTAAAATTACCCTTTCCGGCTGATCGGTTATCATATCATCAGGATAGTATTTCGGGCCTTCCGGCATATAACTCGCAAGCCTGCTTTCCAATGCCTGGATATTGGTGCCGGTAAGTGCCGATATCTCAAATACATCATCAAATTTAGACGCAGCCTCAAGCTCCTGAATCTGCAGGCGGGCTTTTTCCTTATCGGCTATGTCCATCTTGTTGGCAGCCAGAATGACCGGAGATGACACTTCCCTTAGCATTTCGGCAATCATTCTGTCACCGTGCCCGATGCCGTCTGCAGCATCCACTACAAACAGAATAGCTTCCATTTCCTCCAAGGAATTACGGGCTGCTTTCACCATGTATTCGCCTAATTTATTCTTTGGCTTATGGATACCGGGGGTATCCACAAAAACAATCTGATACTCTTCCCTGGTCAGTACGCTTTGAATCCGATTGCGGGTGGTCTGGGGTTTATCGGATACAATGGCTATTTTCTCTCCGATTAAGGTATTCATCAGAGTGGACTTACCAACATTGGGCCTTCCTATTATGGCTGTAAAACCCGAACGAAACTTCGGCAAAATATCACATCCTCATCAAAATTCTGTAAATGCATGAGGCAGCAGTTCTTTGAGCTTATGCACCCTGTAGCTGCCCTTCCTGTCTCCCACTACAATTTCCGGTATTTTAAACTCTGCAATAACCTGTCTGCAGATACCGCAGGGGTAGATAAGGTCATCCATATCCGACACAACAGCAATAGCGGAAAAATCCCGTTTTCCATCAGAGACTGCTTTGAATACAGCGGTCCGTTCTGCACAGTTTGTTGCACCATAGCTGACATTCTCCACATTGACCCCTGTATAAACACTGCCATCACTGCATAAAAGAGCAGCCCCCACATGCAGTCCGGAATAGGGTACATAGGCGAACTTCCTTGCTTTTCCCGCCAAATCTACCAACTGTTTGTAATCCATTTGAGTTCTTTTGTCATTCATGCTGCTTCACTTCCCGGCAGTCAAAAACCAATTTCAATATTAAAAAGAGAATCTCGTATTGTATATTGTATCATACCATGCAATTAATGATAAGAAAAAACTGACAATGTACTGCAGCATAATTGTCAGTTTTTTGAAGTGCTGTCCTGAAATTACTGAAATTTACTCAGTCAGTACGCTCCTGTGGGAAAAAATGAGCCTCTACTGCTGCGCAAATATAATGATAGACTGGAAGATGTAGTTCCTGTACCTTGTAGGTTTCTTCTTCGGGAACCCTGATGCAGCAATCAACCAGAGATAAAAGCTTCCCGCCATGGCTTCCTGTCATGCCGATTGTTGAAAGACCACGGTTCTTCGCCGTCATGGCAGCATTTATTATGTTGACTGAATTTCCGGATGTGGTTAAGCAAACGAGCAGATCTCCCGGAGTGCCCAGTGCCATAACCAATTGAGCATAAACAGCTGATGCGTCCACGTCATTGCTGAAAGCCGATATGAGCGCATTGAAAGCAGGCAGCGGGATGGCGGGCAGCCCATATTGCAGTTTGCAGGCCAGATCATATCCACCTTCTATGGTAGAGAAACGATTCAGATCATCCTGTGTCAGGGGGCGCTTGTTGAGAAAACCCTTCAGCAGTTCACCTGAAATATGATCGCAGTCGGCGGCGCTTCCACCGTTTCCGCAGAGCAATACCTTTCCGCCCTTTTCCAGCGTATTGATAACCATATTGCGGGCATTTATAATCTCGGACTTAGTGCTGCCAAGTTCCGGGTAACGTTCCATAAGTTCTTTAAGCATATCTTCCATTTATTTGTTCCTCCTGCAGATGTCATATTTGGCAGCTTTTTCTTCTTACTCGTACAATTCATAGCTGCCTGAGTCTATAAAGTGCTGTATGGCCAGCATGGCTCCTCCGACTAAAGAAGCATGCTTCAGATTGGACAAAAACAAATCAGTCTTATGAATATCCTTGGTGACTGTACGGCCGTACAGATATTCCTTAACCGGCTCAAGTATATGATCACCGGCACCGGCTATGTCACTGCCTATGAAAACTGCTTCCGGTTCCAGAACATTGATCAGGGTAACAAGGATATTGCCCAGATAAACTGCTACTTTACGTATAAGATTAAGACAAACCGGATCCTCTATCTCAAGGCCGTGCAGGATATCATTCCAGTTCAGCAGCCGCCGGCTTCGTATCTCTGTCAAATAAGAAGAGGGTATTCCCAGTTCTGCATAATTGTTTACCTGACGCATAATCTGCGGTATTGTGGCATACACCTCAACACAGCCGTTATTCCCACATTCGCACTTGGGCCCCTCCATGTTGATGGAAATATGCCCGATTTCGCTTCCGAATCCCCCTTTTCCCCTGTAAAGCCGATCGTCTATAATGATACCGGCACCAATGCCTTCGTCCACTACTGTATAGATAAAGTTATGATATTCCCTGCCTCTGCCATAATTCTTCTCTGCCATTGCATAGGCATTAGCATTGTTGTCCAGGAATACAGGCAGCCTGAATTCATCCTCCAGAATCTGTTTGATGGGAATATTCAGCCAGCCCCAGAAATTGGGAGGTGAAAGTATGACCCCAGTGTATATATCCAGCGGACCGGGAGCAACCACCCCGATTCCGGCAATTCTCTTAGCTCTTGATTGAGACAGCAGGCTATTTATGGTCTCCTTCAAACGTTTCAAAATATGATCCAGGGTGTCGTTTTCTACAAACCAGTATTGTTCCTGAGTAACAATACGGCCTGTAAAATCCACAACGGCCGCCGTAAACTTCTTTCTGGTCAAGTCTACCGCAATTGCATGACAGCCTGAGGCATTGAGTTCCAGAATAATAGGCCTCCTTCCGCTGTCAGTTACGGATACTCCTGTTTCTGCAATGAGTTCCATACCCAGCAGCTCATTTATAATCGGTGTAATGCCTCCCCTGCTGAGGCCCGTCCGTTTGGACAGCTCAGCACGGGAAATGCCGCCTTCCTCCTTAATCATGTTAAGTATCAGAGCCCGGTTTCTTTGCTTCATAATATTGGAGTTGTTGCCTAAAAATCTTTGCATTCAAGACACCTATATTCTTTCATATTCTGCTTGATGACTACTAATTTAATTCTAACTGATTTGCTTTTTTTGCAAGGGATTAAAACAATAGATTCAGGACTTCCTCACTGCCGGAAAAGTCCTGGATAATCATATGAGCGCCTGCCTTAATCAACCGATTTCTTTTAACCGGATCTAAGCCCCGTCTCCTGATTTCGTCCGCTGCCACTCCCAGAGTAACAGCACCTACCTCAAGGCCCAGAGCGATTTCCACCTTTCCGTCTCCTATAACCAGCAGTTCTTTTCCCGACAGCCCCTTGGTTTCCATAAGCAGTCTGATAACTGCTTCTTTGGAACAATCAGCCCTTCGTTCAGGAGCCCCCTGAATCTGAGTGAAGTATTTACTGAGACCCAAGGCTGCTGCCTCACGGACAACATCCTGATGATCTGTCCCGCTGGCTATATACAAGTCCAAACCTTTGCTGCAGAGGCATTCAATGAATGCCTCTGCTCCCGCTATCATAAAATCCTCGGGGGCTTTAATCCCCTGCTCCAACTTTTCAACCCTGACTTTTACCATCTCAAGCAGTCTTCTGTTGTACTCATCCTTGTACCACCAGGCATCGTGCACCCGGGGATTCAAACCGCGTCTCCTTACTTCCTTTTCCAGCCACTGCATCTGAAATATGGTTTGAATGCCGGTGGATTCATCTATATATTCCCTGACCTCATCCACCAGCTTTTGATTCGGCACTTCTTCCCCTGCAATCATTTCTACCATGAGGGGCTCCATGATCTCTTCCCACCCCTGACGCAGAGTGGATATTGTTCCGTCAAAATCAAAAATGACAGCCTTAACAGCAGACCTCTTATCTGAAATATCTTTTAGTATCTCAACTGCCGGCAGGGTCCTGCCTGTTTCTTGCCTGTCATTTATACTATTATTGTCAGCCATTATTTTTTCTCCATTCGACTTACTATTTTGTGATACAGGCTGGGTATCGTATCCTTATGATTTCCCTGTATGTAAAATCCCTTCCCTCCTAAGCTGGTAGGCCTGTTAATAACATTCTTGCGCGGGCGGTAGTAATAATGAAAATGATCGTCGGAGACATTGGTCCGGTAATCGCCCAGGGGTATAATGTCAAAATTGGCGGTTGTAATCTTTTCGATGGTATGGCCCTGGTTCCGTCCTATGGATAATGCCTTGAGAAAAACTTCAGCACCGGTCACAGCGGAACCGACATTCAGAAACACACCGCCTTCCAGCTCTGATATGGTGCCGCAAAAAATAGCAAAATCCGTCCCGCTGGTTGCTCCCAGGGCAGCAAAGTTAACCGACGGATGCTGATGAATAATATCCGTTCCAATGGTGATATGATAGGTAACAGGTACACCTCTTTTGCAGGCTCTGTAAAAAATGCAGTCCTGAGCGTAAGGGAAGCGGTTCAGGTTCCTGCTTACGTAACGCGCTAGACTTTCACCCTGCCCCAGAGCCAGAGCATAACCCTGCTGAATCGCCTCGTTCATCCAGGCACCAGTTTCCTCCCACATTCCGAAGGAACCGTCCTCGATTGCAGCGGGAACATACTCGGAAGTCCCGCCCAGGTAGGCCAGCTCAAAGTCGTGAATGCTGCCTGCACCATTGCTGGCTATATGAGTCAGGATTCCTTTTTCAACAAGCTCAATCACATAACGGGATAAACCGCATTTTATAACATGCGCACCCATAAAGAATACAACCGGCCTATTAGCTTTCCTGGCTTCAATAATTCGCTCCACCAGCTCATCCATTTCCGGACCGGGCCAATCCCTTGCATCATCCACTCCCGGCCTTGCCATGTTTTCTATGGTTACCAGATTGTGTCTCTCCCTGACTGAGTAAGTACGGGTAAGTGTCAAATCCAAACGTTTCATTTAACTATCATCCTTTGCCAGACAGCAATTTATTTGATGCCTCAATTATTTCATCCGGGGATGCGGTTCCGGTCATTCCTATTTTTTGAATCACTACTGAAGAAGCCAGATTGGCAAAGGCAATGCAGGCAGGACCGGAAAATCCTGCTCCGTATGCACATGAAAATGCTGCCAGGAATGTATCGCCGGCTCCTACAATATCAATGGGAGGTTCAACCGGAATGCTTTCCGCCCGGTGCAGCTTCTCCCCTGAATACCACAAAGAGCCTCCGCTGCCCATTGTTATGACAACAGGAGCACTGTTTCGTTCATACAGTCTGACTGCCGCTTCTGCCAGATCCTCAAAATTCATGTCGGCGGAAACTTCTCCCTGGTTCACAGCCATACGGGCTTCCAATTCATTGGGTTTGATAATTACATTCCGAAACAAGCCAATTCTGGTCCGACTGTCCGCCACAACTATTCTGCCCTGACCGGCCAGTTCCGCCAATGCTGTACGTACCCGTTCCCCGATTACGCCGTAATTGAACTGATCACAAACGATCAGCACATCCACCTCTTTGGACAAGGCGGTAAGGTTGTCAATAAGTTCAGTCTCCCTGTCAAGACTCAGAGCTGTACGGTTTTCAAAATCTATTCTGGGATCCTCGTATTTTACATCTGAATATCCTTGTCTTACAGGTTTGCAATAAGCCGGAGTAATCCAGTTGTCGTCCGTCAGCATAAACCTGGTATCAATACCCAGTTCAGCAAGGACTGACAGCAGGCTTTCACCCCGCCAATCCTTCCCGATACAGGAAAGAATATAGGTGCTGCCGGCCTGCAGGCTTCTGACGTTTGCAGCAACATTGCCTCCTGCGCCGGGATAGATCCGCTCCCTGACCACCGGCAGGGGAAAGTGAGGTGTTTCCCTGGACAGCACACTTAAGCGCATATCTGCATCCCAGTATATGTCCAGACAGCCATCCCCTATAATGCCTATGCGGGTGGTTTTTATTTTTTCCAGAATATCCAGTACCAGTTCCCTGTTTATGACGGATTTAATTATGTCAGTATGCTGCATAGAGCCCTCCATATTGAATTAAACATAGTAAGTGTCCTCCGGGCTTGAGTATAGAGGATAACCATAGTGCAGTCCATATACGAATTTTAGAAAATTTGTAAAAAACAAAGATCTTGCTGAATCTGCATCAGGATCTGCAGATTCTGAAAGTTTTTATCTCGTAGGGCCTGATAAAAAACTCAAAGGAACTGGCATTACGGCTTATAAGCTGCTCGTCCTCTTCCATTAGATTGCACTCAAACACTTCTTCGGCCTGTGTTGCCAGGCTTATGCCGGTTTTACCCCTGACACCTTCAGATTCATACACCCGCATGATAATGCCTCTTCCGTCCTCTGCACATTTAATTGTATCGATTATAACATTATCTCGGGAAATTCTGGCATAAGAACCACCCTCAGCTATGCTTCGGCCTACAGCCGCCTTAAGCGGAACATTCAGCTCATAACCGGCCTGTACCGTTCTGCCCTGCCGGAAATCCCCTGCATGAGGCAATAGGGAATAGCACATTTCATGAATGCCCTTGTCTGCATCCGGATCCGGATCCACGGGAGAGCGCAGCAGCGTGATACGCATACAGTTATCCTTGATATCGTACCCATACTTGCAGTCGTTCAATAGGCTGACACCATAACCACCTTCTGACAGGTCCGCCCATTTGTGCCCGCACACCTCGAACTTTGCCTTGTCATAGGAAGTGTTCCAATGAGTGGGACGCTCAATGGAACCGAATTGTATTTCGTAAACGGCCTTGCTGGACAATACATTGACATGAAACCCTGCCTTCAGCATCTTTTCTGTTTCTTTCCAGTCCACCCTTGTGCAGAAATCAATCCTGGGTACGGAACGGTAAATGGTAATATCCTGTACGATGGTAGAAAGGTTGAATTTCTTCGTTACCCGGACCACACCCTTTATGGCCGATTGTTCCATTACCTCGACCGTTCCCTCTATAAGATCCCAGCATTTGTTCTGATATTCAAGGTCTATATTCCAGGCTGTTTCGCAGTAAGGTTTGTCTTCAAATATCTGCAGCAGATTGGATTTTTTCCCCTGTTCCAATACCTCGCATTTATTACGCTTATCATATATGCCGGTCAGGTTCCCGTTTTCATCCAGCCTGATCTTATAAAAATCATTTTCCATTTTGTCTCTATCGACAATAATGTTAGTTTCAGCAGACACAGGTTTTGCTTCTATGCGATAGGAAGCTGCACCCAAGGCAGGAGCCCAGGCCTCAAATTCCACTTCCCCGTCCCGGCTTACAGCAGCTACTGGATCTCCCTGATCATTTATAACTGCCGCCTGGGTACAGCCCTCCGGCAGGGGTACCCTGACATAACCGGTCCTGTCCCAGGAAAGGCTGTTAAATACGATTACCCTGTCCGCTTCAGCCGGTTTGGTCAGATGCTTAACAGCAGTTTCTTCAACCTTTTTGATAATGTCAAAAACACGCTTGTAGTCCTTCTCACAGTCTACATAGACATCCTTTATGGATGAGCCCGGTATAATATCATGGAACTGGTTTGTCAGAATAAGCTTATAGGCTTCCAGAATATCCTCATAAGGGTAATCAGCACCGTACATGTCCCTGGCGGCAGCCGCCAGCATTTCCGCCTGCCTCATGCTCAGTTCTGCCTTTCTGTTGTTCTTTTTCGTACCGGCCTGGGATGTGTATGTGCCCCTGTGGAACTCATAGTACATCTCATTATTCCAAACAGGAAGCTGATCTTTTAATGTGTTTACAGCATCGAAGAAGGAAACAGCAGTGTTCATCTCCGTTCTCTGAAGCCCCGGAAAGGACTTCAGCCTGCGGCCTGTTTCAAGCATCTGGTAGTTTGGACCCCCGCCGCCGTCTCCGAACCCGAAAGTCATCAACAGATCGTCAGTCAGATGCTTCTGATCAAAGCGATTATAGATTGTCTCAACGGTTTCCGGATTGTACCAGCCATTGTAATTCAGGCGTTGTACATAGGATAAGATCTGGGTTCCGTCGATCCCCTGCCACATAAACAATGAGTAAGGGAAGTTATTGGTATCATTGTTTATAAGCTTGGAGGTGAAAAAATAATCCATGCCGGAACGCTTGATAATCTGAGGCAGAGCCCAGCTGTATCCAAATACATCAGGCATCCAGAATACCCGGGAAGTCTTTCCGAACTCTTCCTGGAAAAATGCTCTTCCGTATAGCAACTGGCGGACCAGGCTTTCGCCGGACGGAACATTTGTATCCATCTCCACCCATGTATTGCCGACCAACTCAAACTGACCCGTTTTCACCTTCTCTTTAATTCTTTTATAGAGCTCAGGGTAGTGCTCCTTTGTATATTCAAACAACTGAGGTTGACTGAAGGCAAAAATGAAGTCCTCATATCTGTCCATCAGATCCAATACATTGGCCATTGTCTTTCCGCATTTACGAACCGTTTCCTTAATCGGCCAGAGCCAGGCAGTGTCTATATGAGCCTGACCTACAAATTTGATCAAAGCATGAGGATTGTGGGGTATTTGGGCCAGTTTTTTTCTCAGGATTTCTGCCGCAGCAGGAATGGATTCTACCAAAGCTTCCCTTCCCATATCCGCATCCACTCTGGTAAGAGAGTGCAGTACAGCGTCCAGAATCCTCTGATATATATAGGTATCCTTCGTAAAACTTTCAAGAATTCTTGTAATTTCAAAAGGAAGCCTGACATTGGCGGCAGTCAGCTTATCGATAGGGCTCTTCAAAGCCATCATGGCGTCATATGCAGTTTTTACATCGAAATAATATTGCTCTATCTCGTTATCCACTACAGCAAGCAAGGCTCGTCGGAATTGATAGTCTATGGAAGTGCGGCCTTCACGTCGAAATCTTGCAAACTCCATATAATTCATACCGGCTTCCACTTCAATATCAAAGCTTTCTCCTGCTGATGGAAAGCGGGGAAGCACAACCCGGGTTCTGGTTGCTTCGTTTTCGTCCAGATAGGAAGTCAGGGCTGATATGATTACGCCATTGATTCGGACCAGGGCTTCACCTCCGAATTCCAGTTCCAGCACAACATTTTTGCCGGCAAAAGCTTCCGGTATTTCTACTGTGGTTCTAAACCAGCGGGTTGTGCCGTCCCTGCAGGTCCATCGATCACCCAAAGAGATTTCCTCCCATGGTCCTAAGCTTGTATATTTACCGGGTGACGCATAAAAGCCCTGCCTTGTCTGCCATTTGGAAAGTACATGTACATCATCGTAAATGGCATTCTCTACGGCCTTCAGTTTGCGCTCCAATACTCTTTCCGATGTAAATTCCATATTGTTCCCCTTTCCAGAGCACATAACAAATACTTTGATTTTGTTATTAACTCTAATTATATACATAATTTTGTATATTTCAACATTTTTTTAGGTAGTTCGTCAATTTTCTACCATTCATTTGACATTTATTGCTGAAAATAGGAAGGTGAGACTCCTTCAATCTGCTTGAATACCTTGCTGAAGTAAAATATGTCATGATATCCGCACATCTGGGCAACTTCGGTAACGGTATAATCTCCCGAAGCCAGGAGATTCTTGGCCTGATTGATTCGAACATGATTGATATACTGCTTGATCGAATATCCAGTCCTTTTCTTAAAGTAAGAGCCGGTGTATACGGGATTCAGATTTAGAATTTCAGCCACATCTTCCAATTGTATGTTGTTACGGTAGTGCTTGTGTACATATTCCTTTATAATTTCGATACGGTTGCTCTGTTTGCATGTGTTTTGTGCACGGTATGTACGGAAAAGAAGTTCGTGGAAGATTTGCAGCGCAATGGCTCTGGACATCAAACGGTAACCTCTTGCTTTAAATTCCCATGTCCTCTCCATTTCTTTGTATAAATCATTCAGTACAATATCAGATTCTGCATTAAATACGGTTGGCAGGGGTAATTCACTGCCGCTTCCTGATTTGTAGGAATACTCAAATTCCATCAAATAGCAGGCGAGCTCTTTCTTTCTGTCTCCATGGGCTGAATAGGCTGTGCAGTCGGGAACAAATACAAAATCGCCCTTGCTTGCAAGATAGGGCTTTCCTTCAACATAGCAGGCAGCCCTTCCTTCAAGAATATAGGTCAGCATGCAGGTTTTGCCGGCGGTCCTGTCCAGAGACCAGTCAGGCGGCAAAGTTTTCTTTTCAAAGTTTAACACCCTGATGTCAAGATCTTCGCAGTATTGATTGTCATTCAGAACTGAAAGGCTGTTATTATCCATAGTATCCCCCTTTTCCCGGAATACATTTGACAAGTAACAGATATGACTTTGTTAGATGTTCTTATTATATATGCAATTCTACTAATAGTCAATAAATTTTTCTAAGAATTTTTGATAGCATTTTCACAATTTGAAGGTAATTATGGAATGATTAAGATTGGGAAGCTAAACAGAAAAAAGACTCCTGTAGAAGGAGTCCTTTCAGATGCAGCTTGCATATTTCTATGCAGGAATATGACGCTCTTGTTCTTTTTAACCCTTTATCGAGCCTATCATTACGCCTTTTACAAAATACTTTTGAATGAAAGGATAGACCATCAGAATAGGTACTGTGGAAACTATAATTGTCGCATATTTTACCGTAAGTCCAATGTTGGTATCCACAAAAGCCATATCCTGCTGAGACATGGCATTGGACAGAAGGACCTGACGCAATATGAGCTGAAGGGGATACTTGGTGTCTGAACGAATGTATATCAGCGCGCGGAAATATGAATTCCATATCTCAACGGCATAGTACAGTCCTATAACCATTATGCTCGGCAGGGATAAGGGAAGAACTATCATAGTCATAATTTTAAATGGAGTAGCCCCGTCTATGGTGGCAGCTTCCTCTATGCTGTCCGGTATGCCCCGGAAGGCTGTTCTCAGGATAATCATATTATAAGTGTTAATGGCATATGGCACAAACTGTGACCACATGGTATCCACCATATTCAGACTATCAACAACTATATAAGTTGGTATCAATCCTCCGCCAAAAAACATAGTGAAAACAATAACTTTCATTACAGCTCCTGCACCTTTAATCCCCTTGACGGACAGTGCATATGCAGCAAGTGTGGTCATAAACATATTGGTTGCCACACCGAAGGTCAGATATACCAGGGTATTATAATAAGACCGCAAAAACAGCCTGTGAACAAATACTTCCTTGTAGGCATACAAGCTAAATCCTCTTAACCACAGCATCATGCCGCCGGCTCTTACCACCTCCAGGGGTTCACTGAAGGATGCCACCAGAATGTACCAGAAGGGATACAAGGTCGTTACGCAAACAAACAGCATAACAAGGACAATTATTATTCTTATCAATACTTCACCGGACGATCTGTAATATCTGCTCATTGTCTTACCCCCCGTCACCATAGGCTGGTTTCGCTGTATCTTCTGGCTAAGAAATTAGCTAAAGTCAGTAAAATCAGATTTATCACCGAGTTGAAAAGATCAACAGCGGTACTGAATGAATAATCTGCCCTGGAATCTATGCCAAAACCTCTGCGATATACAAAGCTTGAAATTATATCAGAGACCTCATATGTGTTGGGATTATAAAGCAGCAAAGTTTTCTCCGACCCTACGCTGAGAATGGAACCAACGCGCAAAATCAGCAAAACTATAATGGTAGGCATTATCCCGGGGATGGTGACATTTAGCATCTTGCGTATCGTGCCACAGCCGTCGATTTCAGCCGCATCGTACAATTCAACATCGATTCCTGATAATGCAGCAAGATATATTATTGCATTCCAGCCCATATCCTTCCAGATGTCCAGCAAAATATAAATTGTCCTGTAAGCAGAAGAATCATTCAGCCAAACTTTCTGCTCCATACCAAACAAAGAGTTAAGTAAAGTGCTGATAGTGCCATTTTTGTTAAGAAAGTCATGTGCTATGCCTGCCACAACCACAATGGATATGAAGTGCGGCAGGTAGCTGATTGTTTGTACCGACCTTTTGAAAGCTTCATTTCGCAGTTCATTCAGCATCAAGGCAAAAATAATAGGTGCGGGAAATGCGAAGATCAAGTTTAAGAAACTTATGATCAAAGTATTTCGAAAGGTTCTCATGAAAAACATACTGCCAAAGAATTTTTCAAAATTCCTAATACCAATCCACTTACTTCCCCATATTCCCAAAGTCGGAGTGTACTTCTTGAAAGCAATAATTACTCCGTACATAGGAATGTATTTGAAAATTACATAGTAGGACATAACAAGAATAAAAATTCCGTAAATAAACCAGTATTGCTTAAGATAACTGCCCCGGCTGAACCCGCTTCCGGTTCTTGTCTGTATGTTCTTTTTCGTCTGCTTAGAGAGAGCCATAAAAAACGCATCCTTCCATATCAGGAGAAATATGCTTTCTGCCTGCTGTTAATCATGCAGCAGGCAGAAAGCCTTACAACACACCGCAATCAGCTGTTTGCATTACCTGAGGTTTGGATCCATAAGTTCTACTCCCTTTTCAGTAACCAAAGGAATCTTATCCCAGTAGTCTATTTCCGCCCTCTTCAAGGTATACTTGTAGGGCACACCGCCTCTTTCCTGCCATGCCTTAACAGATTTCCGCAGCAGTTCGAGAGCTCGTTCTGCATTCAGTTCATTTATGCAGGTATTGAGGAATTCATCATACTTCTCGTCAATATCCCATTCACCGGTTGTAAACTTAGCAACGCTTTCAAGAATATAGGTATGCAGGTCTGCCATGATATCAGCATATTCATCAGCATCATCCGGATCCATCATTGCCGGAGGTATGGGCGTATTTGTTTCAATAGTAAAGGTATCCGTCCAGGTATGGATATTGGCCTGACGGGCGGCAGGACTGGTAAGTGAGAGTTGTGCCCATACACGCATATCGTTGTATGTAAGCATTCCCGGAATGCCGATGTACTTGGCCTGTGCGTCCCCTACCGTCAATCCGTCGGGGTTATTTACAATCAGCTCTGTATATTTGGGCAGGGTGCCATCCATAACATAGGTTATACCCTCTACACCAAAGGTATTAAGCATATGACCTTCTTCAGTGTAGAAGTAATTTATCAGTTCTCCGCATTTGTCCGGACGCTCGGCGTTTGTAGAGATAACGGTAATTGTGTCTTTCATGCCCTTTGTCATGTCGGTCCGGTCAAAGTAGCGCTTTCCGTCTTCCATGGCGGGATTGTCAATAGGCCACATGAGGAAGGTTTCATGGTCTTTCATCATGCCGTTCCACTTATCCAGGTTCCCAAGTCCGGTAAGGGCTGCACCGATCCTGTCCTCCACAATCCAGGTATCACGCATCTGGAAATCAAAGTTGTAGTAATTTTCATTGATCAGTTTTTCCTGTGCAAACAGGGCAATCAGTCTCAATCGTTTCTTATATGCCTCAACCTCGGCCGGGCCGAATACTACTTCTCCTGCAGGACCGCCGACCATGGAGAAGGTCTCCTGAATGCCGGTCAGGTTGCCTATAACCTGCAGTGAGCCTTCATTTCCACAGAAGGGGACTTCATCCTTTTCACCGTTTCCATTGGGATCATTGTCCCGGAAAGTCCTGAGAGCATTGATGAAATCATCCAAAGATTGGGGCAGAGGCAAATCAAATTTATCAAGCCAGTCCTTACGTATCATGAGACCGCCTGACATACCGATTTCCTGTTCAAACAAGGGCTCTCCGAAGTACATGATATTGCCTGCATCATTCATAACATTTTTAAGCATAACAGGATTTTCATTGATAATCCGCATATAATCCGGGATGTTGGCTTCGATGCTCT
>FZPS01000076.1_pt531 | contig 15270 bp, 15 predicted proteins | sample 1817821 | NCBI WGS metagenome assembly FZPS01 (sample SAMEA104158645, study PRJEB21678) | metagenome | place: Germany | collected 2015-04-21 | reverse complement strand
GAAGGAGGAATGGCGATGAGCGAGGCCTATAACCCCTATGCCACAGCGCAGAAACAATTTGACGACGTGGCGGATATGATCCAGTTGGAACCTGCGGTCCGGGAGTTTTTGCGCCAGCCGATGCGGGAGTATCATTTCACGATCCCGGTACGGATGGACAACGGGGAGGTCCGGGTCTTCAAAGGTTACCGGGTCCAGCATAATGATGCCAGGGGGCCGGCAAAAGGCGGCATCCGCTTTCACCCCGAGGAGACCGTGGATACCGTCCGGGCCCTGGCCATGTGGATGACCTGGAAGTGTTCGGTGGTGGATATCCCCCTGGGCGGGGGCAAAGGGGGGGTTGTCTGCGACCCCCGGAATTTAAGCGAACGGGAGCAGGAGCGGCTCTGCCGCGGCTATATCAGGCAGTTGGCGCGGAACCTGGGGCCGGTTTTGGACGTACCGGCGCCGGATGTCATGTCCAATGCCCAGCACATGCTCTGGATGATGGATGAGTATGAGACGATCACCGGCGGGAAATACCCCGGCGTCATCACCGGCAAGCCGGTGGGGATGGGCGGCTCGCTGGGCCGGACCGAGGCCACCGGTTTCGGGGTGATCTTCACCCTCCGGGAAGCCCTGCGGGAACTGGGGATCGATATCACCAAGACCACCGCGGCGATCCAGGGCTTCGGCAACGTGGGGCAGTATGCGGCCAAGATGTACCAACAACTGGGCGGGACAATAACCGCCGTTTCCTGCTGGGATCATAATGACCAGAAGGCTTATACCTTCTATAATAAAAACGGTGTGGATGCAGAGGCCTTAGCAGGGATCACCAGTGTTTACGGGGATATTGATAAAGAAAAAGCGCAGGATTTAGGTTATGAGATTCTACCGGGAGAAGCCTGGCTGGAACAGGCGGTGGATATTTTGATCCCCGCGGCGCTGGAGAACCAGATTACCGGCGCCAATGCCGGGAACATTAGCAAGCAGGTGAAGGTGATCGCCGAAGGCGCCAACGGGCCGACCACTCCCGAAGCGGACCAAGTGCTGAAAGAACGGGAGATCTTCGTGATCCCCGACTTTTTGGCCAACGCGGGTGGGGTCACCTGCAGTTACTTCGAACAGGTCCAGTCGAATATGAATTATTACTGGGAGAAAGAAGAGATCCTGGAAAAACTGGATACGAAAATGACCAACGCCTTTTTGGCCGTGAGCAGCCTGGCCCGGGAGAAAAACTTGTATATGCGGGATGCCGCCTATGTTATCGCCATCAACCGGGTGGCGGAGGCAGTCAAGAAACGGGGCTGGGTATAGTCGTGCACGTTGTGCACGTGCGCACGTTGTGCACGTGCGTAAGCGCGTCAATGCAAACCTTTACAACCGGGCAGGCCATATCCCGCGCACGAGCGCGTTCTTGATCATCTAACTAATGGAAAAAGCGGGGTCGCACATATGCGTGACCTCGCTTTTTTCTTGGCGGAGAGGAAGACCGGCCCGCTCCCGGACGAAAAGGTACCAGTTGGCTTCAGGGGCTATCAGCCGGCGGCGCCAGCGACGTGCGCGCGACTCTGCGCCCACTTCTTCCTTTGTAGACGTATTCACCGAAAACCGCCGGGTAACGCGGGGCGAATTCTCTCTCCCAGACCGGCCCGGAGATTTTTGCCCAGGCTTTGGCGGTTTCCTGCACTACCGGGGCCAGGCTGGTGAGAATGGTCTCCGCCCCCGGGTGGGTGGGACGGAGTTGATATTTATGGTATAATTCCCGGAGAATTTCGGGACGATCAATGACCATGCAGGGGCGCAAGAGGTTTTCGCCGTAAGGCGCCCGTTCTCTGATCTCCTGGAAAAAGGGGGATTTTAAGATCTCAACCAGGGGTTTTTCTTTTATATTATCCAGGGCGAAATGGACAAAGACGCAAGGTTCCACGTAGCCGTGGGCGTTAATATGAAAATAATTGGCCCCCCCGGCCAGACAGCCGTTGACATACGGGCCGTCATTCCAGAAATCGGCCACCAGGATCTCTTTTTCCCGCCGGATGCGCTCCACAAGGCGGAGCCGTTCCAACCGTTCCTCCGGAGTGACCATCTGCGACAGGTCCGGGGCAAGACCAATGGGGATATACTGGAAAATCCAGCTAAAAGTCGCTTTGTTTTCAACCAGCATCTCCCAGAATTCATCGCTCATCAGGATCTTATGATTACGTCTGGTATGGGTGACCGACACGCCGTAGACCGCCCGGGCCTTCCGCAGGTTGGTAAAGGCGGTCAAGAGACGCCGGAAGGTCCCTTCACCCCGGCGAAAATCGGTCTCATTCTCTTTTCCCTCTATACTGATGGCCGGGGCGATATGGCCTAGCCGGGCGATTTTTTCAGCGGCCTCTTCGTCAATTAACGTCCCGTTGGTATAGATCAGGAAGTAACAGTCATGGTGTTTGGCCAGAATGTCCCAGAGCGGCCGGTAGAAGAAGGGTTCACCACCGGAAATAACATAGAAATAAAGGCCCAGGTTTTTCCCTTCGCTGATGATCCTATCAAAGAGCTCCGGTTCCATTTGCTGTTCGTCCTCGTATTCCCCGGCATAACAACCGGCGCATTTAAGGTTACAGGCATAGGTAGGGCTGATGACCATAAAAGCCGGCATATGCATTTTTAGCCGCCGGGCGGTTTGCGCCCGTTTCCAGTCGCCGGCCAGTATGTCATTGATCACAAGATTGTTGAGGAGTTTTTCCCTGGCATGGGGGTGGCTTTCACGAATCAGCCGGCGTATCAGACGAACAGAAGGATGATCGTTTTTGATCAGCCCGGCAATCTCCTCCAGGGTCCGGCGTTGATCCGCCCGGGGGGCGATGAGCTTGAGCCCCCGGATAATCCGGAGAAATTTCGCCTCCTGATCGTCGGCGAGCATACCGAAGAAATAATTGATAAAGAACCTGATAACAGAGGTCTTTACCGGGTAAAGCCCGGACAATTCCACCGCCTCCCCTCCGTATTTTCCCAATATTAATATATATTTCCCGTAAAGGAGAATAACCCTTTATTTTTCCATAAAAAGACTGGCCGGTGTTTTTTAGCGGCCTTTAGCATGGGAAAGAATTTCGGCGAGGGTTTTTTCTTTCAAAACGTCCAGGGCTTGGAAGTCCATATACGGCCGGTAACAGTCTTCCAATTCGTCATGGACGGTTTTCGCCTGCCGGAGCCAGGCCACGGCCTTTTCCATGAGGCCGGTAAGGACCGCCCGGACTTCGCCGGCGTTCCCGGCAAGTTCGTGCTGTAAGCGCACGCGCGGCCAGCTCGCGCCCGGCCCGCACGAAGAGTCCACAGCGACCGGGGTTTCCAGGTTGAGGATCCGGGTAGGCCGGGAGGCCGGGTATTGGTGGGGTGGGGTGGAACTGATCACTCCGGCCCCGATTTCGGGGAACCAAAGGTGGTCAATTTTTTCTGGGCATAGAGCGCAGTAAAAGACTTCGGTGGCAAGCCTTTTTTCCCCCGCCATCCGGAGCAGGCCGCTAATGATGGGCTCCTGCCCGTATCCGGGAGGGCCTTCCAGCAGATAGAGAACCTCGGCATCTTGAAAGATGCTTTCCAGGTGGTGAACTGGTCCCTCCGGTGTAATGGCACTGGCAAAAAGCCGCCGGAAACGGTAACCACCTTTTTCTGAAGAATTACCGCCGCGCCGGTATTTTTCAGCGCGCCGGCTGATTTCATTTTCGATCTCTTTTACCGCCGCCCGCCACCGGGCTTCCCCGGTCAAGCGCTGGTTGGTCCGGGACCATTCCCGGTAGATTGTGGCCGCGGCGCCAAGATAGGCGTAGGCTTTGGAAAAACAAACCCTACCGGTCTGCGTCAACTCCAAAATCGCCTTTTTTTCCTTTTTAAGCGCCTTTGTATCCCAATAGGCCCCGAAATTCAGGATCTCATCCACCGCCCCCGGATATTTGGGGTCAACAGTATGCGGGGCAGTCCCGTCAATCATGGCAATCCCCAGGGAGGGACAGACCATACCGTCCAGGGAATTATTATCCGAAGAGCAGTGGATTAACTCCACAGGCAAACCCAGCCGGCGGATTTCTTCCCCGGCCTCTTTGATAAAGGTTGATTTGCCGGTACCCGGTCCCCCCTTAAGGATATAAAGGTGTTTGGATTCTTCCGTAACCACCTCTCCGTAAAAAGAGAAAAATCCGTTGCCTGTATTGCCCCCTAAAAAGAAATCTCTCGTTTTCCCCTGGGATTTTGGCATCTTGTCTCCTCCCGTGCTCTATCCTTACGTTCTTCAGGGCCCGGTATATAATTTATGCGGTTTTTTTTCGTGCGTGCCGGTGGAGTAAGGCCGCTTACGGCAGTTCTTCTTCGACGATGGAGGCCCAAAAGGGATCCTTTCCCCGGAAGCTATAATCAGTCAAAAAGGTCTTAGCATAGACTTCAAAGGCTTCTTTGGGGTCGGCCCGCCGTTCCACCTCGACCAGGAGCTCAAAATGGAGGTCAAGTTGTAACTGAAGGTGACGGGTTTTTCGACAGGAACGGGACATTTTTCTCCCTCCCCCCGCTTGGAAATATGCTCTAATCATTATTTCGCTTCGACATCTTTTATGATATTCCTTTCCATTAATTTACAATAATTTACCGTAATTTACTGAATCGTAACGGCGGCATTTTCAACGACCGGAAATTTTCTTCATAACCCGGTGGGACAGAGGCATTTTTCCCTCCGGGGTTGCGCCTTTTGGCATATGGAAGAATAGAATAAAGTACTTCCGTCTATAAGGCCAAAGGAAGCAAAATGCAGTGGTGTGGAGGTTAAGATGATGTATGAGATGAATTCCGGCCTGCAACTAGCCAGGGCCTACATTCCCTCCCAGGTATTCACCCAGCGTTTCGGCGCCATGGAGGGTTTGAGTAAAGGGACGATTTTTCCCGAATTATATATGCCTTACCGCCCCAGAAGGTATTAATGGCGCCGGGATCGCGCGCTAAGAGAAGGAGGAGGATATAAATGAACCGTGAACAAGTGGCGGCCCTCAAGGAATTGATGGCCCAGGAGTTTACTGCCCTTGAATTCCATTTGTATCTGGATACCCATCCCACCGACCAGAGGGCGTTGATGGAATATAATGAAGCCTGCCGGCAACTAATGGTTCTAAAACAGCGTTACCAGCAGTGTTTTGGCCCGTTGACCTTCTGTGAAAGCAGCGGTTATCCCTGGCAATGGATTGAAGAACCCTGGCCATGGCAGATATCTTATTAAGGAAAGGAGAAAAGGGTAATGTGGTTTTATGAAAAAAAGCTTCAATACCCAGCCAAGGTAGGCCGGGCAAATTTACGGATGGCCAAGTACCTGATTACCCAGTATGGCGGGCCGGATGGGGAATTGGCCGCTTCTTTGCGTTATCTCACCCAGCGGTATACCATGCCAACCGGCCAGGCCAAAGCCATCTTAACAGATATCGGCACCGAAGAACTGGCCCACCTTGAGATCATTGCTACCTTGGTTTATAAACTGATGGACCGGTCGACCGTAGGGGAGATTGAAGCCGCCGGCTTGGGCGCATATTACGCCGACCATGACAAAGCCCTTTATTATGTGAATGGCGAGGGTGTTCCCTGGACCGCCGCGTATATCCAGTCCAAGGGAGACCCGGTGGCGGATCTCCATGAAGATATGGCTGCCGAGGAAAAAGCAAGGGCTACCTATGAATGGTTAATTAACCTCTCCGACGACCCGGATCTCAACGATACCTTGAAATTCCTCAGGCAAAGGGAGATCGTACATTTCCAGAGGTTTGGCGAAACCCTGCAGCTTGTCCAGGAGCATCTGGACAGCAAGCGGGTTTACTAGGATACCAATAATACTGGGGATAAGGAATGTAACCGGGCAAACCGTTGAACCGTTACGATTTATCTCTAGCGGTTGAGCCGTTAACAGTTTACCGTTAACGGTTTTTCCGTTTACATGACAACCGGTCACATTTATGATTTTTATAAGATATTTTCCAGGCTCAACCTTTGCTTATCCGGGATCTGGTTGATGATCTGCTTCATCTGCACGATTTCGGTCAGGGCAAAAATATAGACCTGGTTCTCCAGGTATGATTTAGCCCGGGCCAGGCTCAGTTCAAACTCATCCAACTCCCGGTGGTCAATGAGCAAGACCCAGACCTTTCTGGTGGCGGTCCATAACCGGTTGAGCTTTTTTACCTGTTCTTCCAGGGCGGCAAAATCGTTCTTTAAGACCTCCATTTCCAACCCGTCCAGTGTTTGCAGCAGAGCTTCGGATTGCCGGCTAATGACTATTTCCATATAGACGCCCAAACCCAGCAGAAAAAGGAAGAAAATTATTATCCCGATAAAGACCCGCATTCTTAACTCCTTTCAGTGCGCCCTGTACGCCCGCTGTTTTCGCCCGGCTCCGGATTTACCTGGTACAGCAGGCGCCCTTTACTATCCAGACTGGCAATGATCACCCGAGAAAGGTCCGTGATCCCGAACTTTGCCAACTCACCGGCGAGCCATTCTTTGGAGAGGCCGGTTTTTCCCAAGTTGCTCTCCTGGATCTCCCCGTCCATGATGAGCGGGAGAGAGAGGCCTTCATAACCGGGGTCGAGTTTCATGTCCGCCGGGGTCAGCGGCCGCCGGTTTGCTTTCGGCAGGACAGAAAGGGAACCGTTGGTTTCCAGAAGCGCAAATTCCACCTCCTGCAGGTCGAAAAAGCCCTTCGTCCGGAGTTGTTCCTGGAGATCATCAAGGTTATAAAGGTTTTTGCGGAAGTTTTCCCAGTCAATCTTCCCGTTTTCCACCATGATGGTGGGTTTACCGCAAATAAGCGACCGCAGTTTTTTGCTTTTCAACGCCAGATAAGAGATGGTCGTCTGGGCAATCAGCAGGGTTAAGACGGGTATTATCCCGTTGATCAGGGCCAATCCCCTGTCCTGCATGGGTATGGCTACCAGATCGGCAATGAGGATTGTTACAACCAGCTCAAAGGGTTGTAACTGTCCGATTTGGCGTTTTCCCATCAGGCGCATGACCACGAGGACCAGGAGATAAAGGGTGATTGTGCGGACAAAAAGGATGAGCATTTTTCCCGTCCTTTACTGGGAAGTTATTTTAATTATTCACCAAAGGAAGGGGAGATATACCGGGGAAAATGTTCAAGTGTTGTACTTCTCTCTTTGGTTCTTCTCGTATATTGCCGGTAATCGCAAATTATCTTGACATGGGACGGAACAGAGGGAGAATTTACCCTTGTGTATCCGGGGAAATTGTGGTATTATATAGTTCCTGCGGAATGATTCCTGCGGACCAACTGCACCGGGCAACCGCAGACGCAGGCGCCGAAAGGCGGCGTCTGAGGAAAGTCCGAACTCCACAGGGCAGGGCGCTGGATAACGTCCAGTGGGGGTGACCCCAAGGAAAGTGCCGCAGAAAAGAAAACGCCGAATGCGGTCCTCTAGGACCGTTCATGGCAAAGCTGAAACGGTGCGGTAAGAGCGCACCGGCGGCTGAGCAATCAGCCGGCCTGGTAAACCCCGCCTGGAGCAAGACCGAATAGGAGGGGAGAAAGTGGCCCGCTTTTCCCTCGGGTTAGGTCGCACGAGGCGGTAGGCGACTACCGTCCCAGATAAATGGTTGCCGCCGGTCGCATGCGTGACCGGAACAGAATTCGGCTTACAGGCGCAGTTGGTAAAAGCCCGTTTGACACGGGCTTTTTCTTTTACGGCGCTCGTGGGTTCCGCCGGGATTTTATCCGGGAGCGCCCGGCCCGCCCTTAAGAAAAGTTGGGAGCTTCTCCGCCAACTGGCGCAAGTCGGGGAGGAAGAAATCAGGCCTGGTTTTGCGGGGGGCCTTTCCGACTAAAAGCGTTTTCATGCCCACCCTGGCGGCGCCGGCAATATCCCGGTCTTCTTTATCCCCGATAAAGAGGGCTTCTCCGGGATTTACCCCCATCTCCCGGCAGGCGGCGAGAAAAAGTGCGGGTTGCGGTTTGCCGGTTCCGACTTCACAGGAGATGACAACCGCCCGGAATTGCTCTTTTATCCCCAGTTTTTCCAGGGCGCGTTCTACATAATCGCGGCCGTAGAAACCGTCGGTAACCAGGGCCATGGGGAGGCCTGCCGCCGCCACGGCGGCCACGGCTTCGGCAGCCCCGGGCAGGGGGGTGGTATATTTCAATGCCTCTTCACAAACGGTTTTGGCCACAAGAAGGGGATCAATATCTTGGCCAGGGAAAACCCGGGGAACAAGATCCTTCAGTTCGGGTTCGCGTGCTCCCGGGGCTTCCCGTACTTCTTGGTAAGCGCGCATAACCAAGTACATTTTGTACAGGCCGGTAAAGAGGGAGCCGCAAAAAGGCTTCAGGGCACGGGCCAACCGCAGGCCGCCGAGGAGTTTTCCCCCGGCGTCGGTCCGGCAGAGGGTGCCGCCTAAATCCCAGAAAATGGCTTTGATCATACAACCACTTCCTTTTTTCTCCCTGGTACTGGCAGGGCAGGTTTTCTGAGGCATAAGCAATAAGGTTCGCGCGCGTTACAGAAAAGGTCAATTTGCAGTGGTTTTATTCTACAAAAAAAATCCTTCTTTTGCAAGTTTTTCTTCCTAGAGACAATGGGCCATCTGAACAGGCCGAACAGGCCGGTGGGAAAAGAGTAACTGAAAAAGGAACGGGAAAAGAGTAACGGAAAAGGGAGCGGGGAAGGAGTAACGGAAAAGGGAACAAGGAACGAGTAGCGGAAAAGGGGAGGCGGGCTGATGCCGGAAGTAAAAAAGATCGTTAATGAGAACAATGACTTCCAGCGGGTGGAGGTACTCAAGAGAAACCGGGAAAAGAGAAACAAGTACCAGGAGTTTTTTGTGGAAGGTGTCAAGCCGATCAATTTTGCCCTTGAATACAATTGGAAAATCCGGTCCTTTTTCTACACAAAAGAAAAGCCCCTTTCGGGCTGGGCTCAGGGGATTCTCAAGAACTCCACGGCCGACTTCCATTTCGAGCTTCCCCGGGAACTAATGGAAAAACTCAGCGATAAAGAGGAAGAGCCCTCGGAGTTGATTGCCGTGGTCAAGATGGCGGGGAATGATCTTTCAAGGGTTAAAATTAAGAAAGACCTGTTAGTAGCTGTTCTTGACCGGCCGTCGAGCCATGGCAACCTGGGGGCCTTAATCCGCTCTTGTGAAGCTTTGAAAGCAGACGGGCTAATTATTACCGGACATGCCGTGGACCTTTATGATCCGAAAACGATCAGGGCAAGTATGGGGACGCTTTTTGCCGTACCGGTCCTGAGATTGCCTTCCCATCATGATCTTATGCCCTGGTTCCAGCGGTTGAAGGCGGAATTGCCCGCCTTTCAGATTATTGGTTCCACTGCCAAAGCGGATCGCCTGGCGGAGGAGGTGGACTTTACGCGGCCCACGGCTTTGCTCATCGGTAATGAGACCTTTGGCCTGAGCAATAACTACAAAGAAATCTGCGACGGTTTTTGCCGGATTCCGGTGTATGGCCGGATCACTTCTTATAATTTGGCCTGCGCAGCCTCGATTATCCTCTACGAGGTCGACCGGCAACGCCGGAAAACACGCTAGGCACTATTCACGTGCGCGCAACCCTTTTATTGCGGGAGCCCACCGGTTATCTCGGAGATGACCGGATCCATGATTAAATTGTCAAATTTCCCTTTGGCCTTTTCGTATTCGGCTTTCTCCTTAATCGTCCAGCCCAAGAGGGGTACACCCAGTTTCCGCAGGCTCCTCAGCCGGGCGTTGGTGGCATGATTTACTTCATAGGCAATGAAATGTGGCCGGCTTGTAAAATTGAGGAGCAGATTCTCCAGGAGAAATTTTTGGTACCCTGGCAAGCGGGTGGTTCCCGCATATTCCACCTCATAATCGCTCACGGTAAAACTGCCGGAGAGCTGTCCCCGGATAACCTCAGGGGCATTTTTCCGAAACCAGCCAAGCGTAAAGGGGTTGAACGCCTGAATGGCATATTCCCCTTGATAGCCTTTGAGTTCCTCGTAGAGCAGGCTCTCCATTTCCCCGACTTTTCCTTCATTTTTTATCTCAACCAGCAGCGGAACCCTGCCGCCAACAAGGGCGAGCACATCGCGGAATAAGGGAATGGTTTCCGCGGACCCGAAGATCTTATATTGAGACAACTCTTCGTAGGTCAGTTCATGTAAATACTGCTCAAGACCCAATCCGCGCCGGAGTTTTTTATCATGGTAGACAACGAGTTTTTTGTCTTTAGTCATGGCCACATCCAATTCGATAATGAAGCCTTTTTCAACAGCGCCCCTGAATGCGGGTATTGAGTTTTCCGGCACGGTCTTGTTTTCGTCATGCAGGCCTCTATGGGCAATTAATGCCCTATCTAACCAGGCCAGGTCTGCGCGGTCGATTACCTCTGCCGCCCGGGCAAATCTGACCAGGAAGGTAATTATTAGGGAGAAGAGAACAACAATAATCCCGAAGACAATGAGTTTTTTCAGTTCCATTTAACCATCTCCTGTTTCTACCGGCGAGGTGCCGTTCACGTCCAACTCCTCGCCAATGCGGTGTTTTTTTCCCGGCTTTAATTCGCTGTCTGATCCTGTTATTCCTTCCCGCCGGCTGTTCTTCATTGAAGCCGCTGAGTGTCGTGCACGCACAAACATCCGGAAAACAGCAGCGTTTTCTTGTGAAAACCGCCGGGTGTGAATATCCGGAGCCTGGCTTTCTTAGAAAATTGTCGAATAAAGAAGGAAATAGGGATTTTATGTCATAATTAATAATTGTTACAGAAAATGCACTGAAGACTGACAGGATAGGCCCTATATAAAAAAGGAGGTGGAGATAAAGTTAACATAAAAGTTGGCATTCCGGATGAGAAGATACGGCTTGAAACTGCGAAAAGATTGGCAAGGTTGAGAGATAGAAAGATAAATCTATCGCTCTTGTCGTATTTATTTTCCGGCGCCATCACGGTTGTTGTCTATATGACAGGAGGGACAAACAAGGTTTACCCCAATATGATGTATATCCCTATTGCCGTTATGGCGTCGGTTTATGGCAAATGGCAAGGGGTGATCCATGCGGTGATATGCGGCTTATTAATGGGACCTTTCATGCCTCTGGATAAGGATCTGCACATAAACCAGGAGACAGTCAACTGGATGGTAAGGCTACTCATCTATGCCATAATTGCCCTGGTGATCAGCTATTTCTCCGACTTCTACCGGGAGGAGTTTGCGGAGAAGGTTAAAAAGGAAAAGGAGATTGCCGATGCCCAAATGGCAGTGGTATATGCCATGGCCAAACTGGCCGAATTCCGGGATAGCGATACGGGAGGGCATATTGAAAGGGTAACTGAACTATGCCGCCTGCTTACCACCAACTTGCGGCGCAGGGGGAAATACCGGGAATACATTGATGACGACTATATCGAAAAACTGACCAGAGTCAGTCCGTTGCATGATATCGGCAAGGTGGGAATAGCCGACAAGATCTTACTGAAACCCGGGCGCCTTACGGCAATAGAATTTGAGCTCATGAAGACCCACACGACAATCGGGGCAAAAACCATATTGGAAGTAAAGGAGAAGTTCCCGGATAACAGGTTGCTGGAGTTGGCGATCAACATAACTAATTTTCACCATGAAAGGTGGGACGGGGCCGGATATCCCCTGGGACTGGCGGGGACCGAGATTCCCCTGTCAGCCCGGATTATGGCGATTGTCGATGTTTATGACGCCTTGCGGTCAAAGCGTGTATACAAGGAGGCCTTTTCCCATGAGAATAGCCTCAAAATTATTCAAGAGGAAAGCGGTAAAGCCTTTGACCCGGAGATCGTCATGGCCTTTCTGGAAATTGCGGAAGAGGTTGAAAAGATTTTTACGCAATACGAAAAGAAAAGGGTAGTTTCTAGGATCCCCGGGAGGAAAGAAGGGTTTTTCGGCGAAAGAGTCTAGAAGAAAGAGCATGTACGCATAGGGAAGCCTTTCAATGGAGGGCAGGAAGAACGCAATCTGTACTCCGGAAGAAAGGCTTCTGCGTAGTATTTGGGAGGAGCAAAATCTACTCATCGCCAGCGCTTCGCACGCGAAGAAAAGGACGCCGGTCTCGGTTGCCGGATGGGCGATACGGGGGTCCATCGTTATCGCTCCGCGCGCGAAGAAAAAGCGGCAACAGAAAGTGCGCTAGAGACAGCTGGAAAAAGTACGCTATAGAAAGTACGATTGAGATGAAGAGAGCAGCATGGCAACGGAAAAAAAAGAAGAAAACAGGAACCGGGCAGGGAAGGCGGACCCCCGGCATACCCGGGGGTAATAATCCCGGCGGCGGCCGGAGAGAGAGGCAGCAACCGGGTAACCTGTCCGGCGGCAATCAGCCGGAGCGGCAACAGCCGGAAAAGCCCTGGGCGACGATAAAAAGACTCTGCGGGTTTTTTCGCCCGTACGCCTGGAAGTTGGTGGCCGTAGCTTTCAGTATCATTTTAACTGCCGGGGCCAGGCTGGTCCCTCCCTGGATCACCAGGTATACCGTGGACACGGTGCTCCGGGCCGGCCGGCCGGAACTCCTCTGGTATGCCGGTGGGGCTCTACTAGGAGTTTCCCTGCTGGAGGGGGCTTTGGTTTTCTTGAACCGCTATACCATGGAATACGTGGGGCAGCGGGTTATTTTTGATCTCCGGGGCAAGCTTTACGAGCATTTGAGCCGCCTCTCTTTTTCCTATTATGATTCTGTGCGCACCGGGGATATTATGGCCCGGATCACTTCGGATACGGAGATCCTGCGGAGATTCTTCGGTTTTGCCATTGTTAATCTCTTCTCCAACCTGTTGGTGCTGGCCGGGGTCTTCTTTGCCATGCTCACCTGGGATTACCGGCTGGCCTTGCTCTATTTAGCGTTGGTTCCCTTTATGTATCATGCCATGAAGAACTACGCATTTAAAGTCCGCCCGTTATGGCGGGTGGTCCGGCAGCGGATGGCCGGTCTCACGGAGGTTGTCCGGGAAACCGTAGTTGGCGTAGAAACGGTCAAGCTTTTTGCCGGCGAAGAAGCGGCGGTTGCGAAATTCGCCGCTGAAAACGACGGTTATTACAATAGCCATTTGGAAGCGGCGCGGATTTCCGCGGTTTGGATGCCGTATACCTCCTTCCTGTTGGGACTGGGCGCCGCCGTGGTGATCTGGTACGGCGGGCGGCTGGTCATCGGGGGCGGCCTTTCCCTCGGTACCCTGGTCGGGTTCACCGGCTATATCGCCATGCTCACCCGGCCGATCCGGCAGACCGGGAGGATCGTGGATATGATTATTCGAGCGGTCACGTCAGCGGAAAGGATCTTTGCCACCCTCGATCTTGAGCCGGAAGTTAAAGATACCCCCGGCGCCTATGAACTGCCGGCGGTCACCGGCAGGGTGGAATACGCGGGCGTGGAGTTTTCGTACGATGGAAAGACCCGGATCCTGAAGGGGATCAGCTTTACAGCGGAACCCGGTGAAGTGGTTGCGATTGTGGGTCCGACAGGCGCCGGGAAATCCACCCTCCTTCATCTCTTGCCGAGGTTTTACGAACCCACCGCCGGCGAGATTACCATTGACGGCCATGGGATTGAAAAGGTGACCGTGAAGAGCCTGCGCAGTAAAATCGGGCTGGTCTTGCAGGATACCTTCCTCTTTGCAGCCACGATCGGCGAAAACATCGCCTTTGGGAAACCGGAAGCAACGATGGGGGAGATCCGGTGGGCGGCAAAAACAGCCCAGATCGATGATTTTATCGAGTCGCTGCCGGACGGTTATGACACCCCCGTCGGGGAGCGGGGGGTCCGGCTTTCCGGCGGGCAAAAGCAGCGCCTGGCCATTGCCCGGGTGCTCCTGACCGACCCCCGGATTTTGCTCCTGGACGAACCCACTTCCAGTGTGGATACGGAAACAGAGGAACGCCTCAGGAAGGCCCTGGCCGAGGTGATAAAAGGGAGGACCGTCATTGTCGTCGCCCACCGTTTATGGACTGTACGGAGCGCCGGCAAGATCCTGGTCTTGCAGGATGGGCGGATCGTGGAGACCGGGACCCATGGGGAGCTTTTGGCCAGGGGAGGGGTTTATGCCGGGATTAACAAGACACAGTTGCAGACAACCGGAGGGTTCAGGGAGGGAGGAAAGTAATGCGGGGCGGCTTCGGGCATAGAATGACCGCGGACGTGGAGAGGTATAAGCTCTCCCGGCTGAACAGGAAGATCTTGAGCTTGGCCTGGAGATATACCCGGCCGCATTTGGGCCGGCTGGCTATGGCCTTTGGCGCCATGCTCTTGGTTACCGGTACCACACTGGCGGTCCCGTACCTGACAAAAATCGCGGTGGATGATTATATAACCCCCGGTGTTCCGGGAGGTTTAAACCGTGACGGTTTAAACCTTAACGGTTTGAACCTGATCTTCCTGGCCCTCTTGGCGACCCAGGTCCTTTTTTGGCTGGCCTCCTACTGGCAGACTTTCCTCTCCGAACGGGTAGGCCAGGAGATCGTTTATGCGTTGCGCCGGGATCTCTTCAGTAAATTGCTGGGGTTTGACATGGCCTTCTATAACCGGCAAAAGACCGGTATTGTCACTTCCAGGGTGACCCATGACGTTGATACCGTAGCCGAGCTTCTTTCCAGTGGAATACTTAATTTCAGCAATGATTTTCTCACCCTCACCGGGATTCTTTTCGTCATGGCCCGTTTCAACCTCAAACTGACGCTGATCGCCTTTGTCACCGCCCCCCTCATCCTGGCCGTCCTTTGGCTCTTCGGCAAGAAACTCCGTATCACCTACAGGGAAGTACGGCGAAAAGCAGCGGAACTCAATGCCGAAGTGGAAGAGAGTGTGGCGGGGATGCGGGTTATTCAAGCCTTGTCCCAGGAGGAGGCGGGCGCCGAGAAGTTTGCCGGGGTTAACTGGAGGAACTTCAAAGCCCGGCTGCGGGCGGTCTCCGTCTTTGCCCTCCTCTTTCCAGTGCTGAACCTCCTCGGAACCCTCTCCCGCGTGCTTGTCATCGGCTTTGGCGGGTTAAGTGTGCTCAGGGGCGAAATCTCGCTCGGCGTTTTTCTCGCCTTCCTCACCTATGTGGCCAGGGTTTTCTGGCCTTTGCGTGAGTTGTCGCAGGTCTACAATACCTTTCAGGCCGCTGCCGCGGGATTGGAAAGGATCCACGAATATTTGACCGCCACCCCTTTGGTCCGGGAGAGCGCACAACCGCGGCGGCCGGCCGGCGGGTTCCGGGGCGAGGTAGTCTTTACTTCCGTCTCTTTTGGCTACGAAGGGCGGGAAGAGGTGGTTAAAGCT
>FZPS01000059.1_pt615 | contig 15273 bp, 14 predicted proteins | sample 1817821 | NCBI WGS metagenome assembly FZPS01 (sample SAMEA104158645, study PRJEB21678) | metagenome | place: Germany | collected 2015-04-21 | reverse complement strand
TTACAGATTGCTACTTTTTTATTTCATAATGAGGCAAATAAATAGTTTAAATATTTTTTTATAAAATATAAAAAATCATAGAATCTTTTATCAAGTTATTTTGTATCTTTAAGTAAATAAATAAAAGCTTATGGAAGTTGTATTACGATTTTTAGCAAGACAAACAAAGCTTGTAATTGCTTTGGCAGAGAATAACATCCCGCATATTCGAGTATTACCAGTCATGAAATTTGTGGAAAGAATAATCTACTTTGCCATAAGTGGTCAAGACGAAATTTATGATCAACTAAAAAACAACCCAACAATAGAAGTTTTAGGCATTGAGGGAAATACCTCTGTCATAATAAAAGGAACTGCCTCTTTCACAATTCCGGATACTATAAAACAGGATATTTTCAATAATACACAACTACTTCAACGATTACACCAAGACATAGAAGAATTGAGATTCTTTAAAATCCCCGCTGAAAACATAGATTATTATGATTTAAATACCATACCTCCCACCTTGTTGTCTTTTTCATAAGTTGTTTAGTTTTAATAAATGATTCATATGACTACAGAAGAAAAGTACTGGAGAAGATCGCTATTGACTGTTATCCTGTTTTTAGGTATAATTATCTTTTTCCGAATCCTTCCTTTCCTTAGTGGTATATTAGGAGCTTGTACCATCTATATACTGGTAAGAAGACAAATGTTTTACTTAACAGAGAAAAAAAGATTAAACAAAAAACTGGGGGCACTTTTAATAACCCTTGAAGTCATTCTTGTCTTTCTTATACCACTTTCTGCTTTAATATGGCTTGGAGTAGTTCAAATACAATCTCTGAACTTTGAAACTAAATTCATTATAGAACCCATACAAGAATTTGTACGCTTCATAAAACTGAAGACAGGTTTTAATATTTTAAGTGCTGACAGCCTTTCCTTGTTTGCGTCTGTTTTCTCTAAAATGGGTGAAAGAATAATGGCTGGTGTCAGTGGGTTTGCAGTAAACATTGTTATGCTGGTTTTTTTCCTCTTCTTTTTACTTCTCGGGGGTAGGGCAATGGAACAATACATTCGCGACTTACTCCCTTTCTCTGAGAAAAACAAGAACACTTTAATCTCTAAGACTCACCTAATTATACAATCTAACGCTTTAGGAATACCTTTACTGGCTTTAATACAAGGGTTTATCGCATTTATAGGATACAACCTCTTTGGTCTATCCAATCCTTTAATATTAGCCCTGTTAACCGCTTTTGCCTCAATAATACCTATAGTGGGTACTGCATTGGTCTGGGTACCTTGTGTTGCCTATCTGGCTCTTCACACCGATTGGTTTAATACCATAGGGTTAACACTTTATGGTGCCATCGTCATTTCTCAAAGCGATAATTTAATTCGTTTTATACTTCAAAAGAAGATGGCCAACATCCATCCGTTGATAACCGTATTCGGAGTCATCGTTGGACTGCAATTATTTAGCTTCATTGGTGTGATCTTAGGACCGGCTATGCTCTCTTTTCTGATACTTTGCATAGACATATTCAAAAAAGATTACTTGAAATCCAGAAAAAGAAAGGAAGAAGTTGAGGTTCCAATAGATTCAATTAGTAAAGAATAGCTATTTTTGCTACAATAAATTGAATCTGATTAAAATGAATATTGAATCTTTGCCTATTGAGATCTACCTGTTTATCATTGTCTCTTTCCTTTTTTTAATTCAATTGTCTTACTATGGTCTATTATATAGCCAATTAATACGTATCAGGAAAAAGAGTAGAAAAGGTAAAATACCCTATGAAGACACCTTACATCCATTATCTATTATACTATCTGCAGATAATGCAACAAAGGAATTAAAGAAACAACTTCCACTTCTACTTGAACAAGACTATCCTGAATTTGAAGTCATTGTGATCAATAATAGCACAGACCCTGCAGAAGTAGAGGCTACAAACGATTTTCTGGAAAATTTAAGTCCTAAATACCCACATCTTTATTTTAGTTTTACCCCCAAAAGTGCTCGCTATATCAGTCGTAAAAAGTTAGCATTAACCTTAGGAATTAAAGCAAGTAAATATGACTGGTTAGTATTTACCGAGCCCGACTTTTGTCCGGTCAGTAACCAGTGGCTGCGAAAGATGGCTCGCAACTTTACGGCCTCAACAGAGATAGTTCTGAGCTATGCGGGATATCCAGAAGAGAAAGGTTTGAGAAACATGAAAATGATTTACACCTCCATCTTTGATGCAATTCAACATCTAGGTTTTGCTTTCTTAAAACATCCTTATAAAGGTTACGGAAAAAATTTAGCTTATAGAAAAAAGCTATTCTATCAAAACAAAGGATATTCTTCTCATTTGAATCTGCTTCGGGGAGAAGATGATTTATTTATCAATCAAATAGCAACTTCATCCAATACCCGGGTAGAACTATCTCCGGACTCCATGGTAAGATATGAAGCTGACAATCTGTATAACTATTGGAAAAATGAAACACAAAACTATGCTTTATCCTCATACTGTTATAAAGGAAACCAATCGCACCTGTTAAGTGTAGAAACTTGTTCACGCATTTTGTTCTATGTTACAACGATAGCCAGCATCATAATAGCAACAAAATCACATAATTATTTATGGGGAGGTTTTTTCCTGGGCCTCTTCTGTTTAAGAACTCTATTTCAAGGCATTATTATTAACCAAAGCGCACACATCTTGGGTTATAAACGGAATTTCATTCTAAGTTTACCTTGGTTGGATTTCTGGCTTCCTTTTCATAATCTAAAAGTTAGAGTACAGCTCTTATTCAAAGGAAAAAGGAATTATATGCGAAAAGAATGATTCTCTTACTTTTTTCACCTAGTGTAAAAGACTTATTCAAAGCGTATAGAATCAGAAGGATTGACTTTAGAGATGACAAATGAAGGTCCAACCAATATTGCCACAGCTACAATAAAGGTTACAAAGTTCACAAGCAAAAAGAGTTTAAGATCAAAATAAATAGGAACAGAGTCCATATAATAAGTAGATGGATTCAAAGAGATCAATCTGAACTTATGCTGAAGATAACAGAAGCCTAATCCAATTACATTACCTATTATCATTCCCCGGCCAATTAAAAAGATGGATAACCACAGAAAAATTTTCTGAATGTTTGCATTTGTCGCACCTAATGCTTTTAGCACTCCAATCATTGAGGTACGTTCAATAATTATTATGAGTAAGCCTGAAATAACCGTAAATCCGGCAACTCCTATCATTAAGATTAAAATAATCCAAACATTCAAATCCAACAGACCTAACCAATCAAAAATCTGTGGATTCAATTGCTCAATATTCCTCACAAAGTATATCCCCCCTAAAGAATCTTTCTCCGCATCCAATTGATTTCCTAAACGAAAAGTGGCCTCTTCTAAATCATCATAATCCGACAATCTGAGTTCGACACCACTCACTTGATTTTCTTCCCATTGGTTCAATCTATTTACAGTATGAATATCGGTGAAAAGGAAAAGATCATCATACATGGTCAGGTTCGTTTCATAAATACCTTTTACAAATAAACGTCTGGCTCTTACATTATCTTTTTGTATGAAATAGAGATAGATTTTATCCCCTAATTTAACATTCAAACGATCACATAAACGTTTAGAAAGAAGAGCTTGCTCTTTATTTTCGGTATCACTAAAAAGAGGCATTTCACCTTCCAATAAATTACGGCTTAGAAATTCAAGATCGTATTCCGGACCAACGCCCTTTAGCACTACCCCCTCAAAAGCATCGGTAGTCTTCATCATTCCAAGCTTAGTTGTATATCGTTGAATATGTTGAATATCTTCATCTTCAGATAATACAGTTAGTATGGAATCATCAATTACAATAGGAAGAGTTTCATAAGATTGAACCGCGTCAAAATTACTGATTTGAATATGAGAACCAAAACCGATAACTTTTTCCTTTACCTGACTTTTGAACCCCACTATTACTGCTAAAGAAATAATCATTACAGCCAGACCTATAGCCACACCAAGCATAGCTATAAGGATAGCAGGTCGAGACATTTTTGACTGTCCTTCTCCTTGTTTATATATTCGGTTCGCAATGAAAAACTCAAACAAAGTTGTATTCTTTATTTATTAATTGAAGTACCCTAAAACCACCAAAAGAATTAACGTGTACGTCCGGGATATTGAGCTAAGGCTTTTCGTAAAACAAGCAAAGCACGAGTTAAATCTTCTTTCTTCAGAACGTATGCTATGCGAACTTCATTTTCTCCCACTCCTGGCGTAGTATAAAACCCGGATGCAGGTGCCATAAACACCGTTTCTCCTTCATAGTTGAATTCTTTCAGACACCAAGCACAGAATTTATCGGCATTATCTACAGGCAGTTTTGCAACCGTGTAAAATGCACCCATGGGTATAGGAGAATAAACTCCGGGAATTTTATTCAATCCATCAATCAAACATTTCCGTCGTTCAACATACTCATCATAATTGGATTGCATATACTCTTCAGAAGCATCTAAAGAGGCTTCTGCCACAATCTGTCCAATTAAGGGAGGGCTTAGTCTTGCTTGGCAAAACTTCATCACGGCACCTCTTACTTCCTCATTCTTTGTAATCAAGGCACCTATGCGGATACCACATTCCGAGTATCTTTTTGAGAAAGAGTCAATCAACACCACATTCTCTTCAATTCCTTCCAGATGACAGGCAGAGATATAAGGAGAACCGGTATATATAAACTCACGATAGACTTCATCTGAGAATAAAAACAAATTATGATTCTTGACTAAATCACGCAGCTGATCCATCTCTTTGCGGGTATATAAATACCCTGTAGGATTATTGGGATTACAAATCAAAACGCCTTTAGTTCTCTCATTTATGAGTTTTTCAAACTCATTCATTGGAGGTAAAGCAAATCCATCTTCTATAGAAGAGGTCAAAGGGACAATTTTTGCTCCGGCAGAAATGGCGAACGCCATATAGTTAGCATAGGCGGGTTCAGGAACAATAATTTCATCCCCAGGATTCAAACAAGATAAAAAGGCAAATAATACCGCCTCGGATCCTCCTGTGGTAACAATAATATCATCAGGAGTTAAATCTATGTCAAACGACTTATAATAATGAGTTAACTTTTTTCTCAAACTTAGATAGCCGGCACTTGGACTATATTCCAGAATGTTTCGATCGATGTTTTTCAATACATCAAGTCCTGCTTGTGGAGTAGGCAGATCAGGCTGTCCAATATTTAAATGATAAACATGTATTCCACGAGCTTTGGCCTCTTCTGCTAAAGGTGCAAGTTTTCTAATGGGGGAAGCGGGCATCTCAACCCCACGGATAGATATGCTTGGCATAAAATATTTGTTTTATAATAACTTAACTTCTTTTTTTGTATTGCCAACAAAGATACATAAAAACAATAGTCCAAACCTATTAAAAGAATAAAAACCTTTAGTTGGAAATATGTTTAGATATTAAATAAAAAGCTATATTTTTGTATAGCTTACTAAGCTTAATTCTATTTTTATGACACTCAATATAATAGTCTACGCTAAAGAATCTCAAAACATTAATAAGCTAAACTTATTAGAAGATCCTCTTTTAAGACAGCTGCAAGAATTCGCCAAACTTTTAATAATTCCTGCTAATAAAATAAATGACATTAATAAGAATAACCTCAGTTTACTTTGGCTACTAAATAAAGAAGCGGCTCTCTTAATCAAAAGAGATTACGAAAAACTACCTCGTCCAATATTATTCCTAATGGATGAAAATAAATATAACCTATCTATTTTACTTGAGTCTGTTACCTGGTTGAATACTAACAGCATATACAGTGAAATTCTATATGGAGATATTGGATATATCAAAAAACGCATCCAAAACTTGGGGCACATCTTAAATACAGGAAATAGATTATTAGATAAGCGCATTGGCATATTAGATTCCCCATCACCCTCATTAATAGCCAGTAATGTAGATTACTTTCTGACTAAAAGACGTTGGGGCATTAGCTTTATCGATATTCCGATAAAACTGAACCCTACTCCAATATATACTGAAAACTTTAAGAAAATAAAAACAGAGATACCTGATTCTATGGATTTTTATCCACCTCTTTACCATCTTTTAGAAAACGAGAGATTGGATGCATTGGCAATGGACTTATTTAAGGTTCCTAAAAAACTTCATTCATCATTTATCACTGCTTGCAATAAATTAATCCAAAATAACATTCCTGTTACATACTGCACAGACCCACAATCCATATTCACCATGTTGATAGGAAATCTATTAATTGGAGATTTGCCTGTATTCACACAGCCCATTGAAGTGGATAGAACGCAAAACCAAATAATGCTCATTACATACTCTACGGCTTTCAATGATACGAGCCCCTCTAGTGATAGCACATTTACTTTACTCAAGTGTGGTGGGTTATGCTTAGATCAATTTTACCTTGCAACTGGTACACTAACACAAAAAACGATAACAGATAAACAGCAAACCATTCTTACTCTCCAACTGGACAATCCTATTGATAAATTACTACGAAAACCATTAGGTAGCCACTATTTGCTAGTCGAAGGAAATCACAGTGAAATATTCAACGATTTCTTTATACATAATCGTTGCATTAAAGCTTAACGTTATTAAAGTAAGTGGATAAAAAAACAAAAAATTGAACACAAAAAGAAGACTCTATCAAAATAATTGATAGAGTCTTCTTTTTGTGAACTTTATTATTAGAATTAATAGGTAGAAAGAAAATCAACTAAAGTACGAATTCCTACTCCTGTACCACCTCTTCCTTTATAATTTTGAGCTTCTTCAAGAAAAGCAGGCCCTGCAATATCTATATGAACATATGGATACTTGGCAAAATGCTCCAAAAACTTTCCGGCTGTTATGGTTCCGGCATTCCGCCCTCCAACATTCTTCAAATCAGCTACGGAAGATTTAAGTTGATCTTTAAAATCGGACCAAAAAGGAAGCTGAACCAAACGTTCGTGCACTTTCTCTCCGGATTTGATTAATTGATCCATTACCTCTTGATTGGCATTCCCCATGATACAAGAAGCCTTGTTCCCGGCCACAATAAGAGCAGCCCCTGTTAATGTGGCAGCATCTATGATTAACTCAGGTTCATATTGATTAGCATAAGCAATAGCATCCGCTAGAATCATTCTTCCTTCAGCATCCGTATTTAACACCTCCACTGTTGTTCCATCATACATTTTGATGATATCACCCGGAGTATATGCTTTTTGCCCCGGTCTATTATCGGTAGCCGGAATCAAACCTATGATATGTACATTTAGTTTATTTAAAGCTGCTGCATATAATGTACCAATCATACAAGCAGCCCCTCCCATATCACTTTTCATGCTATCCATTGAACCTAAAGTCGGCTTTAGACTTAATCCTCCGGTATCAAAGACTACCCCTTTTCCTACTAACACAATAGGCTTATCATTTACTGCATTTTTCGGTTTATATTCCATAATAGTAAAAGTTGGAGGATCAATAGAACCTTTATTTACAGCTAACAATCCCCCCATACCTAATTTTTCTAGATCTTCCTTATTCAAGACCTTTACATCAAACCCTGCTTCTTTTCCTAATTCTTGAGCTTCAGCTGATAATTTTTCTGCCGTCAGATAACAGACTGGTTCATTTACCATATCACGAGCCCAATAAACCGCCTTAAGTATATTATTTAATTCTTCTATCTGCTTTTCTGTCCAATCACCATATAAGCCTATCTCTTGAAGCGAATATTCCTTATCATCTTTATCATTAAAGTATTTCAGAAATTGATAATTAGCCAACATGAATCCTTCAGCTAAAGCCAAGGTAGCTTGTCCGTCTCCAATTATAACTAGTTTATCCGCTTTATTATCTAATTTTTTTCTCACTTTATATCCGGCTAAACGCATCTTCTCCAAATCATCCTGCTCCTGAATGAAGAAAGTATAGCCATTTTCCGTTTTTATAAAGTCATCCTCTTGTTCCGACTCCTGAAAAGATTTTGCAAAAGATTCGTGCTTCGGTAGTAGGGTGCTTATTTCACCCTTTAAAGGTAAAACATAAACTAAATTTGCTTCTTTATCTATATTATCTATTTTCCTTATCATATCTCACTATTTTAAATTTACATATGATATAATAACAACAAAGAGTCTTTATTGTTTAAATACAGATATGCCATCCTACTACCTTATACCTCTTTAAATTAAACTCAATGAAAAAGAGAGCAAATTAAAGAATAGAAAGAATAGAAATCAAATTCAGTTTTAAATAAGGGAAAAAATGTAATAATAGGCTAGACTTGGCGATACAATTTCAGATATTGAATAAAAACTCCCAAACAATTATTTCACATCCTCAATCTCAGAATTTTGTTTATAAGCCAAAGCCGCACCTATAGCTGTAGTATATTCAGAATACTTAGGAATAATAAAATTCACACCATACATATTCTCAATTTTTATAAAGATATCTTTACATTGAGGTAGTTGAGTCAGATTACCAATTAAAACAAAATCTTTAATAGAGCTATTAAGAGAAGAAAGAATAGCAGCTTGACCAATAGAGCGAAGAACTAAGTGTATGATACCTGTTGCCAAATCTTCAGGAGAAGCATCACCATCCACTTTACCAAAGATAGAAGCGGTGGCATCCAAAGGGAGACCGGGCAACGCACTTTTAGATATATCTTGTATCTGTAAATCTATATTCTTTAGTGAACCTTTTGCAGCTAGGTCAGCAATAGTCTGAATGTTTTGTGTTTTTAAGAGTAGTCTTGAAAGTCCCATAAGCGTACCTCCCCCAATGCCTGTACCCCCAACGTGCTCTACATGATCGCCTTCAACCTTAACAAAAGAGGTCCCTGTACCCATACTGACAACAATCAAATTCTCTAGTCCAGTAGCATATTTCGCCCCTAATCCATTAGCTAAAAACTCATCAACTTTTGCAGTTGGAAGACCATAAACAGGACTGTTAACATAAGCACTGCCTACGCCGGTAAGTACAACTTTTTCGATGGTTTCAGTATCAATACTATTTTCATAAATATATTTACCAAAAGCGCCAAAGAGCGAAGCTACCGGACTTGATGCTTTTACAAACATGGGAGCTTTAATCTTACCTTTCTCAAAGCCTATTATTTTGGTGGTACTACCTCCAACATCTATTCCAATCACCACACTCATTCTTTTATTCTATTACTTTTAATGAACTTCTATTTATCTATAATATAAAGGCAGGCATTTATTTTAACCCATTTAAATAAGGAATCCTCTTATGAATAAATTTCATAAGAGATGTAATTTCTTATTTTTTAAGGGTTACTATACTCTCTTCGAGCGATTGTATGATAGTTTCAGTATCTTCTTTCTTTTTACGCTCTAATTCTACAACTGCTTCCGGCGCATTAGCTACAAAATTCTTATTCTCCAATTTTCTCAAAATGCCTTTTAAGAATTCTTTTTTATGCTTTAATTCAGACTCTAATGCTTCCAGCTCTACCTCAACATCAATTTTATCACCCACAGGAACCGTAAACTCAGTAGTTCCAATTAAAAAAGACGCTGCATTATCTTCTTTTACTTCAATGGATGCTATACTTGAAAGATTACACATTTTAGTGAGCACTGACTCATAGGGTTGAACAATGTTATCACCTACTATATGTAGATCTAAGCTATCTTTTAATGCAATATTTTTCTGAGCTCTTATAGCACGCACATTTGTAACAATAGATTTTATATTCTCAAATTGAGTTACAATATCCTCATCATACGATAAATCAGAAGTTGGAATCTGGGCAACCATAATACTCTCGTCTTCATGTCTCTCTTGTATGGCTTGCCATAGCTCTTCAGTAATAAAAGGCATAAAAGGATGTAGCAATTCTAATAAAAACTCAAAATAACGAAGCGTGTCCTCATAGGTCTTCCTATCGATAGGTTCTCCATACTTGGGTTTTATTAACTCCAAGTACCACGCTGAGAATTCATCCCAAAAGAGTCTGTATAAAACCATTAAAGCCTCGCTTAATCTAAACTTGCTATAAAGGTCTTCTATCTCATTTGCCGTTTTCTTTAACAAAGAAGCAAACCATTGAGAAGCTAATCTAGCTATTTCCGGAGTTTCAATAGAATCATCAACATTCCACCCTTTTATCAAACGAAAAGAGTTCCATATCTTATTATTGAAGTTTCTTCCCTGTTCACATAAAGCAACATCGAAAAGAATATCATTCCCGGCAGGGGCAGACAACATCATCCCCATACGTACTCCATCGGCACCATATTGGTCGATTAGCTCTAACGGGTCGGGAGAGTTACCTAACGACTTCGACATTTTCCGGCCTTCTTTATCTCGTACAATTCCGGTGAAATAGACATTTTTAAAAGGCTTATCTCCTTCATATTCATAACCCGCCATAATCATACGGGCCACCCAAAAGAAGATGATATCCGGAGCAGTAACTAAATCACTGGTTGGATAATAATAGTTCATCTCTTCATTATTAGGGTTATTGATACCGTCAAATAAAGAGATAGGCCATAACCAAGAAGAGAACCAAGTATCTAAACAATCTTCATCTTGTCTTAAATCGGCAATCGTTAAATCTTGATTCCCGGTTTGTTCTTTTGCTAAAGCCAGTGCTTCATCGGCTGTTTCAGCGACCACATACCCCCCTTCTGGAAGATAATAAGCAGGAATTTGATGCCCCCACCATAGTTGGCGACTTATACACCAATCTTTGATGTTCTCCATCCAATGCCTATAGGTATTTTTATATTTTGAGGGATAAAACTTAATATCATCGTTCATAACCGGAGTCAAGGCAATTTCTGCCAGATGCTCCATCTTTAAGAACCATTGCATCGACAATTTAGGCTCGATAGGCACTTCCGTACGCTCTGAATATCCCACTTTATTGATGTAATCCTCAACTTTTTCCAACAAATTAGCCGCCTCTAAATCTTTAACAATTTGCTTACGAACTTCAAATCGATCCATCCCGACATAAAGCTCAGCTTCTTCACTAAGCGTTCCATCATCATTAAAGATATCAATGGAAGGTAAATTATGTTTTTCTCCCAACATATAATCATTCACATCATGTGCCGGGGTAACCTTTAGACAACCTGTACCAAATTCAACATCAACATAATCATCTTCTATTACCGGAATAGAACGATTAACTAAAGGCACAATTACCCTTCTCCCTTTAAAGTGGCTATTCTTCTCATCATTAGGATTAATACACATAGCCGTATCGCCCATAATGGTTTCCGGGCGTGTAGTTGCAACTATTGCATAATTATCTTCACCTTCAACATAATAACGCAAGTAATACAATTTGCTGTTTTCTTCTTTGTAAACCACCTCTTCATCCGATAAGGCAGTTAAAGCTTTTGGGTCCCAATTAACCATACGGATTCCACGATAAATTAGGTCCTTCTTATACAAATCCACAAAAACTTTAATTACACTCTTACTTCGTAATTCGTCCATAGTAAAAGCTGTACGATTCCAATCGCACGAAGCTCCTAATTTGCGTAATTGTTTTAAGATTATTCCTCCGTGTTCTTCCGTCCAATCCCAAGCATGTTTTAAAAACTCATCACGAGTTAGATCGGACTTTTTTATTCCTTGTTCGGCTAAACGGTTTACCACCTTATTTTCTGTAGCAATGGAAGCATGATCCGTTCCGGGGACCCAACAAGCGTTCTTCCCCTTCATACGGGCTCTACGGACTAAGATATCTTGGATTGTATTATTTAACATATGTCCCATATGGAGAACTCCTGTTACATTAGGTGGAGGGATGACGACTGTATAAGGCTCTCTATTATCCGGTTTAGAACTGAATAAACCTTTCTCCATCCAATACTGATACCATTTTTGCTCTACATCAGCGGGATTGTACTTACTTGCTAATTCCATTGTTTAGTATTTATCTCTAAATTTTCCTTCAAATTTAATTGCAAAAATAGTAAATTAATGCCGATATTAGTCATAACATTATGTACTTTTGATTAAAAGCCAATAAAATATGTATGAAACTATGAACAATACGCCGAAACGTAAGAAAATTCGCATCCGCTATATTGTACTGATTTGTTTACTAATTTATGTTTGGTTAACTCTATTGATACCCCCATTAGGAGCGTTTTACTCTAAATGGATCTATCCCTATATTTCTGTTATACTTTCTAGTTTCTCAAAACTATTTCCATTTTCGCTTAATAACTTATTCATTCTTTCAGGAATCGTAGGCCTAATTATTTTTCCTATCTATTCACGTTATAAGGCCAACCAGCGATCTTGGAAAAAAATAATCTTTCAAGTGGGCGTATTTGCTGTCTGTTTCTATGTATGGTTTTATATTGCTTGGGGACTTAATTATGCCCAACCTGATTTTTTCCAACGGACCCCCATGTGCAAAAATAATACATACGACAAAGAACTCTTCAGCGATTTTCTTGAAGAATACTTAGGAGGGTTGAATAACAGCTATACGTTAATTGAAAAACGAAATGTCAACAGAATACGTAAGGAGATTTATAGGCAATATTTTTCACTCAATCCTGATGATTATGGGATACATAACCTAACGATGTTGCCTCCGAAACATAAAAAAATCCTTTTCCCTAAATTATTCACCAAAATGGGAATCTCCGGTTTTATGGGGCCTTTTTTCTGTGAATATCACATCAATGAATTTATACCAAATTCACAATATGCAAGTACCTTAGCACACGAACTATCCCATTTTTTAGGTGTTGCCAATGAGGCTGAGGCTAGCTTTTATTCCTATATAGCTTGTACCAACTCCATGGAGAATGAAATTCAATTTAGTGGTTATCTCTCTGTATTGAATTATGTATTGCATGATGCAAAAAAGATATACACTGAAGAAGAATACGACCAAATATTATTAGGGATAAGGCCAGAAGTAAAAGAAGTGGCAAAGCAAAATTATTTATTCTGGAAAAAAAATTGCAATCCTACCCTCTCCAGTGCTCAAGACAAGATTTACGATATTTATCTTAAAGGAAATAAAATTAAATCGGGCACAGAGAACTATTCAGAGGTAATAGAGTTGTTAATTTCACATCAACAATGGAAAAGAGAACAAGAAGAACTATACCGCATTCAAGAAGGGCTCAAGTAGAGTCTTTTGAGCGTTTATTGGATATTTTAGATGAATTAAGAGAAAAGTGTCCATGGGATAGAAAGCAAACGAATCAAAGTCTGCGTCCCAACACAATAGAAGAAGTTTATGAACTAAGCGATGCCCTTTTAAGTGAAGATGATGAGGAAATCTGCAAAGAACTTGGAGATGTCCTGCTCCATGTCATTTTTTATGCTAAAATAGGCTCAGAGAAAAAATCCTTTGATATAAAAGAGGTTTGTGACAAGCTTTGTGATAAACTCATCTTCAGGCATCCTCATATTTTCAACAACACAAAGGTTGAATCGGTGGAAGACGTCACCAATAATTGGGAAGAATTGAAATTAAAGGAAAAAGGGGGGAACAAACGAGTCCTAAGTGGGGTTCCAACTTCTCTCCCCTCTTTAATAAAGGCTTATCGCATCCAAGAAAAGGCAAGGAACATTGGCTTTGATTGGGAGAAAAAGGAGGATGTCTTCAATAAAGTAAAAGAAGAATATCATGAGTTTAAGGAAGAGCTTATGAATGATTCTAATGCCGAACACATTGAAAATGAGTTTGGCGATCTTATATTTAGCTTAGTCAATGTGGGACGCTTATATAATATAGATCCTGATACCGCATTAGAAAAAACCAACAAACGATTCATTCGCCGCTTCAACTACATGGAAGACCAGACCATTAGAGAAGGAATCGACCTCAAAGACTTATCCTTAAATGAACAAAATAAAATTTGGGAACAAGCAAAAAAAGAAGGCTTATAGCTATTTTAGATCAAGACAATTAAGACAAAAAAAAATCGACTTAACAGGATAAGTCGATTTTTTTATCGGTTGATTATTAATCATCAATTTCTTCCTCTACCTCTTCTATGCTTATGCATACCTCGCAATAATTGTCTATGAAACTTTGTTTCAGCTTGTTGAATCCTATAAATCTTTTCGTAAGATAAGATTTTAGCAAACTTTTTATAATACTCCTTCTCTACTTCAGCCTGTTGCATACGTATATCCTGAAGTTCATCTAATAAGGTTTTATATTCTTTTTCAGATAACGCAACATCCTCTCCTCGTTTAAATAACAAGCGTGTTTTCCTATTCAACGATGCTTTTTTATCTTGCAACTCAAAAAATAGAGGAAAGAATTCAGAAGCCTCTTTTTTCGTCAAACTTGCTTCTTTAGTCATAAACTCTTGCTGTTGTTGCTTGAATTCCTCAGGTGATAATTTTTGCTGCATAGAATAATAGGAATACCCCCAACTTAAAGGAAGAAATCCCAGAATAAAGCCTATCAATAATAATGATCTTCTCATTTCATCTGTTTTTTAATTATCCTCACCATTTTCTGCTAAATAAAGATATAAAGAGTAACCATCCATCTGGGCCTTTTCAAATGATATATCTAAATACTCCTCAGATATAACTTCTTCATACTCATACGATGACTCTTCGGTTTGCTTGGATCCAAGACTCCAAGAGCCAATACGAATTAATAAAGCTGCTCCAACAAACATAGCGGCCATATATACCCATGGTCTCATTTTCGCCCATAGTGTAAGCTCTTCCGGTTCAGAGATAATGACTTCCTTTTCAGGCAAACGATCGATTATCTGATCTGTCAAGCGATCAAAATATCCTTGTGGAACTTCAAATGGATTTTCAGTTCCTACCTTCTCTCGTATTTTTTTATCTTCTTTCATAACAAAACCTCACTCTCTATTTCTTTAGACTATAGAACAACTAAAAGGTTTAATCTATATTCATAAAATACTCCTCAATTTTTTTCACAGCATGATGATAAGACGCTTTAAGTCCTCCAACGGAGGTTCCAGTCAATTCAGATATTTCCTCATAGGGCATCTCTTCAAAATATCTTAATCTAAATACTTCTTTTTGTTTTTCCGGTAGCAGTAAAATTGCTTCTTGCAAATGGACCTGTATCTTATCTCCCGAGAAATAAGGGTCGCTTTCAAGTCTCTCAATCAAGAAGTTCTCTGAATCATCATAGTTTACCTTTCCTATCTGATTTTTCGACGCATTCAAAAAGGTTATGCTTTCATTATAGGCTATACGAT
>FZPS01000183.1_pt81 | contig 15285 bp, 12 predicted proteins | sample 1817821 | NCBI WGS metagenome assembly FZPS01 (sample SAMEA104158645, study PRJEB21678) | metagenome | place: Germany | collected 2015-04-21 | reverse complement strand
TGCTCAATTACAACTCCATGTCACTCAGTCATATGAACTCCCTCTGGAGAAATCAGCTGTCGATTGTAAAGGACCGCGCACAAATTGTTCCGACAAATGGCGTTTATACGAAAGATTGGTATAACAACATAAATAACTTGACAATTGCCAATCCCGACACAAAAATTCCGAGGCCGACACTTAACGATCCCAATGATAACGATCGCATGAGCACCCGCTATATAGAGGACGGCTCATATCTTCGTATCAAGAACATTACGCTCGGATATACTTTGCCTAAGAGGCTTCTCGAGAAGATTAAAGTAGACCGATTAAAAGTATACTGCAACATTCAGAATGTTTATACTTTTACCAAGTATACCGGCTACGATCCCGAGGTGGGCGCCTCTACTCAAGACTACTCCGGCTTGGCATATGGTGTGGACAACGGACGTTATCCTTCGCCCATGCTCTGCTCTTTCGGCGTAAACCTTACTTTCTAACTCATAAGCACTGAAGAATATGAAAATCAAGAATTTAATATATGCTCTTTCGGCGCTGACAATGCTTGCAGCCCTCTCTTCCTGCTCGGATTTTCTGCACAGGCCCGCAGAGGACAGCTATAATACCAGCAATTTCTATAAGACCGATACTCAGTGTGAGCAGGGCGTGAATTATTTATACAACTCACCCTGGTACGACTTTCAACGCGGATTCATAAAAATCGGCGAAGTTATGTCGGGCAATATGTTTTGGGGAGCTTCTCCGTATACGAACTTCACCACAAACGGTACCGACGAAGACCTCGTGAATATGTCTTACTCTCTTTGGGCTGCGAACGCTCATGCCAATACGGTAATAAAGAATCTGCTTGCATCTGAAGGCCCCTCCGACAAAGCAAAGTATAAATGCATTGCCGAAGCCCTCACTTGGAAGGCCATGGCATACTTTTTTATGGTGCGTACTTTCGGTCCAGTTCCTATTGTGCACGACGGATCTGCAATGATTGCAGAGGGTGGATACAATTCCATATCCAAAGTGACGAAGGCTAATGTGTACGAGTATATTATCATGACTCTTGAAAAGGCTATGGAACTTTTTGACGAGTATGACATAAAAACCACTTCTGGTTGGACCAATTATGAAAGGCTCGATTATTATGCGGCAGAGGCCCTGCTTTCTAAGGTTTATCTTACTCGCGCAGGCCTTTCAGGTACGCTTGATAACGATGACCTTGATATGGCAGCCAGTCTTGCAAAGGATGTTATAGATCATTCCGGACGCAGCCTAATGCCAAGTTACGAAGATGTATTCCGCCTTAGCGGCTTCAATGCTACCGGTGAATGCCTCATATCGTGGCTTTGGAAGGCCGGACGCGATCCCTGGACTCAACAGAACACTTTGCAGAGCGACCTTGCAATGGTGGGCTTTGATGAGAATGGAGATGTTTGGGGCGGCTGGAGAGGTCCAACAGTAGACCTCATGGCTGCTTTCGGCACCAGCGCAATTGACAATCCTGCTGCTCGTGATAATAGCGACATTCGCCGAAAAGCCACATGTATGATGGCGGGTGACACTTACGACTATTTCTGGACCGACAAGGGCGGCTTCGATTTCCTTAAGTTCATCTATGACAAAGATGATTATGGTAAGGGCGGCCCTGGCGGAGCAATGCAGTGTCCTACCGGCGCTAATAATGTAAAACACCTTTATGGCGACAATTACGACCATGAGCAGGCCACCGGCGTTACTCCTCTTAGCATGGCGGCTCAAACACCTACCCATCTCCTAAGGCTTTCGGACGTATATCTTATTTATGCCGAGGCTAAGCTCCTTAGAGACAATGCCGCTGAAGCTCTCATATATGTAAATATGGTACGCGCCCGCGCGGGAGCTCCGGATCTTGCAGCAGTGACATTCAATGATATTTGGAAAGAACGCCGCTTGGAACTTGCGCACGAAGGCGACCGTTGGTACGATTATGTACGCCGCAGCTATTACGATATGGCTGCCTGCATAAACGAACTCAAGGCACAGAAGAGGTCGTCCTGGTATCATCTGGATGATGTTTACAAGAAATATTACGAGGAAAATACCTGGGATGCCGGCGCCGTAATCTATAATGATATGTACGACAATCCGAACGTAACTGCCTCCAGTTTCACTCTTCCTTTCCCCACCATGGATGTGGTATTCAACGGAAAGATGGCTTCGGATGCAGAACCGGAAAATATAGACATCCGTGCTACATATTCTTATGACTTTTAATCCGATAGCAAAATGAAATTGATATTAAAATATATTGCATTTCTAGGCTTGGCTCTTGTTGCTCTTGCAGCCTGCAATACGGACAAACTGGATTATCCCGATGCTTACAAAGTGGCGGACGGAATACCGGTTGTAAAGTCCATAAGGTATGCAAATACAGACACTTACATAACTCAAGCCTATATGAACGAAACGGTTTGCCTTTTGGGCGACAATCTTCGTTCTGTAACGCAGCTTTGGTTCAATGACCAAAAAGCTACTCTTAACACAAGCTATATTACCGATAACACGCTTTTGGTGTCTGTTCCTAAGAATTACCCCAAAAAGAGGACAGACAAAATTTATTTGATTACCAAAAACGAGGCGGATACGGTTAAATATGATTTCGTTGTTCTACCGCCCCTTCCCAATGTGGCAAGCATGTCCAACGAATGGGCGGCCGTGGGTGAGGAAGTTACGATTTATGGAGATTATTTTATAGATGATACCTCCAGTCCCGTGGTTATTTCTTTCCCCGGAGCAGATGTTCCGCACGCCGATATGACCTTCGACGGATCTTCTTCCGTTACCTTTAAGGTGCCGGCCGGCGCTCTACCGGGCTATGTGAGTGTAAAGACAATGTCCGGAACAAGCCGTAGCAAGTTTATGTACAAAGACAGCCGCAACATTCTTTTCGATTGGGATGGCTCGCGTGGCGGACACGCCATCGGTCAGGGCTGGCGCAACGGCAGTAAGGTTCACCGCACGCCGGGTTCCGATCCTTTCCCTGCCATTGACGGCAACTACATTTGCTTCCAAGGCAAGGAAGTCGGCCCCGGAGCTTCGGACGTATGGGACGAAGACAACCTCAGTTTCAATTATTGGCCCACTCCGGGCGATCCTTTAAAAGGCGAACTCTCATTGCGTCCCGAATTTGCCCGGTTAATAGAAGATTATGGTATTGGAGGACTACAGATAAAGTTTGAGGCTCTTGTAAACACTCCATGGACCAATGTTGGCTTGCAACTTGTTTTCACGAGCAATGCCGATGTTACGATGGCGGCCGCCACCAATGCCTATTTTGGCAATGTAAGCATTGCCCGCGGCATTTGGGAGCCTTGGGTCTCTGCCGGAGGCTCTTTCGATACCGCTGGCAAATGGATTACAGTGAGCATTCCTCTATCCGACTTCAACAAGAAGCCTAATGGAACAGCGTCAGAAAGCACGCTAAAGGCGGATTCCCTTACCGGTCTGTCTTTCTTCTTGTGGTATGGTACCAGTAGCGGAACCAAATGTACACCGACTATTGCAATCGACAACATCCGTGTGGTACCGATAGGCTAATTTTAAAATGAACATGAAATGAAAAAGATATTTTCTTTAATCTCCATCGTTTCTCTTGCATTGCTTGTCTTTAACGGTTGCCAAGTGGAAGAACTGAGCACTGACCAATATTCCGGCAGTGAAGTGAGGCTGGTTGCTTTCGGCCCCAATCCTGTGATGAGGGGCGGAGCTCTGACTTTCTACGGAAGCAATCTTGACAGGATTGTAGAAGTTACTGTTCCCGGAGTAGATCCTATTACCACTATACAGATTTTCAAGTCCGGTAATCCTTCTGAAATCCGCGTAAAACTTCCTGATGATGGCACTACCATAGGCAAGGTAAGCCTTAAAACTTCCGATGGTAAAATTCTTGAAACTCAAAATGAACTTACTTATATAGAGCCGATAGTCATAGAGTCATTCACTCCAAGCAATGCTATGCCCGGGGATGTAATCACCATAAGCGGCGACTATATGAATTTAGTGGCATCGGTAGAGTTTGCGGGCGGCACTGTGGTAAAAGTTAACGCAGGCGCTACCCGTTATGAGTGCAAAGTTGTTGTACCCGCTACTGCGGTGACAGGAACCTTTATTTTGCACGATAATTCCACTCCACCCAACCTCATTTATGCAGCTGATGAACTTACGATAGGAGATCCTACTGTGACCGGCATTACAGCAGCCAGTCCTAAGCCAGGCAAAAAGGCCGTTGTGGCGGGTAAGTATCTTAATATGATTAAGACTCTTACTTTTGCAGGCGATGTAGATGTGGAGGTTGCCGACTTTACCCTGAACGCTGCCAATACAACTCTGTCCGTCAACATTCCGGTCACTGCAAAGAGCGGTGATGTGGTGCTTACCAATTATGCCGGCAAGGAGTTTATTGCAGGAGCTATAACCATGACAAAACCAAGCGCTTTGACGGTATCGCCCGATCCGGTAAAGGCAGGCGCCTCGCTCGTAATTTCCGGTGAAGATCTCGATGTGGTTTCTGCTGTCAATTTCCCTGATGCGGGAGGCGCCACTTTCGCTTATACTGATGGTAAAATAACGGTTGCGGCCGTTCCTGCCGCAGCTACAGAAGGGAACATAAGCCTTGTGATGGCCAATGGCGAAGGCTCAAAAGTTGCATATACTCTTGTGCATCCTGTCATAGGTTCCGTAAGCCCGACTACACTGAAGGCTGGTGAAGACATTACCGTAATCGGCAGCGATCTCGACCTTATTACAGTGGCTAAGTTGGGAGGAAAGGAACTTGTAATAAAGAGCGTGTCTCCAGACGGCACCACCCTTGTTCTTACAACCCTCAATACTTCGGTTGCGGGTTCCATAGAACTCGGTCTTGCAAATGGAGAAACCATTACCGATGCTACGCATATTACCCTTACCTACGAATCCCTTATAATTGTAAACAGCATGAACGAATCGGCCCATATCGGAGAAACCGTTACTATGAAGGGAGAAAATTTTATGCTTATAGAAAACATATATGTAGGTACTACCAAGGTTAAGAATTATGCAATGCGTTCGGATACCGAAATCAAGTTCGTAATGCCGTGGATGAGCGCTCCTGCTACCTATAGTGTATACTTTGACCTGTATAACGGCGATAGGGAAAACTGTCCGAAGAGTATTGATGTGGGGCTTGAGCTCGAGACCAAGACTATTTGGGAGGGCAACATGTATATAGGCAACTGGAATGCAGGTATGCAAGCTCTCGCTTGGGGCGGTTATGATTGGACCACAGTAAAGCCTGGCACGATCATGAACATTTATCTGACTCCGGATATGTCGCATGGTTATTCTCAGATACGTGTCGGAGATGGCACTTGGGCCGCCCTTCCCGGGACTCAAATATATTCGCTTGATGCAAGTATTTCGGTACTTCCCATTGTTCTTACGGAGGCTATGCTGACAAATTTAACAACGAAGAACGGACTTGTACTTAGCGGTGCATATTTTACCGTCACCAAAATAGACTTGGTTACTGAAATTAGTCAGGAGGTAATCGTTTGGGAGGGGAGTCGTGAAACCGGCGATTATGCAAACAACCTTGAGCTTGGCGGTGAGGATGATTGGGTGAATGCCGGTATGAAAGAAGGCGCCACCGTATATATTTATTTTACGGCAGCAGATTGGACCGTTTGGAGTTTGCAAACCTTTAACGGCCATTGGGGGGCTCTGCCTTGTGCTCCCGATGGCACCAATCAATTCAATAAAACCACAAACCCTGAAGCCGAAGCAAAGGGATATGTTACCTTTAAGGCTACAGGTGACTTTTACACAGCCATGACTACCCATAGTAACTGGGGCTATGCTTTAATAGTTCAGGGGAAAAACCTGACTGTTACTAAATTAAGTTTCCTTAACCCATAGGGTACGATTTTTGCCGGAAAGGGTCTGAACGCCCTTTCCGGTACAATGATTAAAAAAGGGAAATACCTGCTGATGCTTGCAACAGCCTCGCTTGCCATCCTTGCTTGCAAACAAGATGATGGCGGAGAGTCCGACGAACCTATAGAGGCGCCTAAATTGCTATATTTCAGTCCTACTGAGGCCTATGTTGTCAGCGGCAGTTCCTTTACCTTGCAGCTTTGCTTCGATCAGAATGTAAAGGTGGTAAGCGGAGCGGCGGATAATATAAGAATTGAACCCGCTGCCACAATAAGCAAAGTTTGGGCTTATGATGAGTTGGTATCAATATCGATAGAGGCTCTTGAGAGCGGTACATCTTACACCCTTACCATTCCTCATGGCACAATATACGGTTGGAGAGATAATCAGGAGACGGTACCTGCAATAAATTATAGTTTCAGCACTAAAAAAAAGGAGGGCGAGGAAGATTATGAGCGCAATCCTGCGAAATCTTTAACTAACCCTCAGGCAAGTCCTGAAGCCAAGGCGCTGTATGCCGCCTTGCTGAACATCTACGGCTCAAAAACCTTAAGTGGTGCTGTAGGAGGGGATGCTTGGGATATGGGCTTCTCGGATTATGTGGCCTCGCAGGCGAATTGCGGAAAATATCCTGCCGTAATAGGCTTCGACTATCTTTTTATGCATTATCAGCCTCATATCTGGGGCGTAGGTCATCCTCCCGATTATGCCGATATTTCCCTTATCGAAAAAGCTTACAATCAAGGCAATATAATTCACATATGCTGGCATTGGAATATGCCGAAAAGTGAGAGCGATTTTCCCGACCACCCCGAGAATTACCGCTTTTATGTCGCTGATTTCGAGGAGAATAATGTCTTCAGCATCAAAGATGCTCTTGCTGAAGGCACTTGGCAAAAGAGAGCGCTCGACTATTATATAGAGCGCTTGGCAGGCTATCTTTCAAAATTACAGAATGCCGGAATTCCTGTGCTGTTCCGTCCTCTTCATGAGGCGGCAGGGGACTATGGTTGGAAAAACCCTTGGTTCTGGTGGGGATTCGAGGGACCGGAGCAATATGTGAAGCTTTGGAAGTATTTGAGGGATGCTCTGCAAGAGACGTATCATCTGAACAATCTCATTTGGGTGTATACAATGCAGACGCTTTATAACGGAACACTTGCGCCGATTTCCGAGATGGAGCCTTGGTATCCGGGAGATGATTATGTGGATATTGTGGGTTGCGACCTTTATGAAAGTAAGAATACCACTTGTTCAGTGATTTTCAAGCGTGTGAACAATTCTGTAAAAGGCACAAAAATGGTGGCCCTGAGCGAATGCGGAAATCTGCTTGATTTCGAAAAGAGTTTCGAAGAAGATGCACCCTGGCTCTATTATATGACATGGTGTAGTAAGGATGGCGGCAATTGGACGCTTTACAGTAACTACAGTGACGGCAGTCCCAACTGGAGCAACACTCCGGAAGATTGGAAGAAAGCCCTGATCGGTCATCGAATTTTGAATCGCGGAGAGTTAATTTATTAGAAATTTAGAAATGAAAAAATATTTTATTTTGCTTTTATGTTTCCTTGCCTTTATTCCGATTGCATGCGGTTGCGGCGAGGAGAATGGAGTTGAGACGAAAAATACCGCCCCCGAACTGAAGAGCATAAGTCCTGAGGACGGGCATTCTTTTACCGGCAGCAAACTTAGCATTAAGTTCAGCTTCGACCAGAATGTAAAGACAAGTTCTTCTTCCATCTCCTTACTCAGCTTAAGCCCTGAGGCCTCTATAGACAAACTCTTTGCATACGGAGAGGATGTTACGGTAGAACTTTCCGCTTTATCCGAAGGGAGTTCCTACACCCTTACCATTCCTGCAGGAATAGTGAAGGGTTTCAAGAAGAATCAGGAAGGAGCCGCGCAAATAGTTTATACTTTTAAAACCGTAAAAGACCCCGATGTCATACCTCCTGATTTTGATTTCCTTGCCGAAGTCAAGCTCCCGGACAATGATGCCGTGGCTTTTGCACGTATGCTGGGAATGGGTTGGAATCTTGGCAACCAATTCGATGCCACGGGGGGAAACGGACTTGACAGCGAAACCAGCTGGGGTAATCCGAAAGCCACACAAGCCACTTTTGACAAGCTGAAAAGCTATGGTTTCAAGTCGGTGCGCATACCTGTGACCTGGCAGAAGCATATGGGCGAAGCTCCTGATTATAAGGTGGATGAGGCATGGATGGAGAGAGTTTATGAAGTAGTGGGCTATGCGCGCAAGGCGGGGCTTTTTGTCATTCTCAATATGCATCACGATGATTCCTCGAAAGGGGGATGGTTCAGTTTGCTGAAGGCGGTAGATAGCGAAGATTTCAAGAACGCCATGAAAGCCCAATATACTGCCCTTTGGAAGCAAATTGCAGAGCGCTTTAAGAATGAGGACGATTACCTTATTTTAGAGGCCTTCAATGAGCCCCACGCCGGAGATAATTGGGCAAGCGACGATGTCAGGTATCACAATCTTCTGAATGATATTCTCCAGCTCTTTGTGGATACAGTAAGGGAAAGCGGCGGCAATAATGCAACACGCTGGCTTGGGATTCCCTGTTATTCTTCCAATCCCAATTATGCCCTCAAATATTTAGTGCTTCCAAAGGACAGCGCAAACGGCAGGCTTGCAGTAAGCTTCCATTGTTATGACCCTTATCATTATTGCCTTGCGCCGCAGGACACCCCGTACGGACGCAGCAAATGGGGTCATACAAGCGGCTCTCAGACCGATGAGCGTGACTTTGTAATACTCTATTATAAACTCAAAACCAAGTTTATAGACAATAATATTCCGCTTTATGCAGGCGAAACCGGTTGCGTGAATAGAGGCAATGCCATAGAGCGGGCTTTCCAACAATATTATTTGGAATTCACCTGGAAAACCGCTAAAGAATATGGCATAGCTCCTTTCCTTTGGGACAATGGTATAGCCGGCTTCGGCAACGAAACCCATGGTTTCGTGCATCATGGTACAGGGGAATATATCAGCTATAAAGCTGCCGATGGCTCCACATTTTCGAGCGCCGAAACATTATCGCGCATGAACAAGGCCGTGAATATCTCCAATCCTACTTATACACTTGAATCCATTTATAATTCAGCGCCTTAGACTTATGAAAATTAAAAACTTAATCTTTTTAGCCATTGCTGCATCCATTGCTTGCAGCAGCCCCCGACAAAATGTCATGAAAACACTATCGGAGGCATCTCAGAAAGGAAAGTTCCTCTTCGCCCATCAGGACGGTCTTTCTTATGGAAAGTATTGGACAGTAAAAGATGTTTTAAACGATCCTATCGACCGTAGCGATGTTAAAGATGCCTGCGGGAGTTTTCCTGCCATTGCCGGCTTTGACCTTGGAGGAATAGAACTTAAAGACAGCGCCAATTTAGATTCTGTGTCTTTCGAATTCATGCGCCGTGCCGCTAAAAAGCATATTGAGCGCGGAGGGCTTGTAACAATCAGCTGGCATATGCGTAATCCCCTCACAGGAGGTACTACTTGGGATGTTTCGTCTAATAGAGTTGTGGAAAGCGTGTTGGAAGGGGGAGAAAATCACCAAAAATTTATGGAGTGGCTTGGCAGAGGGGTGGAGTTTCTGAAGAGCATGGGAGGCATACCCATTATTTTCCGCCCCTGGCATGAGAATACTGCGGATTGGTTCTGGTGGGGAAGTCCCTACTGCAACCCGGAGCAGTTCAGGGCTTTATGGGCTCTTACTTATGAGGCTTTTAAAGAGGTGGATAATCTGATTTGGGCTTTTTCTCCTACCGGCAAATGTGGTGAGGAAGAATATATGAAGTTTTATGCGGGCGATGATATGGTGGATATAGTGGGCTTCGACTCTTACCAATCCGGATTCAATCCTGATTCTGTTGAGAAATATATAGAATTAATGCAGTCGGCGCTCGAAATGGTGTCTAAGATAGCTGAGGAACGCGGAAAACTTTACTGCGTGGCTGAGACCGGCTTGGAGGGACTTCCCGACCCGCAGTGGTGGACAGGCACTCTTTTGAAAGCTCTTGAGGGTTATAATCCCTGTTATGTGTTGGTTTGGCGCAATGCATGGGAGAGGCCTGAGCATTATTATGCTCCTTTCAAGGATAGCCACGATTCCGAAGATTTCCGTTCGTTTATAGCTTCGGGACGAGTACAAATGCTTGATTAATAATTTTTTATATGAATTTAACAGCTGTTCCGCCCAAGCCGAGGCTGAGTGAAAAAATAGGATACGGTTTAGGAGACTTTGCTTCCAGTATGTTCTGGAAGATATTCTCCTATTATCTTCCCATATTCTATTCTGATGTTTTCGGACTCAAGGCTCAACATGCTGCGCTTCTGCTGCTTGTTACTAAACTCTATGATGCCATTACAGATCCCATTATGGGCATCATAGCAGACCGCACCAACAGCAAATGGGGGAAATACCGCCCGTATCTGCTTTGGATGGCGTTGCCGTTTGCAATAATCGGTTTGTTTTCATTCTATACTCCTCAGTGGGGCTATACGGCTAAACACATCTACGCTTATGTAATGTATATCCTTATGATGACCGTTTATACGGCCATTAATGTACCTTATGGTGCAATGCTTGGCGTGGTGAGCGCAGACCCCCGTGAAAAAAGCGTATTCTCCTCGTTCCGTATGTTCTTTGCCTATATCGGCTCTTTCCTGACAATGGGAATTTTCGCTATTTTCGAAAAGAGCATTTCGGGAAAGACCAATGCGGCTGGCGAGTTGATGAAGGGCGTGGGAGATGCTTCGCCGGCATCATGGATGTTTGTGGTGGCTATTGTGGCGGCAATCTGTTTTATATCATTTCTGGGATGTTTTGCGCTTACGCGCGAGAGGGTTCAGCAGGATGAAAAGGCTTCAGGCGGGGATTCGATAAAGTCTGATCTTAAGGCTCTGTTTGGAAACGGTCCTTGGTGGCTGCTGCTCGGAGGGGGAGTGGGCATATTGCTTTTCAACTCCATACGCGGCGGTTCTGCTGCATATTACTTCGCTAATATATTGGGTGTCAGTCCCATACTTAGCTGTGCGGTATATCTTATGATAGGAGAGATAGCGCAATTGCTGGGTGTGCTTTTAGCTGTTCCCGTGTCAGATAAAATAGGGAAGAAAGCTACTTTCATATCGGTGCTGCTTACCATTACTGTGCTTTCGGTGTTGATATGGTTCCTGCCTCAGAACAATTTTGGCTTTTGGATGCTCATTGTACTCCAAATACTCATTTGCGTTGCCGTAGGTATAAATTCTCCTATGCTTTGGAGCATGTTTGCCGATGTCGCCGATTACTCGGAGCTGAAACACGGCACAGCATCTACAGGTCTTATCTTCTCGTCATCTTCTATGGCGCAGAAGTTCGGCGGTGCGCTCGGGGCATTTTTGCTTATGCAGGTGCTTGCATGGGCAGGTTACGATGCCGCATTGGCATCACAGGCCGGAGGCACCCTGACGGCCATCAAGGCTCTTATGAGCATTGTACCGGCTGTCGGGTCGCTATTAGGCTTGGTGTGCCTTATATTCTATCCTCTTAGCACAGCCCGCATGAAAACTATACAATGTGAATTAGAAACAAAACGAAATAAATAGTCTATGAACAAATTTACTGTCTTGGGAGCGCCGCTCCCCAACATCCCATGGGAAGACCGCCCAAAGGGCAGCAATGAAGTTATGTGGAGATATTCAGGGAATCCCGTTATTCCCAGGGATATTCTGCCCGATTCCAACAGTATTTTTAATTCTGCAGTCGTGCCATTTGGAAAAGGTTTTGCAGGGGTATTCCGTTGTGATGATAAAAAACGCACCATGGGAATCCGTGCCGGTTTTTCAGATGACGGCATAAATTGGAGGATTGAACCCGAACTCATACGCTTTGCCACCACCCCTTCGCCCGAAGTTGGCACATGGGTATACGGATACGACCCGCGCGTAGTTTTTATAGATGGCAAATACTATGTTACCTGGTGCAATGGTTTCCATGGCCCCACCATCGGCGCAGCCTGGACCACCGACTTTAAGACTTTCCATCAGTTGGAGAACGCTTTTTTGCCGTACAATCGCAACGGAGTGCTGTTCCCGCGTAAAATCGGAGGCAACTTCGCCATGCTTTCGCGTCCGTCCGATACCGGTCATACCGCTTTCGGAGATATCTTCTACAGCGAATCTCCCGATTTTGTGTATTGGGGCAAACATCGTCACGTTATGGCTCCCGCAGCATTCGAAGTAAGCGGTTGGCAAAGCTTGAAGATAGGCGCCGGTCCTATCCCTATCGAAACATCGGAAGGCTGGCTGCTCATCTATCACGGAGTGCTCCTAAGCTGCAACGGCTATGTATATTCTTTCGGCGCTGCTCTTCTTGACCTTGAAGAGCCCTGGAAGGTGTTGGCGCGTTCAGGCGAATACCTCATTCATCCGCGCGAAATCTACGAGCTTGCAGGAGATGTTCCCAATGTAACATTTCCCTGTGCCGCCCTCGTCGATGCACCAACGGGCAGAATAGCCGTTTATTATGGTTGCGCCGACACCGTTACCTCCCTTGCTTTCTCTAAGGTTAAGGACATTGTGGATTTTGTAAAGAAAACCAATATACTGTAAGGTAAAAGACTGAATATCAGTTCGATGCTTTTATTTTCTCCCGTCTGCTGAAGCTTTAAAAATAGGCCGACGGGAGTTTTTTATGGCCTGCTAAAGAGGGCGTTCATACCGCAGCTGAAAATATTTTAAAAAAAATGCTTGCAAAGAGAATAATTATAGAAATTTTTGTAATACATTTGCAAAAAATTAACAGCTATATTTTTATGCCGCGTGAAGAAGTATTCCTCTACTACCTGTGAGTTGATTGATTTAGTCAACTCCGGTGCAGAATTGAAAGACTTGCTTGTTAAGTCTATCGCCAAAGCCAGGTCAATAAATCCCGACAAAGACACTAATCCTGCACAGAGTCTGGAAGAGTTTTACGATTTCATAGAGTGGAGTCTTACCACTCTGCCGCGTTTCATCTTACGTTTACCCGAAGGTTCTTCGCTCTACGACCATATGGATCAGGGCGTAAATTATCTTTATTTCCTTATAGACCAGCCTCTCGAAGAGCTTGAGGATAAAGGTTATTACTATCCCTCCCTCCAATACCACGAACCTTTCGCTTCCTGGATTAAAAATTACTGCAAGGCTTGGGGCGCATTCCTTTCAACCCCCGAATCATGGAAGAGCGAATATGCCGAAGATTTTTATTCCGACCCTGAATTCGGGGTCACAAAGGGCTGGTATGAGTCTTCAGAGAATTGGAAAAGCTATAACGACTTTTTCTCCCGCAAGCTTCGCGATGCTTCTCAAAGGCCTATTGCCTCCCCATCAGACAATTCCGTGCTGATTTCACCGGCCGATGGTTATCCACAGGGCAAGTGGGAGATAGATAAAGAGGGATTCATTAAAAGCAAGGTGCTTCTTAAAAGCCGCGAATTCGATAGCGTTCCCAATCTTCTCGGTCCGGACAGCAAATATCGCCAAGAGTTTAACGGCGGCAGCCTTACACATGTTTTTTTGGATGTAAACGATTATCACCGATACCATTTCCCTATTTCCGGTAAAATCTTGGAAATGAACAAGATAGAAGGCTCAGATGCCGGAGGCGGCGTCTATCGTTGGAATCCTAAAGCTAAGCGTTATTGGCTGGACAGCCGCAATCCCAATTGGGAGAGCATAGAAACCCGTGCCTGCGTAATAATAGAAAACGAGGAATTCGGCAAGGTAGCCTTGCTTCCCATAGGAATGTCTCAAATCTGCTCGGTAAATTTCACCGAAGGGCTTGAGGTGGGTATCGAAGTGCAAAAAGGGCAGGAGCTCGGTTATTTCCTGTTCGGAGGCTCCGATTTTGTAATCGTTTTTCAGAAGGGCGTTAAGTTCAAGCTGACGGCAAGCGCCACGAAGCACATCTTCTTCGGGGAAAAACTCGGAGAACTGAAAAAGTAACTTTTACAGCAAATACTCTTTTCCTGAATCAGCGAGGCGGACTATAAGTTCGCCGAAAAGCGTATTCGCCCATGCAAACCATGGGCGGGTGTAACGGCCGGAATCGTTGCAATCGAAGCACTCGTGCATGAATCCTGTACCGGCATCGGTATCGCGCAGCTGCTTGAGGCAAGCAGCGATTTCGGCATCATCCTCGGCAGTAAACGCCTTCATTATAATACTCATCGGCCATATTACATTGGTCCAATTATGCGGACTTCCTATGCCTTCGCCTGCAAAGCCTTTGCAGAAATAGGGATTGCAGGAGCTCCAGACAAAGCGGCGGGTGTTCCGGTAGATGGGGTCGGAAGACATGGAAGGGATAAGATAGCCAAGAGAAAGCAGTGAGGGCACATTCGCATCGTCCATCAGGTAGCAGTTACCGAAGCCGTCCACCTCATAGGCATAGATTTGCCCGAAAACGGGATGCTCCACTATGGCATATTGTTTCAGTGCAGAGGAAATTTCATCCGCCAAAGCGACGCATCGCTCGGCAAGTTCCGCTTCTTCATTAACGCTAAGCAGAATTTCTGCGGCCTTTTTCAGCACATCAGCTGCAAAAAAGTTGGAAGGCACAAGGAATTCGAATTGAGTGGCATCATCGGAAGGCCTGAAAGAAGAGCAAACAAGTCCCACGGGCTTTACGGGATGTCCGAAACCTTCGCGTGCCTTTGTGTCCAGCTGTCGGTCGGTTTTGCGTAGGAACCTGTACGGTCCGTCACCATTTTTACGCTGCTGCTCGGTAAATGTCTGCAAAATCAATTCCATGGCATTAAGCCAGTCTTCGCCGAAAATAGAAGTATCATCAGTTGCCTTCCAATAAGCGTAGGCAAGACGTATGGGATAGCAGGGTGAATCCAATTCCCATTTGCGTTCATGCACCCATGGCGAGATAGGGGAGCCCGTGTAGTCGTTTTCCCATTCGCTGCCGATAGGGCCGTCGTTGAAGGCATTGGCGTATGGGTCTTTGCAGATAAGGGAAAATTGGCAATTAATCGTTCCTGCAATGAGTTTGGCCAGTTCAGTATCTTGGGCGCAAAGAGATACATAGGGGAACACTTGAGCTCCCGAATCCCTGAGCCACATTGCATGAATGTCCCCGGTATATACGAAAGTGCGCGGAGTGCCGGTGCTGTCGCTGTAATGAACGGTGGTATCCAAAGTGTTTGGGAAACAGTTTTGGAACATCCATCTTAATTTGGGGTCGGAAATTTTTGCCGAAACCTCTTCTATTTTGTTTTCCACTGCCGTGGAGATGAACAGGCGGTCTCTAACTTCCGGACGGAGACTCTTCCTCTCTC
>FZPS01000018.1_pt641 | contig 15297 bp, 15 predicted proteins | sample 1817821 | NCBI WGS metagenome assembly FZPS01 (sample SAMEA104158645, study PRJEB21678) | metagenome | place: Germany | collected 2015-04-21 | reverse complement strand
CAGATGTTATAATATGACTAGCCATATCAATATAAAATACTGAGAATAAAAAAGGCTGCAAAGGATAATCTAGACTTGGACAAATGTTGAAACCGGACAGGTGAATAATTTGAATAAGTCTGCCTATATTCTGAAGATATTAGCAATTGGTATGGCAACGGGGCTGTGCAACGGACTTTTTGGGGCAGGAGGGGGCATGGTTGCAGTACCTTCCATGATACATATCCTGAAGGTTGATGAACATGATGCACATGCAACTGCGATAGCAATTATCCTGCCCTTACTTTTGATCAGCTCTTTTGTATACTTCAGGCGGGGTTTCCTGGATCTCAACAAAGGCATACCTGTTGCAGCCGGAGGAGTAATAGGGGGAATAGCGGGAGCCTTCTTGCTGCATCGAATTCCGGAACGATGGCTGCGAAAAGTATTTGCCCTTTTTATGATTGCTGCAGCTGTCAGGATGATAATTTAGTGCTGCTCTTTTTCATAGGTCTGGTGTCCGGTATGTTAGGCGGTATGGGGATTGGCGGCGGAACCATTCAGATACCGTCCCTTATATTTCTGGTGGGAGTTTCCCAGCACACGGCACAGGGAATAAATTTAGCTTCGTTTATTCCCACTGCTCTTGCTGCAATTATTGTTCATTCCAGAAACAAGCGTATTCGTTTCAAACTGGCATTTCAACTGGTTTTATCAGGAACGGCAGGCGCGCTTACGGGTTCCCTCCTGGCTTCCTGCATGTCAGCATCTTTGCTGAGGAAGCTGTTTGGCGGGTTCCTTCTTGTTATTGGCATATATGAGCTGTTGCGCAAAGACAGGAAGAAAGAAAAATAAATTCCTGTCTTTTATTCCCTGTGTTTCTTCCTGTATGAAGTTGGTGACAGGGAGGTAATATGTTTGAATACCCGGCCGAAATGAGCAACATTTTCAAAGCCTACCGCCTGTGCTACATCGATAATTTTCATATCAGAGCCCTGGATTAGATTCTGTGCTTCGCGAATCCGTACCAGGTTCAGATACTCTGTAAAATTGAATCCGGTCACCTCTTTAAACAGTCTGCTGAGATAATATGGACTGATATAAAAGCTGTTTGCTACAGAGGAAAGGCTTAGTGAATCACTGTAATTACTATTTATGTATTGTACAATTTTTGAAATCCTTTTGTGTATGGTCTTGTCTGCATTAGCATCAGGAAGAACCTGGTCTCTTGTTTCAAGCAGGCGGTTTGCTAAAATCAGCAATTCTGTAAGCAGAGCTCTTAAATATGACATATAGCCTGTCTTTTTCATATATTGTTCCTTATGCATTTTATGGATCAAATCTTTTACTATGGCTTGTTCAGGTGGTTGCAGCCTTATTACAGGTTTGTTTATTCTGAAACAATGCAATAAGTAATCCATCTCTTCATTAGAGCCTGCATAAAGAAATTCTTCTCTGAAATAAATCAGCAAACGTTCGTGGTGAGGCACAGTGCTGTCAGAAGTTTTGTGAATCTCGTATTTGTTAATAAGAACAAGGTCGCCGCTCGTAACTGAGTAAACCTTATCTTTTATAAAGTAGTTTCTTACTCCGTTCAGTAAATAATATAATTCATAATAGCTGTGGTAATGATTGAAAGGCATGGTAAAGTAACCCTGCCTTTTTGAGTATTCAATATCTATCAGAAAGCCCGGATCTTTTTCCGTTTCAATGAGGCTGTTCACAACAATCCCTCCCAATAGAATAATAATAACATAAATACCATTATAATTTGAGCAAAATATGCAATGTTTTTATTGAATATAACAATAAATGAAAAGAATCAATAGAATTATTGCGCTATAATGTCTTTACACAGATCTTTGTCAATGGGTTATATTACTATGGGAATCTGAGGAGGAGTGCAAATTGAAAAACAGAAAGAAGTACGCATTGGTAGGAACAGGCGGAAGAGCCAGATTCTTTTACACTGCTATTGTTGGCAGGTTTAAGGATACCTGTGAATTGGTGGGTTTTTGTGATATTAACCAAACACGCATGAACTATGCTAATAAGGTAATATCTGAAGAATATGGAGCAAGGCCTGTTAACACCTATACATTTGATCGTTTTGATGAAATGATCATAACCGAGAAACCTGATATTGTTATCGTTACCAGCATAGATCGGACTCATCATATATATATTACTCGCGCCATGGAACTTGGATGCGATGTAATAACAGAGAAGCCCATGACAATTGACGAAGTAAAATGCCAGGCTATTCTGGATACAATAAAGAAGACGGGAAGAGATTTGAGGGTCACCTTCAATTATCGATATGCACCTCACAGCACCAAGGTCAGGGAGTTGATTATGAATGACACCATAGGAGATATCCTGTCGGTACATTTTGAATGGCTCCTGGACACAAATCATGGGGCTGATTACTTCAGACGCTGGCACAGAGACAAGAGAAACAGCGGAGGGCTTCTAGTCCATAAATCTACTCACCACTTTGACCTTGTGAATTTCTGGCTGGCCGCTTATCCCAAAACTGTATTCAGTATGGGGGATCTTATGTTTTACGGACGGGAAAATGCCGAGAAGCGGGGGATAACAAGATTCTATTACCGGGCTCATGGAAGCGAAAATGCCAGTGATGATCATTTTGCCCTGCATATGAAGAACATTCCTCAGATGAAAGCTCTGTATCTAGATGCTGAGAAAGAGGATGGATATTTGCGGGATCAAAGTGTATTCGGCGATGGAATCAGCATAGAGGATACTATGGGAGTTATGGTTAGATATAGCAGCAATGCCATATTAACATATTCATTAAATGCTTATATGCCATGGGAAGGGTTCAGAGTAGCGTTTAACGGAAATAAAGGCCGAATACAGATGACTGTTGTTGAAAAAGCCTATGTTAATGCAGGCGGTGATATTTCTGAGGAAGGGGCTGCAGAGAAGAAGTGCATAACAGTATTCCCGCTCTTTGATGCACCTTATGACGTTCTCATTGAGGATGCTGAGGGAGGACATGGCGGCGGGGATCCGATTCTCCTGAATGATATATTTGGCGTGCCCGAAGAAGATCCTTTCCACAGAGCTGCCTCCCATATGGATGGAGCCATGTCAATACTTGTCGGCATAGCAGCCAATAAATCAATCAGAACTGGTTTGCCTGTTAATATCAAAGACCTGGTGGAGTTTTAGTATTTTATAGTATAATAGGAATAACTTGAATCAAATTAAATCATAACTGGTTTCTTCTACAGAACTTCTTCTAAATGAAAGGTGGGTATACATTGAAGGCATTTATGGATCAGGACTTCCTTCTTAACAACGAAACTGCCAGAATTCTCTACCACAAATATGCTGCCGGGATGCCGATTGTGGATTACCATTGTCACATAAACCCGGCTGAGATTGCAGAAGATCGTCAATTTGACAATATTGCCCAGGTCTGGCTGGGAGGAGACCACTATAAATGGAGACTCATGCGTGCTTGTGGTGTTGATGAACATTATGTGACAGGGGAAGCTGCAGATAAAGAGAAATTCAAGGAGTTTGCGCGAATACTGCCCAAGGCTGTCGGCAACCCGGTTTATCACTGGGCTCACCTGGAATTGCAGCGTTACTTCAACTGCCGGCTGCCGCTGAACGAATCCACAGCTGATGAAATATGGAATTTGTGCAACGCCCAGCTGAAAAGGAAGGATTTATCAGTCAGAGGCATTATTAAGAAATCCAATGTTAAAGTTATTGTAACAACTGATGATCCCGTGGATGATCTGTCCCATCATAAAATAATAGCCGGTGATCCTTCTTTTGATACGGCAGTCTATCCCGGCTGGCGGCCGGACAGGCTTCTTAACATAGAGAGGGATGATTTCACAAGCTACCTTCAGCAGCTGGCCGAAGCAGCCGGGGAGAGGGCAATTGACAGTATGGCTGATTTATGCACTGCCTTGACCGGGCGCATGGATTTATTCCATGATGCAGGATGCCGAGCGAGCGATCACGGTATTAACAAAATCGTCTACGCCCCGGCAAGCGATAAAGAAATAGACAGAATTCTTAAGAAGCGCATTTCAGGAGAACAGGTGAACAATGAGGAAGCAGATGCATTTCGTTGGTCTATGTTGCTGTTCCTGGGCGCAGAGTACCATAAACGGGGCTGGGTTATGGAAATTCATTTTGGTGCTGTCCGTAACAACAATTCCAAGTGTTTTAGAACACTCGGCCCTGATACCGGATTTGATGCCATTTGCAACGAAAATTGCATGCCTGGTCTCAGCAGATTGCTGGATACTCTAAATTCGCGGAACTGCCTGCCAAAGACAATGGTGTTTTCACTTAATCCCAATGACAATGAAGCAATTGTCACTACCCTGGGCTGTTTTCATGAGACGGGCATTCCCGGTAAGATGCAGCATGGAACTGCCTGGTGGTTCAATGATAATATTACCGGTATGAAAGCTCAGATTACAAATCTTGCCAATATGTCAGTGCTGGGCAACTTCACAGGCATGCTCACCGATTCCCGCAGTTTTCTGTCTTATACAAGACACGAATATTTCCGCCGTATCCTGTGCAATCTGCTGGGAGAGTGGGTGGAAAACGGGGAGTATCCTGCTGACATGGACGCTTTGGGCAGTTTGGTTCAGGACATTTCATATAATAATGCTATGGAGTACTTTGGGTTCAATGATTAGTAAAGCAGTCTGAAAAGGAGAATGAAAATGGATAATACTATGAAAGCTCTTCCTTTCGACTTTACACAATATGACTGTCGTCTTTATCCTGCTTCAGTGAACAGGATGGATGACGGCGGCTGGGCATTTATGGCTGAAAAGGATGGAGAAGATCTATTAATCGTAATGGGATCTCAAGCGGGAGAATTCAAGGGCAGATCTTTTAGAAACGGCGCTTTTAATTGCGTGGAAGCATCCCTCAGTGCAGCCAATGCCAAAACGCTGCGCAAGAAATTTCCCTTTACAGCCCCTGTTCCTGTTCTGCGCAGGGACCGCTCCTTTGGACTGGGAGACCGTCTGGGCATAGCAGGTGAAGGGCATTTGCAGGCTGTTGATGAGTATAATGCATATCCTGTACTGGCTCAGCAATCCATCCGGGAGCTTGATTTAACACACCGCGGCTATGAAGATGTATTGGATGCAGCAAGCTGGGCTGTATTCAGGCATGGCTACAGAAAAGGCTTTGGTGCAGACGGGGATCACCTTAAGAAACCGGAAGAGGTGGAATATGCTCTTGAGCTGGGATTTACCATGATTACACTGGACTGCAGCGAGCATATAAGAAGCGATGTCAATGACATGAGCCCGGAGCAGGCAGCTGATGAATGCCTGCTTACTGATGAGCTGAAAGAATGCTACCTGGATCAACATTTTGATGTAGGTGAAGGAAATGTAATTACATTCGATGAGGACTCCCTGCGCCGCTGTGTACTTATCTACAGTAAAGCAGTTGAGTTTGTTTCAGATATATTTAAGAAATATATATCCGGTAAAACCGATCAAGTGGATTTCGAAGTCTCCATTGATGAGACTCCTACTCCGACCCTGCCCTTGCAGCACTATTTTGTAGCAAATGAGCTGCTGAAGCGCGGTGTGAAAATTGCCACCCTAGCTCCCCGATTTTGCGGAGAGTTTCAAAAGGGCGTGGATTACATAGGAGATGTAGACCGGTTTGATTCCGAGATGAAGGTTCATGCAGCTATAGCCAGGCACTTTGGTTATAAGCTCAGTATTCATTCAGGCTCGGATAAGTTTTCAGTATTCTCTTCAATCGGTAAGCATACCAAAGGCCGTTTCCACGTAAAGACTGCCGGCACCAGTTGGCTGGTGGCTATGCAGGTAGTTGCCGAGACAGATCCTTACCTTTACAGAGAAGTGCATAAATATGCCCTGACGAGCTTTGAAAAGGCGCAAAAATACTATCATGTGAGCACTGATATAACAAAAATACCTGATGTAGATACGATGGAGGATAAAGACCTGCCAGGATTGTTCTCTCAGAATGATGCCCGTCAGCTTATTCATATTACTTACGGCTTCATTCTTTCGGATAAGGACGATAAGGGAAACTTCCTTTTCCGCGACAGGCTGTATGCTCTGTGGCACAAAAACAAAGAACTGTATGTAAAGCATCTGAAAGAGCATATTGGCAGGCATCTTGAATTGCTTTGCGAGGGATGAAGAACCGGGTCATATCTAATTTTTTCACGTTTTAAATAAAAACTTTTGTACTATATGTTACATAAATCCTGCATATGTGCTATAATATCATTTGTTAATAGTCAGCTTATAAATAACCTGAAGAAACCCTGTTTCCTAGGGTTATTTTCATGTTTTAGCAATGACACAATTTTAACAAATGGATAGAGGTGTAACACTTGTTCAACAAACTGCTCTCTTTCACAGGAGGAATATACCCTCCTGAAAACAAGCACCTTACCGAAAACAAGGCGATTGAACTATGCGATGTTCCTGAGATCGTCACTATACCTCTCAAGCAGCACATAGGCGCACCATGTGACGCTTTGGTCAAAAAGGGTGACAAGGTCAGACTGGGCCAGAAAATAGGACAACCCAGAGGATTTGTCAGTGCCCCTGTCCATTCCAGCGTTTCAGGTGAGGTTAAGTCAATTGAGATAGTCGATTTACCCAATGGAAGTAAGGCACCGGCTGTTATAATTGTCAATGACGGTCAGGACACGCCTGACGAATCAATAAAACCGGATAATGCAGAGCGGCTGAGTGCGGACGCTTTGAAAAGCATTGTGACGGAGGCCGGCATAGTAGGCATGGGCGGGGCTGCATTCCCGACACATGTAAAACTGTCTCCTCCCGATGACAGGAAAATAGATATACTCTTGCTGAACGGTGCTGAATGTGAGCCCTTTCTGACATCTGATTATCGGTTGATGATTGAGCATCCGGATGACATACTTTATGGCTTGAAAGTTATCAGAAAGATTCTGGGCGGAGTATCCAGGATATACATTGGCATTGAGGATAACAAGCCTCAGGCAATTAAGCAGATGACAGCAGCTGCAAAAAACGAGAATGACATACAAGTTGTTACTCTGCGAACCAAATATCCGCAGGGAGCAGAAAAACAGCTGATCTATGCCATAACCGGACGCCAGGTTCCCTCCGGAGGTTTGCCGATGGATGTGGGAGCAGTGGTGCAGAATGTGGGAACAGCAGCTGCAATTGCCTTCGCAGTAAGGGACGGCTTACCTCTTTACAGGAAGCTGGTTACTGTTTCAGGCGGAGCTGTCCGGGAACAGAAAAACCTTATGGTACGAATAGGAACATCCTTCCGGGAAGTCATTGATTTCTGCGGGGGCTGGACGGAAGAACCGGCTAAAGTGATAAACGGCGGACCTATGATGGGGGTTGCCCAGTATACCCTGGATGTGCCTGTTACCAAGGAAACTTCCGGTATACTGCTCTTTACAAAAGAGGAAGCGGCTGTCAGGGAAGTATCCAACTGCATTCGCTGTGGACGATGCATTTCCGTGTGTCCAATCCATCTGATGCCTCTTACCATCAGTGCCCGATCCCTTGCAGGAAATTATGAGGAAGCCGACAAGCTTCATGCCATGGATTGCGTTGAATGCGGCAGCTGCTCCTATATCTGTCCCGCATCAAGGCCATTGCTGCACTCCATTCAGATGGCGAAGAAAGAAATCATGGAAGAAAGAAAACGGAGAGCTCAGGCAAAATAAGCAGCTCATTCATGATTAACAGCCTGAAAGAAATCAGTAAGATATATACAACAGGTAGGTTGGAGGGTTTGGTATGAATTTTTTCACGGTTTCAGCATCTCCCCATATCAGAACGCGGGAATCAACCTCCAGAATTATGCTGGATGTTGTCATTGCATTGATACCGGCTGGTATTGCATCAATATGGTTTTTTGGAGTAAAAACGCTTTGGATTATTTTACTGGGCACAACAGCTGCAGTACTGACAGAACTGTTAATTCAAAAGCTGATGAAAAAGCCGGTTACAATAGGCGATTGCAGCGCAGTGGTCACCGGAATTTTGCTGGCATATAATCTGCCTCCCAGTGCACCCTGGTGGCTTCCTGTGATTGGCTCAATAATTGCTGTCGCCCTTGTCAAACAAGCATTTGGAGGGCTGGGCCATAATTTTATGAATCCTGCCCTGGCAGCACGGGCAATCTTAATGGCAAGCTGGCCGGTACGCATGACATACTGGATCAAACCGGGGCCGGATGCGGTCAGTTCATCAACCCCCCTTGCATTACTGAAAGCTGTTGATGCAATCAGCAATGCTACCAGCGGGGCTACCAGCGGGGCCACAAGCGGTGCTACTGCAGCAAGCATAGAGCTTCCTTCCTTATGGGATGTTCTCATAGGAAATATCGGGGGAACTATAGGAGAAGTATCTTCGCTTGCACTTCTGCTGGGAGCTGCCTATTTGTTGATCCGGGGTGTCATAAGCTGGAGGATTCCCCTGACTTATATTGCCACAACCTTTTTATTCACTTTTATTGCGAATGGTTTTGAATTGTATAATGCATTTTATGAGTTGTTTCTTGGCGGTCTTCTCTTAGGTGCCTTTTTTATGGCAACAGACTATTCCTCATCTCCGGTTACTCCGCTCGGCCAGTTTATAATGGGTGCCGGGTGCGGAATTCTTACTGCGGTTATTCGAATTTACGGGGGCTATCCGGAAGGGGTCAGCTATTCCATCCTGCTGATGAACGTAGCCACACCATTGATTGAGAAATATACTCGGCCGAGAATATTTGGGGAGGTGCGAAGTCATGCCTGAAACCTTAAAAATGGGACTTAAGCTGCTGCTTATAACTGCAGTGGCAACTTTTGCCCTGGCCCTGACACATATGATTACAAAAGAGCCAATACAGATTCAGGCTGCAAAAGCCGATGACATGGCCAGAGCATCCGTGCTGGATAATGTTGATGAGTTTGTTCCAGTGGAGTTTTCAGAAAAGGAGCATCCCAATATTCTGGAAGCCCATGAGGGAAGAATAAACGGTGATACAAAGGGATATACCCTTAAGACAACAAATCGCGGATACGGAGGAGAGCTTATTGTTATCGTCGGTATTGATTCAAACGGAAAAGTAAGCGGCATACAGATAGCACAGCATTCCGAGACACCAGGCCTGGGAAGCAAGGTCCTGGAACCGAAATTTTATGAACAATATAAAGGCATGACTGCTGACGACAGTATAGGGGATGACAGCATTTCCGGCATAACCGGTGCAACCGTTTCCTCGAAGGCAGTTACCGGTGCTGTAAATTATGCAATCGACTTTTACCTGACAGAACTGGCTGGAGGTGACAATCAATGAAAGTAAAGGATATATTGGTAAACGGCATAGTCAGGGAAAATCCCACCTTCAGACTGGTTCTGGGCATGTGCCCTACTCTGGCAGTTACTACCGCTGCTATTAACGGAGTTGCCATGGGTGCTGCGGTAATATTCGTATTGGCTGCCTCCAATTTGGTTATCTCCCTGCTTAGAAATTTCATACCCGACAAAGTGAGGATTCCTGCTTTTGTCGTTATCATTGCCGCATTTGTTACCATTGTAGGTATGCTTATGGAAGCCTTTGTACCTGAATTGTTCGAGGCTTTGGGCTTATTCATCCCTCTGATTGTCGTAAACTGCATTATACTTGCGAGGGCGGAATCATTTGCGTCCAAAAACAATCCCTTCTACTCTCTGATAGACGGGATTGGTATGGGTCTTGGCTTTACTATTGCCCTGACAATTCTGGGAGCTATCAGAGAACTATTGGGAGCGGGTTCGATATTTGGTATGCCGGTTTTCGGACAAGGCTTCGAGCCTGCTGTTATAATGATACTTCCGCCAGGTGCTTTTATTACACTGGGCACTTTGCTGGCTTTGTTGAACAAACTGGATGAGAAACGGCAAAAACAAGCACGACAGGCTTAGTAAACGAAGGGGGTATGGATGTGGATTATTTAGGAAAGATATTTATTATTCTATTGAGTTCCATATTGATTAATAATTTCATTTTGTCACGCTTTCTTGGAATTTGTCCCTTCCTGGGAGTATCCCAGAAGATTTCAACTGCAGTGGGTATGGGAGCGGCAGTAACTTTTGTAATGGCTTTGGCTTCAGTAATAACATATCTGGCTCATTACTTCCTGCTGGAGCCATTGGGCATGGAGTACATGCAGACCCTGGCCTTTATCCTTATCATAGCAGCATTGGTACAGTTTGTAGAAATGGTTATACAAAAGACGAGCCCGTCGCTCTATCAGGCCTTAGGTGTATATCTGCCTTTAATTACAACCAATTGTGCTGTTCTGGGTGTAGCTATACTTAATATCAATGAAAAATATGACCTTTTTCAGACATTGGTAAACGGCATTGGAGGAGCATTGGGCTTTACACTGGCAATCGTATTGTTTGCCGGTATTCGTGAAAGGTTGGAGACGGCCGATATTCCTGAGCCTTTTAAGGGATTTCCCATTGCCATGATAACGGCTGGCCTTATGTCGGTTGCATTCCTGGGATTTCAAGGATTAATAAAATAAGGGGAGATTGATATGTGGAAAGAACTGGTACTCCCGGTACTGAGTCTTGGTGGAATAAGCTTTCTGTTCGGAGCAGGTCTTTCACTGGCCTCCAAAAAATTTGCAGTGGAAACGGATCCGCGTATTGATGATATAAGAGAGGCATTACCAGGAGCTAATTGCGGTGCATGCGGCTATCCCGGCTGTGATGGTCTTGCATCGGCAATTGCAGCAGGAGAAGCACCGGTGAATGCCTGCCCGGTCGGCGGCAGTCCGGTAGCTGCCAAAGTTGCCTCTATCATGGGCTTGGAGACGGATGTCAAAGAGAGATTGACAGCCCGGGTGCTTTGTCAGGGAGATTGTGATCAGGCAGCGGACAAATATATGTATGAGGGAATCACCGATTGTGTGGCAGCTGCCATGCTGTCAGAAGGCCAGAAGGGTTGCAGCTATGGCTGTCTGGGTTTGGGGACATGTGAACGGGTCTGCCCCTTTGATGCCATTCATGTGAACGAAAAAGGCATAGCCGAAGTAGACAAGGAAAAATGCACTGCCTGCGGTCTGTGTGTTGCCGCATGTCCCAAAAATGTTATTGAGCTCATACCTGTATCGAGTGAAGTGCAAGTAGCATGCAATTCCCGGGATACAGGAAAAGTGGTCAGATCAGTCTGTAAGGTTGGATGCATTGCCTGCAGAATTTGTGTTAAGGCCTGCCCCTTTGATGCCATGGAATTTGAAAATAATCTGGCAAAAATAAACTATGAGAAATGCACGAATTGCATGGTCTGTGCTCAGAAATGCCCAACCAAGGCAATTTATGCACAGTTCCTGGAACGTAAAGCTGCTTTATAGGGTCAGATTAGAAATACAGCCTGTGTTTTGAAACAACCAAACAATACTACTATAACAGCCCGCAAAGCGGGCTGTTTTGCAAAGCAGGTGATGTTTTGTCGTTAAGATATACTGAGATGCATCAATTGGGAGAACCGGCAGATGAATTGTCAGGTTTTTTCTATAAAGGGGATATGGCGGAAGAACTGCCTGAACTTCTGAATGATTGGCACGAGAAACTGCAGCTTGTCTATTTGGATCCGCCTTTTTTTACCGGTAAGAATTTCACTTTCAGGCAAAGGGTGGGAGAAGAAGGATGGAGAGGGAATCAGAAACACCTTATAGTCCATCAGGCTTATTCCGATAAGTGGAAAAGCCGGGACAGCTTTCTTAAGATGCTCAGAAATGCTTTGACTCTCTCCTATCAGGCTTTGAAACCGGAAGGCTCCATCTTTCTTCATCTGGATTACAGATACAGCCCCTATGCCAGGTTGTTAATGGATGAGATTTTTGGAGAAAATAATTTTCTGAACGAAATTATATGGGTATATCAATCGGGAGGCCGCGCCAAAAGATATTTCAGCCGCAAACATGATACCATACTTTTTTACCGGAAATCCGACAAACATTATTTCAATCCGGAAGCTGTGGGAAAGCCAAGAGGCAAGGTGCAGCGCAACCACATGAAGCGCCGGGTTGATGAGGAGGGACGTACCTTTTGGTCGATTCGTTCCGGTGGCAGAATATACCGCTATTATGAGGATTCCAAGGTGTATTTAAGCGATGTCTGGGATGACATTTCCCACCTGCAGCAAAAGGATCCTGAACGAACCGGATACGATACCCAGAAACCGGAGGCTCTATTGGAGCGGATAATACTTGCTGCTTCCCGGCAGGGGGACTGGATAGGCGATTTCTTTGCCGGTTCCGGAACAACCATGGCAGCAGCACAAAAAAATGGGAGAAAGTGGATAGGCATGGACAGCGGTGATTTTTCAATCAATGTTTGTCGCAAACGAATGCTGCAATGTCAGGGGAAGGGATTTTTTACTCTTTATGATCCATCTATAAAAGTACAGAAATATGAAGAAAATAAAAATAGAGTAAAACTGGAAATTAAACAGGTTTGTGATTTAATTACAGATAGAGCGATCGATATCCGATTACTGGATTATCACAGTCCTGTTAAATCAGAACTTGCGGGTCATTTTTCTGATTATATTGACTACTGGGCAGTGGGGCATCTGAAAAATGGTAAATTTATATCAGAGCAGCACTCGTTCCGAACACCATCATGCACCAAACTGCAGGCTTCTTTATCTTTATCAGTTGATGCCCGGGAGGAGGGCACGGATGCAGTAGCGTTGCATTTGATTGACATCTATGGTGAACAACTCCTGCTTTCGCTGGAGGGTGTATAATTTGATCAGGACTACATGAAAAAAGTTAATACCGCCTTATCAGTAGATATTTTGATTAATGAGCGATGAAGGGAGAGGGAAGGATGAATAAAAAAGCGGATATAGGTGTCATTGGAGGATCCGGTCTATATTCTTTGCTGGAGCAGGTGGAAGAAGTGTCGCTTTCCACACCCTATGGGCAGCCAAGTGACAAGCTTTTTCTGGGTGAAATTCATGGAAAATCCATTGCATTTTTACCCAGGCACGGCAGGGAACACCGGCTTCCGCCCCACAAGGTGAATTACCGGGCAAACATTTATGCCATGAAAGAATTGGGTATCAGACAGATCGTGGCGACTACCGCTGCCGGCAGTCTTCAACCACATATTAGACCGGGGGATTTGATAGTAAGCGATCAATTTATAGATCGGACTCATGGAAGACCGGATACCTTTTTTGACGGACCGGAGGTGGTTCATATAAGCATGGCAAGGCCTTATTGCCCCAGAATAAGGCAATTAGCTGTAAAGGAGGCTGAAAGGAAGGGCCTTAAAATTCACAAATCGGGAACAGTTGTGGTTATTCAGGGTCCCAGGTTCTCTTCCGGAGCAGAAAGCCGCTGGTACACAAGTATGGGCTGCAGTCTGATCAATATGACCCAGTACCCGGAGGTTGTTCTGGCAAGGGAACTGGGCATCTGCTACGCAAATATTTCGCTTATAACCGATTATGATGCGGGTCTGGAGGGAAGAGATGATATTGCTCCTGTAACTCATGAAGAGGTATTGCGGGTATTCGAGGAAAACAGCAGAAAAGTGAAGGATGTTATTTTGAGTATTATCCGGGAATTGGATGTAAACTTTGATTGCTCCTGCAGTGATTGAAAAATTTAATGCACCAAAAATGACCAGAGGTGCAATCAATTACATTTCATAAAAGAAAGCCGGCAAGCCAAAATAGAGACAAAGGAGGCGAAAACAATGAAAAAGAGGCATTATTTGCTCTCTATTTTGGCAATCATTATTATTGGTTTGCTGGCTGCATCCTGTACGGTCCAAAGAACACCGGATGACACCGTTCCCCGGACATCTCCGGGAACCGGACAGACCAGGTTTGTTCCAAGGGCATCGCCCGGACCCGGTTATCCTGCTGTGCCCGGAGCTTCACCGATGCCGCGTCCCTTTACGCAGCAGAATAACAGAAGGAATGCGACGGATCCTTTAAGAGACAACATAAATCGCCGAGACAACACGGGAACTGCTCCCATAGGTACAAATGAACAAGACAGGGCTCAGAAAATAGCAGATGCTGCTGCAAGAATCAGAGAGGTACAATCTGCTGCCTGCGTTGTTACGGGTAATACAGCCATGGTTGGATTGCAGTTCAATGACCAGTATAAAGGAGATTTGACCAATGCAATCAAAAAGCAGGTGGAGAAGAGGGTGCGGGATACCGACAAAAGGATAGACAGAGTAGTCGTTACTGCAGATCCGGATATGGTCAGCAGAATCGAAGAAATTTTCGAAGATATAGGCCGGGGGAAGCCCATATCCGGTTTTACGAAGGAATTGAATGAAATGATTAACCGAATAAGTCCCAGGTAGTCACGAATAGAATAGGCGGCAGATTAGCGGGACAGAGGGTATTAAATCTCTGTCCCGCTTGTTTATCTCCTGTTTGTTACAATGCACATCTTTTCCATCTTTTACACTTGACTATGAGATGAGCGGACCATATAATTGGAATAAAAAGGAGTGGTAATATGAACCCAATAGCCTTTCATATATTCGGCCAACCGATTTACTGGTATGGCATACTGATTTCAATAGGGGTATTGCTTGGAATTCTTTTGGCTATGCGCAATGCCAGGCTGTTTGACGTTGATCAGGATTCTATCGTTGACCTGGCATTATTAGCCATTCCCCTGGCCATTATCGGTGCCAGACTGTATTATGTGATCTTTGAATGGCATCAGTTTAAGGATAACATGCTGGATATTTTCAATATTCGTAAAGGCGGCCTGGCTATTTACGGAGGCATAATAGGCGGTGTGCTTGGCGGGTTGATTTATGCCGGATGGAAAAAACATGACTTCTGGAATCTGGCAGATATCTGTGCACCCAGCATCATTCTGGGGCAGGCTATTGGACGCTGGGGCAATTACATAAATCAGGAAGCCTATGGGTATGCTGTCCATAATCCGGAATGGCAGTGGTTCCCGGCAGCTGTTTTTATTGAAGCGGAACAGCAGTGGCATCTGGCAACCTTCTTTTATGAATCATTTTGGAATTTTATAGTATTTTTTATTTTAATGTCTTATAGAAAGCGCCGAAAAAAGACCGGAGAAGTATTTTTATTGTATGGAATTCTATACTCTGTCGGCCGTTTTTTTATAGAAGGTCTCCGAACAGACAGCTTGTACCTGGGAATTTTCCGTGTGTCTCAAATATTAAGCGCTGTTTTGTTTGTTGCAGGTATAGTATTCTTTATTTATCGCAGAAAGCATGAATCGGCTGATGCAGATGTCATTAAAGG
>FZPS01000059.1_pt482 | contig 15300 bp, 16 predicted proteins | sample 1817821 | NCBI WGS metagenome assembly FZPS01 (sample SAMEA104158645, study PRJEB21678) | metagenome | place: Germany | collected 2015-04-21 | reverse complement strand
ATATAAGATGTTGAATTATAACAAAATTTACCTTAAATAGGGTGATAGAATCAATGATAGTTCCTTTTTGATTCTATAAAGGATGAAAAGAGTCCTTTATTTGGTGTACTTTTGGATTTATAAAAAATAAATTTATGAAACGGATAGGATTACTCTCCGATACGCATGGATATTGGGATGAACGATATGAAACTCATTTTGAGGATTGTGATGAGATTTGGCATGCCGGAGATATTGGTTCAGTAGAAGTAGCAGAAAGATTTGAAGCCTTTCGCCTTTTTCGCGCTGTTTATGGAAATATAGACAATAATATGTTACGTACTATGTTCCCGGAAATAAATAGGTTTAATGTGGAAGGAGTTGACACCATGATAAAGCACATTGGAGGGTATCCCGGTCGATATGATTCTTCTGTAAAACGAGCACTTTATATAAATCCCCCAAAACTCTTCATTAGTGGGCATTCTCATATTTTGAAAGTTCAATATGATGCTAACTTAGATCTGTTACACATCAATCCGGGTGCTGCCGGGATTTCCGGATTTCATCAGGTACGCACGTTAGTGCGCTTTGTCTTGAATGAGGGTAATATTGAAGATTTAGAGGTTGTTGAACTAGGTAAGCGTTGATTATTAAACACTAAGTAACAATCCTATCGTTAATAATAATCCCATTAAAAGAATGTTTTTTGAGGTCTCTTTCAATATTGAATTCAACTCTTTTCCTTGTCTTATTTCTCCCATCTTTTTCCAAGTCGTGAAATGAGGCAGTAAATAGATTTGAGGCAATATGGCTGCATAGATTAGCTTGTCAACAGCAAACCATAAGCAACAAAATGCAGAAAGAAAGCCTAAGAGAAGATAAAAATAGCGTCCAAAGGGTTCGCCGAAGCGTACAATAAGCGTTTTCTTGTTGCTTTTCTTGTCTTCTTCCCTATCACGGTAATTATTAAGAACCAGTAAAGTGTTAATTACGAAGCCACAAACTAAGGAGGCAGCTGTAACTTTAGGGCTCCAAGAGAGTGTCTGTACATAATAGGTGCCTCCTACCGGAACAAAGCCAAAGAATAAAAGGACTAAAAGATCTCCCCATCCTTTATAAGATAAAAAAGTAGTATATAGAAAGGCAAAGAGAATGCAGACTAATCCAATAAGTATGAGTTCCCATCCGGCATAGAATAAAAGAGTTAAACCAGCAAGGCAAGCGGCACACAATGTAATAAGGATTCCTTTTTTCATGGCTTTGGGGTTTATCCATCCTTCGGCACAAGCTCTTTTAGGACCTAAACGATCTTCTCTGTCGGTTCCTTTTAGATAATCGTATAAATCGTTGATGAAGTTGGCTGCGATTTGCATCAGCCCGGCAAATAAAAAGCAGGCAATAGTTGCTCCAATCTTAAACTTGCCATCGACAAAGGCTAAAGCTGCTCCAACTATTACCGGTATGATTGCCCCCGAAAGTGTTTGAGGACGTGCGGCAAGCATCCAGGCAGTAACAGAGTTGGTTCTTATAGAAGTGTTGCTTATTGGTTTCATGGTTGCAAAGATACAAAATGAATGGGCATCTTACTTTTCTTTGTGGTTGAAACGTGATCTTTTTTTATCTTTGGAGCTTATATACAAAAAAAATGAAACGAATAATCTGTATTTTATCTCTATCTCTGTTTCTCTTTGCATCTTGTCGTTCGTCAAAAGAGTTGGCCGAGAAGAAATTTTCCTCAGCCGATTTAGCGTTGATGGAAAACCAGAAAAAAGAAGGAATCAAGAAGGCTGAAATTCTGGAGTCAGTTACTTCGCTTTATGGTACTTATAAAGGAGTGGATAGAATAAAACATTATGATTTCAGACATCCTGACGTACCTAAAGCTTTTCACGGGTTTAAAATCGCTTTTATATCAGACTTGCATTATAAAAGTCTCTTCCAAAAAGAAGGTTTATTAAACTTAATCCGTCTACTTAATGAGCAAAAGCCGGATGCACTTTTTATGGGAGGGGATTTTTATGAAGGATGTGCAAATATTCCGGAATTGTTTGCTGAACTCTCTAAAGTAAAAACACCTTATGGCAGTTATAGCGTGTTGGGAAATAACGATTACGAGGTCTGTTATGAACAAGGCATCAAAGAGATGGAAAAGTATGGTATGAAAGTGTTAGAGCATAAAGTAGATACCATTTACAAGGGGAAGAAATATATTTTGGTTGCCGGAATCAGAAATCCTTTTGATCTAAAGAAGAATGGGGTTTCTCCCACATTATCTTTAAAGGGGGATGATTTTGTGCTTCTCTTAACACATACTCCTGATTATGCGGAAGATGTTTCGATTCGTAATGCCGACTTGGTGTTGGCGGGACATACACACGGAGGACAAGTACGACTATTAGGTTATGCACCAATCATTCCCTCTAAATATGGACAACGCTTTTTAACGGGATTAAAATATACTACATTGGGTTATCCCATCATTATAACCAATGGGTTAGGTACCTCTCAGGTAAATATGCGGTTCTCTTCTCCCAGCGAAATTGTGATGATAACTTTGCTTTGTCCATAGCTCCCAGACCGACCTCTATTCTAACCCAGACCGACCGACCTTCAGTCCCAGACCGAAGGGGCTTATAACCCAGACCGACTTTTGGTAGATCCCAGACTTTTTTCTGGTGGGTAACTTGTGAGATATTATAGAGGTTTAAAAAAAGAAGCGCAATAGCCTTTAATTGAAAATTCTAAAAAGATAGCGGCAAGCGACGGAATTTTACCTTTACAAGCTGATTTATGTCCTTTTTAAATAAAGTCTCTTCTCTTTTATGGTTTTATAGACTTCCGGGTGGAGGAAATAAGGTAAGTCGATGCCTTGGGAAAAAGCCTCCCGTATTAGAGTGGAGCTCACTTCAAAAATAGGCGAGTTGATTAGGCGTACGCCTTGTGGCAATGCCGATGGGTTTACGGGGTAATGAGTGCGAGGATAGATCAGAATGTCGTGGTTCTTTTTTATTTCCTCAGGTTCTTTCCATCGATCAAAGCTACTCCAGTTATCTGAGCCTATAATAAGGATAAACTCTTTGTCAGTATATTGGCTTCTTAAAGCTTTCAACGTTTTAGCAGTGTAGTAAGGAGGTTGAAGATGGAGTTCAAAGTCTGATGCCTTGAATCGGGGATAGTCTTGAATGGCCAGTTGAAGCAGTTCAAAACGTTGCTCTTCTGTAGCACCTGCTTTTTCTTCTTTCAATGGATTTTGAGGAGTCAGCATAAACCAAAGCTCGTCCAACTTTTCAATTTCACAAATGTAGTTGGCCAAGGCAAGATGCCCTATATGGATAGGATCAAAAGAACCTCCGAAAATTCCTATTTTGGGTTTATCTACCATATTTTACTCAGAGAGAAAGGTTTGGATCTTTCGATAAGCCTCCTCTTGTGCTTTTTTTAGATTGTCATTAATAATGATGGTATCGAATTGTGGAGCAAAAGATAATTCATATTTTGCTTTTTCTACTCTTCTTTTTATCACTTCCGGGGAGTCTGTACCCCGATTGATCAATCTTTTCTCCAATTCCTCAATGGATGGAGGTTGAATGAAAATGGAGAGTGCACGGTCGCCAAAGTACTCTTTGATGTTGCAACCCCCTACCACATCCACATCAAAAATCACATTTTTTCCTTCTTGCAGAATTCTTTGTACTTCAGACTTCAAAGTGCCATAGAAGCAATCCTCATAGACCTCCTCATACTCAAGGAATTCATTATTCTTGATTTTTGATTTAAACTCTTGTGGAGTATGGAAATAATATTCTACTCCATGTTTTTCTTCTCCTCTGGGTAAGCGACTGGTCGCCGATATGGAGAACGTTAAATTTAAATCTTGATCCAGTAGATAGTTTATGATTGTAGATTTACCTGAACCCGAGGGGGCAGAAAATATAACCAGTTTACCTTGCATGAATTTTCAACTATAGGGTGTTAAGTACTTGTTCTTTAATTTGTTCTAATTCATCTTTCATCTGAACAACGATCTTTTGCATGGCAGCCTGATTGGCTTTGCTTCCCAGGGTGTTGATTTCCCTGCCAATTTCCTGAGAGATAAATCCTAATTTCTTTCCCTGATCCTCTTCTTCATTTAAGGTTTTTAAGAAGTAGGTTAAATGATTGGTTAGACGTTGTTTCTCTTCGTTTACATCTAATCGTTCAATATAATAGATGAGTTCTTGTTCCAATCGGTTTTTGTCGTATTCCACGGAAGGAATGCTTTCCAAAGCTTCAACTAAACGTTCTCTTAGCTTTTCTATCCGTTCTTTTTCGTAAGGATCGATCTGGGTTAAAAGCTCTTGTATGCGTTGGATGCTGTTCTTGAATTTCTCTTCTAAAGCGGCTCCTTCTTGCGTGCGGAATTGAATGAGTTGGATGATGGCTTCTTCAATAGTAATCTTTACAACCTTCCATTCTTCCTCGGAAAGTTCTTTTATTTCCACCTTATTCATTACCTCTGGCATTTTTAATAAGATTTGAAACCAATCGGAAGGGAGAGGTATGTTTAGTTGTTCAGATATTTCGTTGATCTGTTTGTAGTAGCTCTTGACAAGCGATTGATTGATGGGAACCGCTTGATTTTCATCTTCACGGGTTTCAACCCAAAGGTTGAAGTCAATCTTACCTCTTTTAAGGCGATAGCCAATTTCTTTTCTAATCTCCATCTCTTTTTCACGGTAAAGAGGGGCGATGCGGGAAGCTACGTCAAGGCCTTTACTGTTCAGAGATTTAATTTCTATAGTAACTTTTTTATCCGGAAATTCGGCAACAGCTTTGCCGTATCCTGTCATTGATTGTATCATAATTGTGACTTTTGTGCAAAAATAACGGATTTTTAGCAATTAACGCTTATCTTTGTGAATAATAAGCTATTAATCTATGTCGTGTATATTAAGTATCGAAACTTCAACAGAAGTCTGTTCTGTTGCAATCAGCGAACTTGGAGATAAAATATTTAGTAAAGAAGATTATGACGGGCCCAATCATGCAGAATCCTTAGGTGTTTTTGTTGATGAAGCTCTCTCTTTTATTGACAGTAAGGCAATTCCTTTAGATGCAGTTGCCATTAGTAGTGGCCCGGGCTCTTATACGGGGCTACGTATTGGTGTGTCAATGGCTAAGGGGGTGTGTTATGGAAGAAACGTTCCGTTATTAGCCATACCTACGCTGAAAGTCTTAAGTGTTCCGGTTCTGTTAAAACACGAATTACCTGAAAATGCACTGCTTTGTCCTATGATTGATGCCAGGCGTATGGAAGTATATGCTGCAATTTATACCCGGGCATTAGAGGAGAAGAGAGAAGTAGCTGCCGATATTATTGATGAATCTTCCTATGAGGAGTTTTTAGAAGATTCTCCGGTTTATTTTTTTGGGAATGGTGCTAAAAAATGTAAAGAAAAAATAACGCACCCTAATGCTCATTTCCTTGATGATATATATCCTTTGGCTCAATGGATGTACCCTTTGGCTGAGCAATTAATGGCTAATGAGGTCTTTGAGGATGTGGCTTATTTTGAACCTTTTTATCTAAAGGATTTTGTGGCTACAAAGCCAAAGAAAAAACTTTTTTAATGTCTTGTTTTTTTATATATTTATAGAACTATGCAATATAATACTTCACAGAAAAGAATGGCCTTGCCTGAATACGGTCGAAGTGTACAAAATATGGTTGATCATGCTTTAACCATCGAGGATCGTGAAGAAAGGCAATTATGTGCCAACACAATAATTGAAATAATGGGAAATATGTTTCCCCATCTTCGGGATGTACCCGATTTTAAGCATAAGCTATGGGATCATTTGGCTATGATGTCCGATTTTAAGTTGGATATAGATTATCCCTATGAAATAGTAAAAAAAGAATTGCTGGATGAAAAACCCCAGCCTGTGGCTTACCAACAATCTTCCATTCGTTACAGGCATTATGGAAAGACCATAGAGCGTTTAATTGATGAAGCGATAAAACTACCCGAAGGAGATGAAAAAAACAATCTGATAGCACTGATCTGTAATCATATGCGTCAAGCCTTTGCTACTTGGAATAATAATGCGGTTGAAGAGGATAAAATAGCTGCTGATTTGATAGAATTATCCAATGGGCAATTACAGGAAACGGATGAAGTCCGTGAAATAATGGAAGAGCGAATGAATCGTTATGGACGTAGAGGTAGAAATACTACCCGTAGAGGGTCTAGACGATAAGTATATAGAAGAATAAGATTCCCGTTAACCAACTAATAGAATACACGTATGGCATCATTTGTTATTGAAGGCGGTCACAAACTATCCGGAGATATTTATCCTCAAGGAGCTAAAAATGAGGTTTTGCAGATTATATGTGCTACATTACTTACCAAAGAAAAGGTGGTGATTCATAATGTACCTAACATTTTAGATGTAAATAATCTAATTCAACTTATGCGTGACATAGGAGTGGAGGTCGTGATGATTGATGAAAAAACTTACAGTTTTAAAGCTGAAACTGTGGATTTGGAGTATATGGAGAGTGAGGAATACCTTAAAAAATGCTCTAGTTTAAGAGGATCGGTAATGCTTATCGGGCCTACTCTTGCTCGATTTGGTAAAACCATCATATCAAAACCGGGAGGAGATAAGATTGGTCGCCGTCGATTAGATACCCATTTAATGGGTATTAAAAATTTAGGGGCGGAGTTTGAGTATGATAGTTTTAACGAAACCTATGTAATTACTGCTGATAAACTTAAGGGTACTTATATGCTTCTTGATGAGGCATCGGTTACAGGAACAGCTAATATTGTGATGGCTGCTGTATTAGCTGAGGGAAAGACCACAATCTATAACGCTGCTTGTGAGCCCTATTTGCAGCAACTCTGTAAGATGTTGAACAGAATGGGAGCGAAAATAAGTGGTATTGCTTCTAACCTGCTGACCATAGAAGGGGTAGAAGAATTGAAAGGGACTGAACACACAGTGCTTCCTGATATGATTGAGGTGGGGAGTTTTATTGGAATGGCTGCCATGACCCAAAGTGATATCACGATTAAGAATGTGAGCTATGATAATCTGGGAATTATCCCTGAAAGCTTCAGACGCTTAGGTATTCAAATGAATCAACAGGGGGATGATATTCATATACCGGCACAAGAGGGTTATATCATCGAGTCTTTTATTGATGGTTCCATTATGACCATTGCGGATGCTCCATGGCCCGGATTGACTCCGGATTTACTAAGTGTACTCCTCGTGGTAGCTACCCAAGCTGAAGGAAGTGTCTTGATACATCAAAAAATGTTTGAGAGTCGTTTATTCTTTGTGGATAAGCTGATAGATATGGGAGCACAAATTATCTTGTGTGATCCTCACCGGGCAGTAGTTATAGGGCATAATCAGAAACTTCGTTTAAGAGGAGGAACCATGACTTCCCCGGATATTCGTGCAGGAATTGCTCTTTTAATCGCTGCTTTAAGTGCAGAAGGCATTAGTACTATTCATAATGTGGATCAAATCGACAGGGGGTATCAAAATATTGAAACCCGTTTGAATAGCATTGGAGCTAAAATTACACGCCTATGATAACCCATTCTGAGGTTATAAAGATCGGTTTTTTTTCCAAGCCTCACGGAGTTTCCGGAGAGATAAGACTAGAATTTGAAGGGGGTATTTTTGAAACCATACCTTCTGACTATATTGTTTGTGATATGGAAGGTATTTTGGTGCCCTTCTTTATTGAAACTTACCGTTTAGGGGGAGGAAATACGGGTTACGTAAAATTCCAGCGAGTGGATGATTTAGCTTATGCTAATCGTTTTATGGGGGTTGATGCTTATCTCCCAAAGGAGCTGGTAGATCAAGACCAGCTGGATAATCCGTATGATGCAATTCTGGGATTTCTTGTTTCTGATGAGCAATTAGGTGAGCTAGGTTGCATCCGTGAGGTCGATGAAACTACCTCTAATGTTTTATTTGTTGTTGATTATGAAGGACGGGAGGTCTTGATTCCTGTTCATGAAGACCTTATCTTAGGTATCGATCAGGAAAAAGAGATTATTTATGTGGATCTGCCTGATGGGCTCATCAATTTAGAATCTTTAGATTGACTTATATCTGTTAAATTCACTCAATAAAAGAGGATATAATAGACTGAAATGCTTACCTTTGTACGCTATTATTCGGAGGTATGGCGAAGAAAAAACGTAAAAAGTCTTTTTGGAAAGATATTCGGTTTAAATATAAGTTGACCATTCTTAATGAGAATACTTTAGAAGAGGTTGCTAAATTGCGTGTGTCCAAGTTTAATGGACTTTCTGTGCTGTTTACCACTCTTTTCTTAATCTTCTTTATTGTTTCCGCCATTTTGGTCTTAACTCCTCTGAAAAATTATTTGCCGGGTTATCTGAACAGTGAAGTCCGGGCAGAGATCGTAAATAACGCCTTACGGTTGGATTCTTTGCAAGGGGTGGTAGAAAAACAAAACTTGTATATAACGAATATACAAGATATCTTCAAAGGAGAGGTTAAATTAGATACGATCAGCTCTATTGACTCGCTGACTACGATGCGAGTCGACTCAATAAAAGAGCGGACAGAGCGCGAAAATGCCTTTATAGAGGAATATGAAGAACGTGAAAAATATAATTTGAGCTCATTTACGGCTACCCTTGATTTGGGGGGAATACAACTTTTTCGGCCTACTTCGGGAATTATAACCGGTCATTATGATGCAGAGACAAAGCATTATGGAGTGGATTTAGCAGCTCCTTCTAATGAAAGCATAGTGGCTGTTTTAGATGGTGTTGTTATTTTAAGCACTTATACTGCAGATACCGGATATTTGATACAATTGCAACATAATCAAGATTTTGTGTCTGTCTATAAGCATTGCGGCTCTTTATTGAAGAAACAAGGAGATAAGGTTAAAGTAGGAGAGGTCATTGCTCTGGTAGGTAATACCGGAACTTTAAGTACCGGGCCTCATCTGCATTTTGAATTATGGTATAAAGGACAGGCCGTAAATCCGGAACACTATATTGCTTTTTAAATGATTATGAATAAAGACGGAAAGAAAAAACAGATTGCCATATTGGGTTCTACCGGATCTATTGGGACGCAAGCTTTAGATGTTATTGAAGAACATTCTGATCGCTATGAGGTGAGTTTGCTAACTGCTTTTCAAAGTGTGGATCTATTAATCAAACAGGCCCGAAAATTCAATCCGGATGTGGTTGTTATTGGCGATGAGACAAAATATCCAAAACTAAAGGAGGCATTAAGCGATTTACCTATTAAAGTCTATGTGGGTGAGGAGGCACTATGTCAGAGTGTTGAGTCGCAAGAGATAGATGTTGTGTTAACGGCTATGGTTGGTTTTGCGGGATTAGCCCCAACAATAAGTGCTATACGAAGTAAAAAAACCATTGCTTTGGCCAATAAGGAAACATTGGTTGTTGCCGGTGAGCTGATTAATCAAGAGTTATCGGCGCATCGGGTTCCCATTCTACCGGTTGATTCGGAACATTCTGCGATATTTCAATGCCTTATAGGCGAGGTGAGTGAGGTGGAGAAAATCATATTAACGGCATCCGGTGGTCCTTTTCGTAATTTATCTAAGGAAGAACTGGTAACGGTAACGAAAGCTCAAGCTTTAAAACATCCCAACTGGGAAATGGGAGATAAAATAACGATAGATTCAGCCTCTATGATGAATAAGGGATTTGAAGTAATAGAGGCAAAATGGTTGTTTGGTCTAAAACCGGATCAAATAGAGGTGGTTGTACATCCCCAGTCTATCATTCATTCTATGGTTCAATTTTCCGATAGTTCCATCAAGGCTCAATTAAGTGTACCCGATATGAGAGTTCCCATTCAATATGCTTTCTCTTATCCCGAACGCTTAGGTTCTTCTTGTCCTAGGTTGGATTTAACAAGGTGTAATACGCTTACATTTGAAGAGCCCGATTGTGAAAAATTTAGAAATTTAGGATTGGCTTATTATGCCATGCAACAAGGAGGAAATATCCCTTGTGTGCTAAACGCCGCTAATGAGGTGGTTGTGGATGCCTTCTTAAAAGATCAAATAGGTTTTTTGGAAATGAGCGATATTATTGAAGAAACAATGATTAAAGCACATTTCATTGCAAAACCAACCTTTGATGATTATGTGGCTACTGACCAAGAATCTCGTTGTCTGGCCTCCGATTTAATAAAAAAATAAATTAGTTATCTAACAAGAATCAGTAATGGAAACATTTTTAATACGTGCGCTTCAACTGGTGTTGAGTCTGTCTTTACTTGTTGTTATACATGAGATGGGGCACTTTCTTTTTGCAAGACTCTTTAAAGTAAGAGTGGAACGTTTTGCAATATTCTTTCATCCTTGGTTTAAGCTCTTTAGCTATAAGCCTAAAAATAGTGATACGGAATATGTGTTAGGTTGGCTCCCGTTAGGAGGGTATGTGAAGATAGCAGGAATGATTGATGAATCAATGGATTCAGAGCAAATGAAAAGACCTCCGCAACCTTGGGAGTTCAGAACAAAACCTGCTTGGCAAAGGCTTATTATTATGTTAGGTGGAGTTGTTTTTAACTTCATCTTGGCTTTGTTTATTTATGCCATGATTCTTTTCGCTTGGGGCGACTCATATATTCCAATAGATAAGGTTCCATTGGGAATGGAGTTTTCGGAGGTAGCTAAAGAAGTGGGGTTTCAGGATGGTGATGTTTTATTGTCGGCTGATGATGTTCCTTTAGAGCGTTTGGGTAGTGATGCTTTAAGTCAAATTGTAGATGCTCGTATCGTAAAGGTATTGCGTGATGGAAAGGAGACGGCAGTGTATATTCCTGAAGATATGATGCAACGATTAATGGCTTCAAATACCGGATTTGCTACGTATATGATCCCTTACGTCGTAGATAGTGTCATGGTAGACAAACCGGCCTATCATGCAGGTCTGTTACCTGGCGATAGTATAATATCCTTGGATGGAAAGAAGATATCATTTCAGGGATTCCTTTCTGAAATGACAAATAGAAAAGAACATCAAGAGAAGTTTAAGGCAGAAGGTGTTAATCCTTACCTAATTAACTTAGGCGTAGTCCGTGATGGCAATTATGAGGAAGTGGCGATAGAGGTCGATTCGGCTTTTCAAATCGGGGTGTATGTGACAAATCAGATGGATAAATTGTTTCCTTTAGTAAAGGTGAATTATGGATTCCTGGCTTCTTTTCCTGCCGGAGCCAAACATGGGGTAAATACGTTGAAGAATTATGTAAATAGCATGAAGCATGTCTTTTCTAAAGAAGGGGCAAAACAGTTAGGGGGATTTGGAACTATAGGGAGTATCTTTCCGGCTACTTGGAATTGGCATCAGTTTTGGTATATGACGGCTTTACTATCTATTATGTTAGCCTTTATGAATATCCTGCCTATTCCTGCTTTAGATGGAGGACATGTTATGTTCTTACTGTATGAAATCATTGCACGACGTAAGCCAAGCGAACAGTTTATGGAACAAGCTCAGATCATAGGTATGCTCATCCTATTCGCTTTAGTTATTTGGGCAAACTTCAATGATGTGCTTCGGTTTTTATTCTAATTTTAGCAGAAAAAAATGAGATAGTAAAAAAGGAGGTGAGAAATCACTTCCTTTTTTTTGTATTAAACTCTATTCTCTTTTTATGTGCCTCTTATCATTAATTGGCCTTATTGTCTGTTTTCTAGGCTTTGTATGCAGATTGAATGGAAGATTTTTCTTTTTGGTTTTTATTTTTATTACTTTTGAAGAAGTATTCACGAATAAATAGTCTCATGTAATTAATTAATCACAACTAAGTTTATTTGAAAAGTGAGTAAGAGTGGGTCGATAGGCTCTCTTATAATCTGTTTTTTATACTAACCTTCCTTTTGTCTTCTAATCTGATGAGAGGTAAAACTTAGATTCCCATGTGATTTTATACCTTTTATTGTATTGATTGAATCCCGAAGAATAAATCGGATTCTTTATTTTTTTTCTATTAACTTATAATACTAATTACATGAGTATAGTTGTCCATAATTTAGGATATATTCATCCTGATGGTGAAGAACTGTTCACTTCGGTGAGCTTTTCTATACAAGAGGGAGAAAAAGTGGCATTGATAGGTAACAATGGAAGTGGTAAATCCACCCTTTTCAAAATAATATCAGGCCAAGTTCAAGCCAGTGAGGGGGAATTCACTATTACAGAAGAAGTGTTCTATTTGCCTCAACAGTTAAATGAGAATGAAGATCAAACCGTAGCCGAGGTGTTAGGAGTAAGTCGGAAAATTGCGGCTTTGCAAGCTATCTTGAAAGGGAGTGTTGATGAGAAACATTATCAATATTTAGAGGATGATTGGGATATTGAAAATCGTCTGGAGCGTAATTTGGCAAGATGGAAAATGGAGTCTATTGATCTTCAACGGAAGATGAACTCGCTGAGTGGAGGAGAGAAAACAAAAATTGCATTAACGAGAATAGCCTTGGAATCTCCTAAGATCATTTTACTGGATGAACCTTCTAATCATTTAGATTTGGATAGCCGTCTTGTTTTATATCAATTCATAAAAGAAAGTACTGCTACAATTGTAGTTATAAGTCACGATCGTGCTTTATTAAATGAGTTAGAGGTTATGCTTGAGCTGACACCGAATGGAGTGGAGCGTTATGGGGGTAATTATGATTTTTATAAATCTCAACGAGCTCAGCAAGAAGAGGCATTTAATTCACAGCTGAATGAACAAGAAAAAAATATAAGACAATCGTTGCAACGGGCTCAGCAAGTAACAGAACAAAGGCAGAAAAAAGAGAGTAGAGGAAGAAAACACACAGAAAAAGCCGGATTACCCCGAATCATAGCCGGGGGATTAGCCGGGAAAGCCCAACAGACCACTTCGCGTATGAAAGCCCAACAGGAGGGAAAGATAGAACAATTAAAGAGTCAATTGACTGAGGTGCATCAAAAAATAAGAGAATCTATCCCCTTAAAGATACAATTAAGTCCTTCTGATATTCATTTTGGGAAGATTTTAGTCCAAGCTAAAGAAATAAATGTTACGTATAACGCCATTGAGTTATGGGAAAAACCATTGACTTTTCAGATTGAAACAGGCGACCGGATTCATCTCTTGGGAGTGAATGGCAGTGGAAAAACCACGCTGATTCACCTGATACAATCAGAATTGGAGGTCAGTATCGGAAGTTTCTTCGTGGCTGATTTTACCTCTCTTTATATTGACCAGGAATATTCTTTGTTAGAAGATGAGAAAACATTGATAGAGCAGATGCAGACCTTTAATGAGAAAGCATTCTCAGAGCATGAACTGTATACCTTGCTTCATCGTCATCAGTTTCCCTCTGTAATGTGGGATAAAAAATGCAAGCAATTGAGTGGGGGAGAGAAGATGAAATTGCTTTTGTGTTGTATGAGTTTACGGAATAATGCGCCCGACCTATTATTGCTTGATGAACCCACAAATAATATAGATATTCAAAGTCAGGAGATCCTCTCTGAAGTTCTAAAGGAGTATAAAGGGACTATGCTTGTCGTGTCTCACGATGCTTATTTTGTGGAGCAGATTCAACTTGATAAAACGCTCAAGCTCGTGTAATTTTTTTAATATTTAAAGTGTGTTCACTCTAATTCTTAGAATATAGTGGGTTTGCATATTCTATGACTATTTAGGTTTTTAGAAGAAAAAGCTAATGATATTGATTTTATGATTTATTAATCAAGTAGTCAGTAAAAATTATCGTTATAAGTCCTTCCGTAACTGTGGGGGATGAGGCTTAAATAGAAAAGAAAAAAGGCAGCTTGATGGCTGCCTTTTTCTTTTTTACACCAATGTGTTATTTATACTATGCCTTGGGCCATCATGGCTTTAGCTATTTTCATGAATCCGGCAATGTTTGCCCCTTTAACATAGTTAATGTATCCATCCGATTCAGTTCCATATTTGACACACGCCTCGTGAATATTTTGCATAATGGACTTCAGCTTATGGTCAACCTCTTCGCTACTCCAGCTTAATTTCATTGCATTTTGAGTCATCTCTAGCCCGGAAACGGAAACCCCTCCGGCATTCGATGCTTTACCGGGAGCATATAATAAATGATTCTCCTGAAAGAGTTTAATTGCTTCCGGCGTGGATGGCATATTGGCTCCTTCAGAGATGGCAATAATTCCGTTTGCCACTAATTGCTTCGCATCTTCTTCATTGATTTCATTCTGTGTGGCAGAAGGAAGAGCGATGTCTCCTTTTTCTCCCCAAGGCCGTGCGCCAGCTACATATTTGCAATTGTATTCTTCTGCATATTCACGAATACGACCTCTATATAGGTTTTTAAGTTCCATGATAAAGTCCAACTTTTCACGCGTGATGCCTTCCGGGTCGTAAATATAGCCGTCTGAGTCAGACATGGTTACGACTTTCCCTCCAAGCTCAATTACTTTTTCAGCCGTATATTGAGCAACATTACCGGCACCAGAGATTAAGCAAGTTTTTCCTTTTATGTCTAATCCTCTTGTTTTGAGCATTTCCTCTAAAAAATAGATATTGCCATACCCTGTTGCTTCAGGACGAATAAGAGAACCTCCAAACTCGCGGCCTTTCCCGGTAAAAGTACCTGTGAACTCATGAGTGAGTTTTTTTTGCATTCCTACCATGTATCCCACTTCACGACCGCCTACCCCAATATCTCCGGCAGGAATATCGGTATTCGGACCAATGTATTTCCAAAGTTCCAACATAAAGGCTTGAACAAAACGCATAACCTCTCCATTTGATTTTCCTCGGGGAGAGAAGTCTGACCCTCCTTTTGCGCCACCCATAGGGAGAGTGGTGAGTGAGTTCTTGAAGGTCTGTTCAAAAGCTAAAAATTTTAGAATAGAAAGATTTACTGAAGCATGAAAACGAATGCCTCCTTTATAAGGGCCAATGGCATTATTGTGTTGAATACGATATCCCATATTTGTTTGGGTTCTTCCTTGGTCGTCAACCCACGTTACTCTAAATTGATGTATTCTGTCAGGAATGCATAAACGTTCAATGAGGTTTTCTTTTTCGAATTCAGGGTGTTGGTTGTAGGCTTCTTCAATGGAAAGTAAAACCTCTTGTACAGCTTGATGATATTCAGGTTCATTTGGGAATCTCCTTTTTAGATCATCTAATACTTTGGATGCAATCATTTCTATTTGATTTTAACTGATTTTTGTTTCTATTGTAAAAGTAGTTATAAAACAGAAAAAATGATGTCTTTATTGAATAAAAACATCATTTTTTATA
>FZPS01000156.1_pt141 | contig 15306 bp, 9 predicted proteins | sample 1817821 | NCBI WGS metagenome assembly FZPS01 (sample SAMEA104158645, study PRJEB21678) | metagenome | place: Germany | collected 2015-04-21 | reverse complement strand
AAGAAGGTAGAGTCCGTGACGAGTTTCCCTGCCCCCACTGCGGGGCTAACCTCACCAAGCGTTCCCTGGAGAGGGCTACCGAAAGGGTGTACGACCGGGACATCGGGGAGTTTATCACCCGCGCCCGGCAGGTGCCGGTGCTGATTAACTATTCTGTGGGCAATAAGCGGTTTAAGAAGAAGCCCGACCAGTATGATCTAGAACTGATCCGGAAGATTGAGGAGAGCGAGATACCGTACTGGTATCCTACCGATCGCATGCCGGAGGGCGATGAATCTCGGAGAAATGACCCTCTCGGGATTACTCATGTTCACCATTTTTACACGAGACGGGCGCTTTACGTTATTACGGCTTTTGTTCGAAAGGCTTTTTTGCGGAACAAACGGGCTCTGTGGTTGGCCACTGCCATTACTGAAGGGTCATCTAAGCTAAACCGGGAACGTCCTTTTGGATTACCCAGCAAATTATCTGGAACTTTATATGTCAGCTCTATGATTAGGGAGATTAACGCTTTGGATTTTCTTGAACGAAAGATAAGAAAATACCAGACCTTTGGCCGATTGGCGACAGTGATAATCTCCTGTCAGTCTTCAACGAAGATAGAAATTCCCGGTGAATCTGTTGATTACATTTTCACCGACCCCCCATTTGGCGGCAACCTCATGTACTCCGAACTCAACTTCCTCTGGGAAGCCTGGCTCAGGGTTTTTACCAATAATAAGCCCGAAGCCATTGAAAACAAAGCCCAGGGCAAAGGCCCGCGAGAATACCAGGAGCTTATGGAAAAGTGCTTTGCCGAGTACTACCGGGTCTTAAAGCCCGGCCGGTGGATGACGGTGGTGTTTCACAATTCCCAGAACCGGATCTGGAACGCCATCCAGGAGGCCATTATGCGGGCAGGCTTTGTTATCGCCGACGTACGGACCCTGGACAAAAAGCAAGGGACCTTCAAGCAGGTTACTTCGACCACCGCGGTAAAGCAGGACCTGGTGATCTCCGCCTACAAACCCAACGGCGGCCTGGAAAAGCGATTTCACCTGGAGGCAGGGACTGAAGAAGGGGTCTGGGATTTTGTCCGCACCCACTTAAGACAGCTGCCGGTCTTTGTGGAGAAAAACGGCAAAGCGGAGATAATTGCCGAGCGGCAGAATTTCCTCCTCTATGACCGGATGGTGGCCTTCCACGTCCAGCGGGGGGTTGCCGTCCCCATGGGGGCGGCGGAGTTTTACGCCGGCTTAAAACAGCGCTTCCCGGAAAGAGACGGAATGTACTTCCTCCCCGACCAGGTGGTGGAGTATGATAAAAAGCGCTTAACGGTCCAGGAAATTGAGCAATTATCCCTTTTTGTGACCGATGAAAAGTCTTCCATTCAGTGGTTGCGCAGTGAACTCTCAAAGAAGCCGCAGACCTACCAGGAAATCCACCCCAAATTCTTGCGAGAACTGCACAAAGCGCCGCACGAAAAGCTGCCGGAGCTCTCCGAGCTTTTAGAGCAGAACTTCCTTCAAGACGATCAGGGCCGCTGGTACGTTCCCGACCCCGGCAGGCAGGCAGATCTCGAGAAGATGCGCGAAAAGGCCCTCCTCAAGGAGTTCGAGGGATATAAAGAAGGCAGGGGCAGGCTGAAAGTGTTCCGCACCGAAGCGCTCAGGGCCGGATTCAAGGCCTGCTGGGCTGCTAAAGACTACAAGACCATCGTGGAGGTGGCCAGGCGCATACCGGATACCGTCCTCCAGGAAGATACCACCCTCCTGATGTATTACGACAACGCCCTGATGCGGCTGGAGGAATGATTTATTTGCCGGTGAGGTGTCAATTTTGAGTCGGGATGGTATATGGCGGCCCGGTGACTGGGCCTGGAGCTGGGAGTACCGTGAACCGGTGAAGGTTATTGAAGCCCTGGACCTGTGGGGAAAGAACGTCTGCCGCGTCTGGGTGCCGGGCCGGGACGCGGTTATCCGTGTTCAGGAAAGCGAATTATCCTCGATAACAGAGGCAGGCATACCCAGCCGGGAGAGGCTGATTTACACCGCCGCCGCGGCCCGAATCGCTGAAAGCCTGGCCCGGCCGGATATCCTGCTGGCGCCTCTCGAAGGCAGCGTCACTCCTCTGCCCCACCAGCTCTACGCCCTTTCCCGGGCTGTTTCCGGCAACAGGGTCCGGTACCTTCTGGCTGACGAGGTCGGCCTCGGCAAGACAATAGAAGCCGGTTTAATCATGCGCGAGCTGAAGCTCAGGGGACTCGTCAGGCGCACGCTGGTGGTGGCGCCGAAGGGCCTGGTGATGCAGTGGGTGCAGGAAATGGAAAACCGCTTTCGGGAACGCTTTCACCTGCTGATGCCCGCCGAGATCACAGCTCTGTCGTACTTTGAATGGGATGCCAACGTCTGGCAGCGGTTTGATCAGGTAGTCGTTCCCATGGATGCCGTAAAGCCTTTGGAATCGCGCCGGGGGTGGAGCAGAGACCAGGTAAGCCGCTATAACCGGGAACGCTTCGAAAACCTTATCGCTGCGGGTTGGGATTTGATTATTGTCGATGAAGCTCACCGAATTGCCGGCAGCACGGATACCGTGGCCAGGTACCGCTTAGGCCAAGCGCTGGCTGAAGCGGCACCGTATCTTCTCCTTCTCACGGCGACGCCCCACCAGGGAAAAACTGATTCCTTCCACCGGCTTATGGCCCTCCTCGATAGGGAGGCTTTTCCCGGCGTCGAGTCCATAAAGCGGGAGAGAGTGGCCCCGTACGTAATCCGCACCGAAAAACGCCGGGCCATTGATGAGAAAGGCCAGCCGTTATTCAAACCGCGCCGCACCCAGCTGGTGCCGGTGGTGTGGCAATCCCGGCATCAAAAGCAGCGGGAACTTTACGAGGCGGTGACGGAATATGTGCGGGAAGGATACAACCGGGCGCTGAAAGAAAAGCGAAACTATATCGGCTTTTTGATGGTTCTCATGCAGCGCCTGGTAGCCAGCAGCACCAGGGCCATCCGGACCGCCCTGGAACGGAGACTGGAAGTGATCGAACAGGAAGCTCCTCTTCAAATTAACAGTGAAATAGAGCTGGAAGAAGACTGGTGGGACCTCGACGGGCAGGAGCAGCTCGAGCAAATTCTGAAGCACCGTTTAGTCGCTTTTGCCAGTGAACGGGAAGAGGTCAAGCGTCTTTTATCCCTGGCGCGTCAGTGCGAGTCCCAGCCCGACGCGCGGGCCGAAGCCTTGCTGGAATGGATGTACCGGCTGCAGGCCGAAGAGAACGACCCCGAGCTCAAGTTTCTGATCTTTACAGAATTTATTCCGACCCAGGAGATGCTCAAAGAGTTTCTGGAAAACAGGGGCTTTAGCGTCGTTTGTCTAAACGGGTCCATGGGGCTGGAAGAAAGGCGAAAAGTCCAGCAGGAATTTGCCGGTCCCGCCAGGGTGCTTGTATCCACCGATGCCGGCGGCGAGGGCTTGAATCTGCAGTTTTGCCACGTGGTCATCAACTACGACCTGCCGTGGAACCCCATGCGCCTGGAGCAGCGCATCGGCCGAGTGGACCGCATCGGCCAGGAACACGTTGTCCGGGCACTCAACTTCGTCCTGCAGGACACTGTTGAATACCGGGTGCAGGAAGTCCTCCAGGAAAAACTGGCCGCAATCCTGGCGGATTTCGGCGTTGACAAGATGAGCGATGTTCTCGACTCGCCTGAGGTAGCGTCTGATTTCGAGGATTTGTATAAAGAGGCTATCCTCAGCCCGGAAGGAGTTGAGTCCCGTATTGAACGGCTGGAAGCTTCTCTGCGGCAGCGCATCCAGGAAGTAACTACGGCCAACCGGCTTTTGGGAGAAGAGGAACAGCTCGATTCCCGGCTGGTGGAGAAGATTTCCAGTCATACGCTTCCGTACTGGGTAGAGCGCATGACCGTTAACTTTTTGGTAAGCGAAGGCGGCGTAGTGAAGCCCAATTTGGCAGGTTATGATTTGACCTGGCCCGATGGCTTCACTATGAAAGACGTGGCTTTCTCCCGGCAGGAGGCAGATAAGCACTCATTGTCTTATCTCAGCCTGGAAGAACCGAGGGTTCGCGGCCTGGTCACCCGCCTGCCCTTGGCCGTGGCGGGTCAGCCCGTTGCGAAGGTCAGGCTCAAAGGACTGCCGCAGGAAATAAGGGGCTACTGGTCTTTATGGCGGATATCTCTTATGGCGGAAAACATGCGTGAGATTCGGGTTCTACCCTTGTTTGAGCAGGAACAAGATGGCAAAATACTCATGGCCACCGCCCGCAGGATATGGGATTTGTTATTACAGGAAGAAACCTCCCTCGAAATCCAGGGTTATATTACAGGCGAAAAATCCGAGGAAATCTTTGAGAAGCTCCAGAAACAGGCTGTACGATACGGGCATAATCTTTTCCTGGAACTTAAAGCACAGTATGAAGAGTACCTGCAGAAAGAGCGGGAAAAAGGCCAGTATGCGTTCCAAATTCGCCGGCAGGCCATTATGAGGATAGGTCTCACCGCCGTGCGCCAGCACCGGCTGGCCGAACTGGAACGCCAGGAGAAAGAATGGGCCCTGCGGCTCAAGCAGAAGGAAAAAATCTTGCCGGAACTAAGCGCGATTACCATTATTTACGTAGAAGGTGTAGTCCCATGAACTGGCGTGACCTTATCCTTCAGAACTTACAGCTAGGCGTATCAAGGCTTACTTTAGTGGCTGATCCCGACGGCTTGCTCCTGGAAGAAGATGTTCTCTCGGTCTTAGGGAAAATGGGGTTCGATGTCCTTGCTTTTAGTGATCCCATCACCTTTCGTTATGCGTATGAAGCAAACTATCGCTCAAGGTGGGATCGGGGCGAAGCGGCACATTTAATAGTGGTGGTACAGGGCGGCCCGCAGGAACTGCGGCGCCTCCCCTTCGATGTATGGCGAAAGGGCCATAAGCTTTTCTTCAGCCTGGCCGATATCTTTCCCAAACTCAGCTATCCGGTAGTTGCGGCTGTGGAGAAGTCAGACCTGGATAAGCTTTACAGGGCGTACCAGGATTACAATGGTCCTGTGCTGGGGGAGAAGGCGACCAAGGATTTTATCCTAAAACGCGTTTTTGGCATAATACCCGACCTTATCAATTCACCGGTCGAGCTGATGAAGATGCTGCTTTCGCGGCATTGTAACTTTGTGACTGTGCCCTCGATTTTAGACGAACACCTTATCAATTATTTAAGAGAAAAGAGCGTTTTTAAGGACTGGCCGCTGGAAGACATCATCCCCAGCAGGGAAGCCTTTTTTGCTTTTCTGCAAGAACAATGGCGTCGCTTCCTGGAAAGCACGGCCAGAGGAGAGAAGTTCACCGAGGTTCCCTTTGACCATTATGATATACGGGTGTACATCGACAACCTGTTCTTGGAAGGATGTTTAAGGCCTGTTCCGGTTGCGAGTACGGAAGGTATGCCCGCCTGGGTCCTGGCTGGTGTGCTCTTCGATAAACAGGCTGAGGAAAGGCGCAGGATTAAATGGCTGCTAGAGAAGATACGACAAGATTTGCCCGGAGAAACAGCGTCCCACAGGGATTGGCAGCGCCTGGCCGTTCTGTGGGCGGAATTGCTTGTGCTTAGCGGGGAACTGAATCAGGACATAAAAACTGAAAGTAAACCGCAAATTGAGGAATTGCACGATCAATTGGAAGAGCGCTTTGCGAGCTGGATGCTCGTGCGCTACGGTTCTTTGGCCAACCTTTCTTACACATCCAAACCGGTAATGGTGCATCACATACCCCGTTATCTGGCTCATCTGCGCGCCAAAGAAGGAGCAAAAAACATTGCTCTGCTCGTAATTGACGGCCTGGCGTTGGATCAATGGCTGGTTATCCGCAATTTCCTGAGAGACAGGTGCCCGGCGTGGCGACTCGAGGAAAACCAGGTCTTTGCCTGGGTACCGACCTTAACTTCTATCTCGCGGCAGGCACTCTTCGCTGCAGAGCCGCCCCTCTATTTCAAGGGCTCTCTAACGACAACCTCGAAAGAAGAACAGCACTGGCATAAATTTTGGGAAGACAGCGGGGTCAGGAGAGGAAATACCTACTACCGTAAAGGTTTGGGTGACGAGCTGGCAAGTGAAATTGGAGAATTTTTGGGATCACAGTTCGAGATCGTGGGTCTGGTTATAGATAAAGTGGACAGAATCATGCATGGCATGGAGCTGGGAACAGCTGGTATGCACCAGCAAATCAGACTTTGGGCCGAACAGGGTTACCTGATACAGCTAATTGATCATCTCCTTAAAAACAAATTTGCCGTGTATCTGACTTCGGATCACGGTAATATTGCGGCCAGGGGGATGGGCCGTTTGCCGGACGGAGTCCTGGCTGAGTCCCGCGGTGAGCGGGCCAGAATTTATCATTACGAAGTTTTTCGACAGCAGATGATGGAAGAAATAGAAAATGCCATCCGTTGGCCTGGTTTTGGTTTACCCCAGGCTTACTCCGTTCTGCTGGCCAGGGGCCGGTCGGCCTTTGTCTCAAAGGGTGAAGAAATCGTAAGCCACGGCGGAATATCTTTGGAAGAGGTTGTCGTTCCTTTTGTCAGGATTTGGGAGGAGCATTGATCATGGCATTAAATATCGGTTTTGACCGGAGAGTTAAGCTGGAATGGCTGGATGCCGCCGCCTGGAGAGCCGCAACGGAAACAGACATTGCTGAGGTGCGGAAGTACCTTGATGATTTCTTACAGTCAGAATGCCGAAGTAGAGAGGCACGCAGGAAGACCATAACCGTATTAACTCGGATTTGGGTCAGGGTACCGCAGAAACATCGGTCATTACAGGAGCGAGCTTTAGGAATTTTAACCGAGGACGGCCCCGATACAAGACTCTGGTTGCACTGGGGCATGACGCTTGTGGCCTATCCATTTTTTCGCGATATAGCGGATATTATTGGCCGTCTGTTGGCGCTGCAGAACGAAGTTTCTCTAGAGCAGGTTTACCGCCGTCTGGCGGAGCGGTGGGGAGAAAGGTCAACTGTTCGCCGGGCGAGCCAACGAGTGGTACGTTCGATGGTGGACTGGGGCGTTCTCCAGGATACGGCCGTAAAAGGCGTTTATATCCCCGCCGCCAAAAAAGGCCCGGCCAGCGCTAGTGTTCAGTTATGGTTTTTAGAAGCCCTGTTGTATTCGGAATCCACCCAAGCGGTGATCCTGCAACAATTGCCAAAGCTACCCTCAGCTTTTCCGTTTCACCTGGATATTTCGGTGGCGAATATACGGCAATCTAAGCGGTTTGAAATACAGCGTCAGGGTTTGGATTTAGATATGGTTACAATCGTAAACCGGTAATGGTCGGGTCCGTATCTTTTTAGTGGTAAATTTGATGGTTTTACCACATGAAGATGCTGAGCCTGTTGAGCTATCGTACCCTTTGATACAAAGACATCTCTCACTTCTCTGGATGATTATGATAAGGAAGGAGATTATGTGGATAGGTAAAATTAAACTACCGGAAGAGCTTATTAATGCCCAGGTCGATGGGAGACTGGTTATATTTGCGGGCGCTGGGGTATCTATGAGTCCGCCGTCTAGCTTGCCCAATTTTAGAGACCTGGTCAGAAAGATTGAATCTAAGACAGGTAATCTATTGACGTGGGATCCCGAGAAAGAGGCCCCTGATCGCTTTTTAGGGCGGCTCAAGGAGAAAGGCCCCAGGGTTCATAAATTAGTCTGGGATATAATAAAGAATCAAGATTCAAACCCAACAGACCTGCATTACGCCCTTTTATCATTATTTCGTAGCCCTCAAGAAGTCCGGATCGTGACCACTAACTTTGATACGCATTTTTCTACAGCTGCAGCCGAACTTTTTGGCGGTGAAGTTCCCATATATCGTGCTCCTGCCCTGCCCCTGGGGCACCGATTCAATGGCATTGTTTATCTTCACGGCTGCGTAGACCAGAAACCGGAAGAATTAATTCTCACCGACATTGACTTTGGGCGGGCCTATCTTACCGAAGGCTGGGCCACACGTTTTTTGGTGGGGATATTTAGTAGCTACGAAGTTCTATTTGTGGGTTACAGTCACAATGATCTACCTATGGAATACCTGGGGCGTGGCCTCCCGCCAGAGACTAAACGCTATGCCCTCATTCCTGAAGATGAGATTGAAAAGTGGAGGTTCAGGGGGATAGAACTAATTCCCTACCCGCGTAGCCGGGAAGACCGAAACCATAATGACCTTGTTGAGGCTGTAAAATCGTGGGCAACCCAAACCAGAATGGGTCTGGCAGAACACGAGCAACGCATCAAGGACATAGTGCAGTTTCCACCACCCCTTGACAGGGAACAAGCCAGTTATATCGAAGAAGCTATCAAAGACCCGGTAAAGGTGCGCATATTTACTAGATATGCCGAGACGGTGGAATGGCTGCGCTGGGCCGAGGAAAAGGGCGCTTTCAAGCCACTCTTCAGTTTAAATAATCCTTCTGATGAAATCAGCCAGACTTTTGCCTGGTGGTTTACTGAGAAATATATTTGCCGTTACCCAGAAGATGCTTTGGCTGTGGTACAAAGGCGAGGTCAAGTGTTGAGCCCTTTGCTCTGGCAGACTATAGCTTCAAATCTATGGCGCTCCGAGCCACTGCCAGAGCCCAAGATTCTTGCCAAATGGGTGGCAGTTTTGCTAGCATCCCCTAACCGTCTTCCTTCCCAAGGAGATTATTTGGATTATTTACTACAAAAGTGTTGTCGTCCCGAATATGCCACTATAGCAATTCTTATTTTCAAATACCTTTCTACTCCATATCTGGTTTTAGAGCCGTCCTTCACTTTCTTTGCCGAGAGAGGACATGAGGGTAAGCAGGTTACCTTTGAAGTAGCGATACCGGCTGAACATTATTGGCTAGATAAGGCATGGAAGGAATTTTTCAAACCTAATCTAAAAAACTTGGTCCGCGACCTAGAGCCAATAATTACTGGCCACCTAAAGGAGGCCCACCGTTTGTTGTGCAGCGTGGGTTATGCCGACGATAAATGGGACCCGGTTAGCTTTACACGGGCTGCCATTGAACCCCACGAACAGGACCGATATCCCCGCGGCATAGACCTGCTTATTGATGCTGCCAGAGACATAATAGAATGTCTCCTCGAACATGATCCTGAACGAGCTCAGATTGTTATCCAAGAGTGGGCCTTATCCGAAACCCCGATACTTAAGAGACTAGCAATTTATGGTATGACAATTGACCGCAATCGCAGCTCGAATGAAAAACTCCAGTGGCTCTTGACAAATAATTTGCTTTTTGTTTATGGACTTAAGCATGAAGTTTTTCAACTGCTTAAAGCTGCCTATCCCCAGGCTGACGAAGCGGTCCGCCAACGGCTTTTGAATGATGTTGAGATTTATTTGGCAGGTAGTGACAGTGGTGAGGAAGACCCTGCCGCTGTAAGAAGGCGAAGCTATGAGGTTTACAATCTTTTATATTGGTTAGTACAAATCGCCCCACATTGTTCATTAGCACGCCAGAAGTTCAGCGAGATTCAAGCTAGGCATCCTGAATTTCAGCCCAGGGAACATCCAGACTTAGATTGGTATGGGTCGGAATGGGTCGGACCCCAAAGTCCCATAACCGTTGATGAACTTCTTTCCAAACCACCTTCGGACAAAATTAACTTTTTGCTAACCTATCAGGGAGAGAAATTCTTAGGACCTGACAGAGAAGGGCTTATGTCCGCGGTTAGGGAGGCAGTGACGCGATCTTTTATCTGGAGCTCTGAGTTAGTTAAAGAACTAGAACTGAGGAGAGAGTGGAGTACTGACCTCTGGGATGCGATTATTTCAGGATGGCAGGTAGCCCATTTAACTGAAACCCAGTGGGAAGAAGTACTGCAATTCTTGGAGCGGTGCAGAGAAATCTGGCGGCATGGATATAAGATAGCCGAACTGCTGAAAAAAGTGGTCGAAAAGAGTGAAGGAGGCTTGCCAGTCGCATTATTATCTCGTGCGGAGGCTTTTACAGACCGACTATGGCAAGAACTAGAGGATTACAATGAAAAAGGAATGGAGAATAATGACAATGACTGGTTAACAATGGCCATTAACCACATTGGAGGGATAATTGCTCAATTCTGGCTTTTAGCCCTGTCCAGGCGGCAAGCCGAAAAAGGAGGTGATTGGCAGGGCATACCTGAGAAGTACAAGACTCGTTTTGAGAGGATTATATCAGGGAAGTCTAGCGCAGCTGCAATGGGTCGGGTTATAATTGCTAGCCAATTACATTTTCTATTTTCCCTTGACCGCAGTTGGACCCGTAAAAAGATAGTACCTTTACTTAATTGGGATATAGATGTCCAACGTGCCGTACAGGCATGGGGAGGATATCTTTGGTGGGGAAGATGGAATGAGGCATTATTGCCAGAACTACTGCCCTTATACGAGCAGGCTTATAATAAGTTGCCGAGAGGCTTAAAAGTATTTGACCGGCTTTGTGACCATCTCGCCAGCATTGCTGTTCGTAGTTCAGTAGATCCCTTGCAGAATGGCTGGCTTGACAGGTTTATAGCTACTGTAGATGAGGAGACTAGAATAAGCTGGGCTAATAAGGTGGCCCATGAGCTTACCCGTCTTTCACCAGAAGCCGCCAAGGAGATATGGGATAAATGGATAAAAAATTACTGGTGCCGACGGATTGACGGTATCCCGCTTCCTTTGAGTGCGGCTGAGGTAGGATCTATGGTAGATTGGGCTTTGGCATTGAAACCGGTTTTTTCTGAAGTAGTGGATTTAATCGTTACCGGTCCTATCCCAGTTCTGCGATTTTCAAGCATTTATTATAGGTTGGCTAAAGAAAAATTCGCTGAAAAGTACCCAAGGGATACAGCCAGATTGCTGGTTCACCTCCTGTCAGGGGAGACCCATCCCTTTTATCATTGTCACGAACTCAAAGAGCTTTTCAACGGCATTTCCCAAAGTTTACCACCAGACAAAGTAAAACCTATTAAGGAACAGCTTATCCGCTTGGGCTGTTTTCCGTTAAGTTGAAAAGGGAAGCTAAACTTCCGTGAAACCATCGAGGTGGCGGTAAGATGATGGAAGAAAGAGAAAAACTCAGGAGCAATGTTGCTGAGCGTACAAGAGAGAGGGTTTTTCTGGATTCAAGCGTTTTGTTAACCGCTGTTTGCCATGAGCATTCTGATTCAGCCATACTATTGCAGCGATGCAAAGAAGGTAACATGTTGGGCATCGTTTCACAAAGAGTTCTTTACGAATGCAACTGGAAACTAAAATATCACCCAGAGCTCCAAAGAAAATTCGATGAATTAGTGCGACCCCTAGAAGTGGTCGATGTTTCAGACGAGGAAATGAAAAAGTATACTACTATAGTGGCTGACCTAAATGATCGTCACGTTTTAGCTGGAGCTGAAGCCGGTTGTGCAGATTACTTGGTAACTTTGGATTGGATGTTGATAGTCAATAGAATTGATCCGCCATATGCAAATAAAATTGACCCACCTGAGAGTAATAATTGCGAGCTTGTAGTGATGTAAAAAAGGATAAAACTTTAGCCTTGTCACCGAGTTTCTGTTGAAGCTCTCAATTTTCCCTTGAGCCGGTAGCTGGTACCGTTGATGTAAAAAATATGGGCATGGTGCACCAGACGATCAATTATGGCCGCAGCTACCACATGATCGGAAAATATCTCCCCCCATTCGTCAAAGTTGTAATTACTGGTTAGGATGATGCTTCCCTTTTCATAACGCATGGAGACCAGGCGAAAGAGAAGGTTAGCCTGTTCTTTAGTGACCGGCATGTAGCCGAGTTCGTCGATGATTAGGAGATTAAGCCGGGAATAACCCAACAGCTTGTCCAGCAAACTGCCGTCTTTGGCGCTTAACAGCAGTTCCTCCAATAGCTTCTGGACGGTAACAAACCCCACCCGGTATTTGGCCATGCAAGCCTTGATACCTAAGGCTATTGACAGGTGGGTCTTTCCTACCCCGGGGGGACCCAAGAAGATGATATTTTCCTTTTTTTCCACGAAATCCAGGGCGCCCAAAGAAATAATCTCCCTCTCCCGGATGGAAGGCTGGAAGCTAAAGTCAAATTCCTCCAGAGTTTTGATGAAAGGAAAACGGGCTTTGGCAACTTTGGTTTTGACCGTGGCTTCATTTTTCCTCCTTATCTCCTCTTCCAAAAGCAGGGAGAGGTACTCGATGTAGGAAAGGTTGCTTTGAGCTGCCTTCTGGGTTATCTCTTGGTAATGGGCCAGCACCCCTTTTAGTTTTAAGGCTTTTAGCTGGCTTTCCAAGTAGCCGGTAAGTTCCTTACTCATGGTGCTGCCCCCACCTCACTTTCCTTGAAGGCGTAACAGGAAAGGTCCCGTTTAATCCTAACCTGAGGCAGATTTAAATTTAACTGTTCATCCACCGGAAGAAAGGGGGCAACTTCCTTCAATTCCAGCAGCCTCTTTATGCTGTTTTTATGGAAAGAACCAATTTCAAGGCATTCTCTGATGGCTGCTGTGATATCTGCTGGAGTATATAGCTTCAGATAGCTTAAGATTTCCGCCAGATGCCAGTACAGGTTGGCGCCGCATTCTGTACGTAATCCTTCCAGATACCTTTGCCCGTCCTCGCCAAAGGCAACGGTAAACTCTTGTACCAGAGCTGAACGAGCTTTCAGTTTCTTTTCTTGGTAATGGCGGTTGATGGTTTCGTGTTCGGGATGGGGGAGACGACCCGTTTGCTTTTTGATTTCAAGGTCAAACTCCGCCAAAAGGCCTCCTGCCTCGTCATATACTCTCAAGCGCCGACCGTAGATGTTTTCCACCCACACTTGCCTTAAAGCACAGCCCATGGGCACGGGGTAGAGGTTACCGCCATAGGATACATACCCGTCATTGCTTACCTTCCGGGGCTCTTTCTGATAGAGCAGAGCCGGTTCGACTAGAGGTATTGGAGAAAGGAAGTCTTTCTCTTCGGCAAATATCTCTAGCGGCGGTCGGCCTAAAGTGCTGTGGGGCCTTTGGTTGTATGTATCTTGAAAGCTGGAAAGCCTGACAGCAAATTCGTCTAGCTCTTTCACTTCCAGACCCTTTAGCAAGTGCTCCTGAACGTAGTAAAATGGACGTTCCACCTTTCCCTTGGTCTGGGCACGGTAGTTTGCGCAAGGGGAAGGCTCAATGCCGTATAGGCCGCAGAAACGTAAAAACTCTTCATTATACCGAACAACACCGTCCTTCCGGTGGATGATAACCATTTGCTTACCATTATCCATCACCAGCTCCAAGGCATAACCGCCGAAGAAGGCAATGGCTTCAGCCAAGGCCCGGATCACATCAGCGGTGGTGATGCGCAAGGAGAAGGTGTAGAATTTCATACGGCTGTAGGATAAAACCACTTCGTGAAGATATATTTTTACTGGTTTGCCGGCCACCGGCAGCATCCACTCTTTCCAATCGTATTGCATCTGCTGCCCGGGCTTTGTTTCTACCCTTGTGGTGGCTAACTTGGCGTTCCTTTCCTCTTCTTTTAAACTTCTAAGATAACGGTGGACACTGGATAGGGAGCCTTTGTAGCCCATATCTGTTAGTTCATTAAAAATCCTTGTGCCGATAAACCCCTTGGCTAGCATGTCCTTAATTGCTTCTTTATAGTTGTCCAATTCTTTGACATACTCCCTGGCCTTAAATTGCGGAGGACCGGATGAAGTATAATTAAGTTCGCAAAAATAAAGAGGAAAAGCCATCGGCAACTCCGAATTTGGTAAGTGACGAGCAGACCAAAAAAGGAGTGTTTACCGATGGCCTACTCTCATAGTAACAAAAACTTCGAAAAAATGCTATTACAATTTATCACCGAAGAAGACCCCATGCTGGCCATGCTGAAATGGCTATGCGAGCAGCTCATGGAGGCGGAAGTAACCGCTAAAATCAATGCCTCCAAATCAGAGCGTACCCCCCAGCGTTCAGGATATCGTTCCGGGTATCGAGTAAGGCGGTTTGATACACGCTTAGGAACCATGTATCTGTTCGTTCCCAAAATCCGTAACGGCGGTTACATCCCGTTCTTTGTCACCGAGAGAAAACGTTCTGAAGTTGCTTTAATGAATGTCATCCATGAAGCATATATCAACGGTGTATCTACCCGTAAAATCGAACGGTTAGCAAAGAGTCTGGGCATCGATTCCATCTCCCGCAGTCAAGTATCCCAAATAACCAAGGAACTCAATGAGCAGGTCCAAGCATTTCGCGAACGGCCCCTTGAGGGCACTTACCCGGTATTGTGGGTAGATGCCGTGTATGAGAAAATTCGCGCAGGACGGCAAGTACAGAACATGGCCGTAGCCGTGGTGGTTGGGTTAGATGAAGCCGGCCGGCGCGACATTTTGGCCGTAGAGCCCATGTACGAAGAATCCGAAGCCACCTACCACGTATTATTCGAAAAACTCAAGGAGAGAGGCCTTAAGAATGTCTGGCTTGTGGTTTCAGATGCCCATAAAGGCCTGGCTAATGCCGTACAGAAATCTTTTGTAGGCTGCAGTTGGCAGCGCTGTAAAGTTCATTTCATGCGGAATATCCTGGCTCACGTGCCGGCTAAGGGAAAAGCGGCCTTTGCCGAAAAACTAAAACAGATTTGGCTGCAACCCGATATGGAAAGCGCCAAAATGTATGCCTACCATCTGATGGATACTTATGAAAAGCAGTACCCTGAGGCCATCAAAGTTTTGGAAGCCGGCCTGGAAGATTCCCTGCAATTCTATGCCTTTGAACGGCTTGATGGTCGCAAGATATCTTCGACAAACGTACTGGAACGCCTGCACAGGGAGATACGGCGTCGTACCGCTGTTGTTGGGGTATTCCCTAGCATAGATTCCTATGTGCGTCTGGTGACGACTTATCTCATCGAATACTCCGAGGAATGGTCCACCGGTCGTAGCTACATCAAAGCAGAACATATCCAGTTGACGAAAGAAGACCGGCAGAACGCTGCTTAAGCTGATAAATGGCCTGCACATAATCATTGCTCCAGCGGGCACAGCTTAGGAATTAGGTTCATAACAAATATTATCTAAAATTGGTTGTATATAACAGGACCTTACAAGTTAGCCGGAAAAGACGTACACTATCCTTTGCGGGTTTCCTTTATTAGCCATCAACAAAATTTACAGTCATTACCAAATTCAGAGTTTCTGCATGGTTTTTGCGAACTACTGTTGACACTAGCTTCCCCGGGCATGCTGTGGGTAAAAGCACAGCGGAGTGAAATAAAGCATGAACAAAACAACTGCTGCCCGCCACTTGGCGGACCTGCTCGCGGCATGGGGCGTCAAGTTTGTGTTCGGAACCGCT
>FZPS01000183.1_pt139 | contig 15312 bp, 15 predicted proteins | sample 1817821 | NCBI WGS metagenome assembly FZPS01 (sample SAMEA104158645, study PRJEB21678) | metagenome | place: Germany | collected 2015-04-21 | reverse complement strand
AAACTGCAGTGGAGCTTCATCATGTAGTGGAGTCTTTGGCAGATATTTTAGTGGAGCCGGCAGATTCTGAGTCTGTTGAGCCAGCTTCCGAAGTAGTACCGGCTTCTGAAGCAGCATCGGCTTTAGAGCCTGCACCGGAAGAACCTGAGCCTGAAGCAGTACCGGTTTCAGAACCTGCACCTGTTGAGCCATCTGCCGAAGTAAGTCCGGAGACACAGCCGGCAGAGCAGGAAGTTGCTGAAGATCCGGGCACCTTGGAGGCTGAGCCGGAAGTGCAGACAATTGACCAAGAAGAAGTTCCATACGAAGAAACGGAAGCTCCGCAGGAAGAGCCGTCAATCTCCGTTTCAAAACAGAAATACGCAAAGCCGAAAACCAAGCCGCGCCGCCGTGTAAGCAAATGGGTGTGGCTCACTCCGCTGCTCCTTATCGGCCTGGCCGCTCTGGCTCTCGCTGTGTTCATGATACTTGCGCAGGCGGCTCCCGACTTCTTGGATACCATTCTTTACACTCCGGAAGAACTCCGCATAATAAATTATTAGCGGCATGTTTTTTCTTGTATATCCTCCTGAACCTGCACCTCTGATAGGCAAAAAAATCGACCCTCGTGAAGAAATCTTCCCATTGGTCGAGCCGAACGGATTGGTGATAGGCCGGGCGCCCAGAAGCCTTTGTCATGCGGGAAGCATGCTGCTGCATCCTGTGGTTAATATGCATATAATAGACAGGAACGCAAGACTATATCTGCAAAAGCGCAGCAAGCACAAACGTACTTATCCCGGTTGTTGGGACACATCTGTAGGAGGTCATGTGGGTTATGGAGAACAGTTGGAAGAAGCCCTTTACCGTGAAGCAGCCGAAGAACTGGGTTTCTACGACTTCCACCCTATCTTCTTGGAAAGTTTCGTATACGAAAACCAAAGAGAAAAAGAGCTTGTGGCTTTATATGCCACTATCTCCTCTAAAAGCCCGATTCCATATGGAACAGAGGTGAGCGAAGCGCGCTGGTGGACCTTTGAAGAAATAGAAAAGGCTCCCGAAAATAAATTTACTCCCAACTTCATCAACGAATTCAATAAAATCAAAGATAAACTCCTGTCACTTCTATGAGCGAAATCAATAAATTTATCCGCGACCAATTGTCTGTATGGCCTCTTGCCGCCACCAACTTCCGACTCATCAAGACTGCCCGGCACAAGGAGTTTACCGTAAACGACCAAAAGGTCAAGGCGCAACTGAATCCTTGCCGTATAGCATCATCCACCGCTGATATTGATGCGGACACGATTGCAGCGCGCAAATGTTTCCTTTGCGTCGAGAATCGCCATAAAGAACAATTCCATCTTAAATACGAGGGTAAAAAGGGCAGAAACTATAATATCCAGGTAAATCCATTCCCCATCTTCAGGAACCATCTGGTGGTTGTGCGCGATGAGCATCTGCCCCAAACCATCTGGCATCATTTCCCCGACATGCTGCTCTTCAGCAAAATGTACCCCGACTTTACGGTCTATTACAACGGCCCTGTCAGCGGCGCTTCCGCTCCCGACCATCTTCATTTCCAGGCCTGTCCTAGGGGAATGCTGCCTCTTGAGCAAAAAATAGACTCCTTTCTCGACCAGCCGGGCGAGCCCATTGCCACAGTGCAGGATGCCTCACTTTATAAACATGAAGGCTTCACACGTGGCGTATATGCATTGAAGGCTACTACCCAGAAGTCAATGGCGAAGCTCACTTATAGGCTTTTGGAGTGCTCTCCTCGCCATTCCGGCGAATACGAGCCGCGTTTCAATCTTTATTGTTGGTATAAGGGAGGCGAATTCCGCACATTTGTGGTGCTTCGTTCCCAATATCGCAGCCATCATTACGACAGCACCGGACCTGACCAGCTTACAATCGGTCCGGGAGCCGCCGAAATGGCCGGTTTTTTCATAACTCCAAAGGAGGAGGATTTTGCCAAATTAAGTGACCGCCTGCTCACAGAAGTAATAGACGAAGTGTCTATTTCGGAAGAGGAAGAGAAGATGGTGGGCTGGCGCCTTTCCCGCAAGCAAAAGCTTATAGATGTGGGGATTATGGCGGCGCAGGAGATAGTGTTCGAGATAATTTCCGATGGTGCGGGACCGCAACGCGTGAGCTTTTCCGATGGCCGGATCAATTACGGAGGCGCCCTTTATGACAGTCTGACTTTCGATGCTATAACCCGTTCCACTCTGTTTGCAGAGCCTACTTTTATACTTTACGATGTGCCTATTGGAATTGGTTTTCATTGGGAAAAGAAAATCACACGCAAGTTTGCCGGCCGTCTGAGTTTTATAGTGGAGGGGGATGCCATAAGGGCCGTCAATCGCATAGGGGTGGAAGATTATCTGCTTAGTGTAGTGAGCAGCGAGATGCACGAAGAGGCTCCGGTGGAATTTCTGAAAGCCCACGCCATAATCTCCCGCAGCTGGCTGATGAATAACCTGCAAACCCATAAAGGTTTTGATGTTTGTGCCGATGACCATTGTCAGCGTTATCAAGGCTTGGATGGTGCCGAAGGGGAGGCCGTGAGAGATGCGATAGACCAGACATGGGGGCAGCTACTTACCAGTGAAGGGGAGATTTGCGATACCCGCTATTCCAAGTGCTGCGGCGGCAGGACGGAGCTTTTCAGCACCTGTTGGGAAGATAAGGACTATTCCTATTTGCAAAGCGTTAAAGATGAATATTGCGGAGAGGCGGCTCCGGAACTGCTTAGCCGTGTATTAAACGATTATGACCTTCCTACAAGCGATTATTATCGGTGGGAAGTGCGCTATACCCGCAAGGAGCTTTCCGAACTGATTATGCGCAAGACCGGTTTTAATTTCGGTACTGTTCAGGCGCTGGACCCGGTGGAGATAGGCCCTTCGGGCAGAATAAAATATATGAGGGTGGTTGGCTCAAAGCATACCGCCACCATAGGCAAGGAGTTGGAAATCCGTCGTGCGCTTTCCGAAACGCATCTTAAAAGCTCTGCTTTCTCAATTGAATGGGAAGAAGATACCTGCGTGCTGCGCGGCAGAGGCTGGGGGCATGGGGTGGGTTTCTGTCAGATAGGTGCAGCAGTAATGGCCGACAAGGGTTTTGACTGCACGCAGATACTTTCACATTATTATAAAGGCGCCGAAATTTCCGGCAAACATGAATAGCCGTTCTCCATGGGCCTGGGTGCCCACTCTCTATTTTTTCGAGGGTATTCCGTATTTCCTCGTGAATGTGGTTTCGGTTACTTTGTTCAAACGGCTCGGCATGGATAATGCCTCGCTGGCGGCGCTTACCTCCCTTCTATATCTTCCTTGGGTTATAAAGCCCCTCTGGAGTCCTTTGGTGGATATTTACAAAACAAAACGCTGGTGGATATTGACAATGCAGGCGGCGCTCACTCTGAGTTTTGCTGTGTTGGCGTTGTCGCTGCCGCATTCTGTGGGACGACCCGTCAGCGCTTTTGTGCCCTCGCTTATAATCTTTTACATAGCCGCCATGCTTTCGGCCACCCACGATATTGCTGCCGATGGTTTTTATATGCTCTCTCTTTCGGAGCATCATCAGAGTCTTTTTGTGGGGATAAGAAGCACTTTTTATCGAATATCCAGTGTATTCGGGCAAGGAGTCATTGTTGTGGTGGCAGGCTTGTTGGAAACCCGATACGGCAATATCCCGAAGGCTTGGTCCTATACTCTTCTCGGCTCTTCTTTTTTACTCCTTCTGCTTAGCGTTTGGCATTTTTTTGCCCTGCCTCGAAAAGAGGATGTTACGGCGTGTGCGGACGGCTCGGCAGTGAAGAGGGAGGGGTTGGAGGAAAATAGTATAGGCAATGATGTAAAGAGTTCATGCAAGGATGTAAAAAGTGAAGGCTCTGATGCAAACCTGTATAAAAGCGCCGGCAAATCTTTTGGAGACGCCTTCGGCAGTTTTTTCCGGAAACCGGGCATATTGCTGGCCATGTTATTCCTATTGTTTTTCCGCCTTCCGGAAGCTTTTTGTGTGAAGATGCTTACGCCTTTCATGCTTGACCCCGTTTCCGTAGGAGGTCTCGGGCTTTCGACAACTCAAAGCGGCTTGGTATATGGCACGGTTGGGGTTATAGCGCTTACCATAGGGGGTATTTCGGGCGGCATTTTCGCTTCCCGAGTAGGCCTTCGTAAAGCCTTGTGGCCTATGGCTTTAAGTTTAGCTTTGCCGTGTGCGGTTTATTTATATATGGCTATTGTGCAGCCTGCGCAGATATGGGTGGTTTACCTGTGTGTGTCTTTCGACCAATTCGGCTATGGCTTCGGCTTTACGGCATATTTGCTGTATATGATATATTTCAGTGAAGGGGAGTATAAAACCAGCCATTATGCGATTTGCACTGCTTTTATGGCTCTGAGCATGATGGTCCCCGGCTTTTTTGCGGGATGGCTGCAAAGCGCTCTTGGATATGTCGGATTTTTCGTGCTGGTCATGATTTGTTGTCTTGCAACTATAACTCTTACCGCCTTGCTTGTTCCTCATATCCGTCCCGATTACGGGAAGAAATAATCAGAAATTCTTTAACATTTTAATTCTATTTGCATCTAATTAGTAAAGCAACTCTTAATACTTCGCGCCATGAAAATTAATTTTAAAATAACATTAGCATTCTTAGCGGCAGCGGCTCTTGCCTTGTCTGCCGCTAATCTTGACGCGCAAACCCGCGGCGGCAGTTCAACCCGCGGCAGCAGTTCAACTCGCAGTGGCAGTTCAACCCGTAGCAGCAGCTCTTCCAGCAGTTCAACGCGTTCTTCCGGCAGTGTTTCACGTTCATCGGGAAGTTCTACACGCTCTTCCGGAGTAAGTTCGTCAACCAGCTCCAGAGCACAGGGCGGCACAATAAGCAGCAGTTCTTCCCGTGGCAGCAGTGCAACACGGAGCAGCGGCAGTGTCAGCAGCCCCTCTCGCAGTACCACTACCACACGCAGCAGCGGTAACGTTGGAACTACTTCCCGCAGCAATACCGGCTCCCGCAGCAGCGGCAGTGTAAGCAGTTCAAGTCGAAGCAGCGGCAGCAGCGCAACACGTAGCAGTGGAAGCTTCAGCAGTTCAACTCGTAGCAATGGCGCTTCCCGCAGCAGCGGCAGCGTAGGTACCACTTCCCGTAGTACTACCGGTTCCCGCAGCAGCGGCAGTGTAGGAACATCTACCAGGAGCAGCGGCAGCAGAGGTACAGTAACACCAAGCACTTCAAGTCGCAGCAGCGGCTCTTCCGGCACTTCAAGCAGAGCTGTTACCAGAGGCGCTGAAAGCAGGTCTTCCTCCGCATCCAATAAGGGAGCAACTGTTAACACCGGCAGAGGCTACAACACGAGCGACAGCTACAACCGTCAGACTCAAGGTCCCAACGATGTCCGCTTCGACCATGGCGGTCATAGGGTTCATCCGCGTAAGCGTCCTTATATGGACTGGGACCGTCCGGGCAGATTTTACAGCCGCGATCCCCACTATTTCGGCTATCGTGTAAGGTATCTGCCCCGCTATCGTAAGGTAAGATACTGGGGAATCGACTATTATTTCTACAATGACATTTGGTATCGCTGGTGGGATGGTGTATATGTAATCTCCCGTCCTCCCTACGGAATAAGTTTTGCCTACGACCTCTATAGACTTGAACTTGATGTTATCCGCTTCTCTTATTATAACAGGGTTTGGCGCAGTTATGAAACCATCAATGACAACTACTTAACCATCTTGGACCAGAATAGAATAATTGCCCAAAACAATGAAACGATAGCGCAGCAGAATGCCACTATAGCGGCACAGCAGAATGCGCAGGCGAATCAGCCTACTGTTGATATGAATACCCTCAGGAGCTTAGCCTCGTACAATCTCGCAACCGAGCTTGGTCTGATACAAAGTTATGCGGCAGCAGATGTGGAATATTTCTACGATGACGGTGTCTTTTTCGTAAAAGGCAAAGACGGAAAATACCAGACCATCCTGCCTCCTGCAGGAGCTCTCATCAAGGCTCTTCCGGACGATTACCATACCGTAACCCTTGCTGACGGCAATGAATATTATAGGGTGGATGACACCATTTACCGGATGACCGTAAGCGACGGAGTTCCCTATTTCGAGGTTCTCGGTCAGATACAAAGCAATACGGTGGTGATTAAATAGAGGCGGCGCTTAAATAGAAGCAGCCAAGCTTTCAAGATTTTCCCGGGGTCCGGAACTTAAAAATTCCACTCCGGGATTCTTGTCTTTCAGGGCTATTCCTTTTTCTTTCAAAACATTTACCAGTCGGCGGGCCACTGCCGGGGCGGGGTCGATAAACTGAACATCAGGATAGCCTTCGTCAGATGCAACTTTGCGGAGTGTTTCGAGCAGGAAAGGATAGTGGGTGCAACCCAAAACTATTCTGTCGGCACCTTCTTCCAAAAGGGGAGTGAGGCTTCTGCGCACAACATTTTCGGCATGAGGACCTGTAAGTTCTCCGTTTTCCACAAGTTCAACAAAGCCTTTGCCCACATGCTCTATAATTCGCACATTGTCCTCGAAATGGCCTTTGGTGGTGAGATATTTACTTGCTTTGAGGGTGCCTGCGGTGGCAAGTACCCCTATGACTCCGCTTTGAGTACCGAGAGCGGCGGGCTTTACAGCCGGCTCCATGCCTACGAAAGGTATTGAATATTCCGAGCGAAGAACCTCTATTGCCGCACCCGTAGCGGTGTTGCATGCAAGGACTGCGGCCTGTGCCCCTCGAGCCAGGAAAATATCAGTGATTGTACGCAGCCTGTCCCTGATGAAGTCGGGCGTTTTTTCGCCATAAGGGCAATTGGCATTGTCGGAATAGTAAATATAACGCTCATCGGGCAGAGCCTTGCGTATTTCACGAAACACTGAAAGCCCTCCCACGCCTGAATCCATTATGCCGATAATTGCCATGTTTATGCGAATTTAGTAATTAAATGTTTGCTTGAGCAGCTTTGTCGGCATCTGATTGCGGATCTTCGGACATAATTTTCAGAATATTCGAGACGGCATATAATGGAATATCTGTAATACGCTCGTTTTTCCTATACGGAGAAAGTGAAGTTCGGAAGACATAACTCGTTTTATACCTATGACAGAAAGATTTGAGGGATTTCGCCTTAAGGTTGAGTTGGGCTTTTGCTTCCAGCGGTGCAATAATAGCATTGTATTCAAGAACGAAGTCCAGTTCTGCAATTCCGGTGTCGGGAGACCAATAATGGACGGACATGTCTTCTTCGTCCATATGGTATGCAAGTTCCTGCATGACAAATTGCTCAGTGAGGGCGCCTTTGTATTGTTTGTAGAAGTTTGTTCCATCAATGAGTGTCCTCTGATTAAGAGAGCACATAGCGCCGAGTATTCCTATGTCCACTACAAAAATTTTGAAATCGCTTTCGTTCTCAAATCCCTTAAGGGGGGATTCTCCTGCACTGACGCGGGTTAGCTTATATATAATGCCAGCATCTTTCAACCACTGGATAGCGGTTTCGAAATCTTTGGCGCGAGCCCCGGTTCGTACTGCAGAATAGATAAACTTTTTGTTTTCTTTAGACAAGTGAGCAGGAATACTATCCCAAACCAAATGTATTCTGGATATTACTTCACTTGGCGGATGCTTGGAAAAATCCCTCTTAAATGATTTTACGAGTTCTCGTTGGATTTTCCTGACTTTGGTATAGTCTCCGGTGTCTATGAATTTTTGTACGGCTTCAGGCATGCCACCGACAAAAAAGTATTGACGGAGAATGTTTTCGTACTGATTACCGAATACGTTTATGAGTTGCCAATCACAGCTTCTTAGAATTTCATACAATTTATTTTTACCTAATGCCAATAAAAATTCGGCATAGTTCATGGGGTATATTTTAAGGAAAGAAATTTTTCCTACAGGGAAAGAATCGCCCTTGTGATCAATTACACCAAGCAGAGAGCCGGCCGCAACAACATGTAGGTCTTTTGCGTCATTCTCAAAATATTTTAAGGCTAGAAGACCTCGTGGAGCCCACTGTATTTCATCAAAAAACACTAAAGTCTTGCCGGGTACAATTGTTTTGCCGGAGAATGCACTTATGGCAAGGAATATCCTTTCGAGGTTGAAATCAAGCTCGAACAAACTTCTCAATGCCGTTTCCTTTTCAAAGTTAAGTTCAATATAGTTTTCAAATTCGTTGGCTCCGAGTTCCCTTACAAGCCAGGTTTTACCCACCTGTCTCGCCCCTTCCATTAATAGAGGCTTTCTACTTCCGTTTGGCGTTTTACACCATTCAAGGAGTTTGTAATATGCAAATCTTAACATAATATACGCATTGACATCAATGCAAAGATAATGATTTACGTTGAGATTTATGTTAAAAACGCATTTTATTCGTCAATAAAAATGTAGTTACAAGCATTTATTCGTTTAAAAAAATGTGATTATCAACATTTATTCGTTGAATAAAATGAGTTTGTTTCTCGAGTTTTCAGTATCTCTTCCTTCTGACTTTTTATCTTGCATAAATATCTGAAAGGCTCAATCGAGCGGTATCTAATGACCTTTACCAAGGTATAGGCATAGATATAAGGCCATATTCTCCAAAGGGGTTTGAGGGGATTGCACAAGTCCACAAGAGATTTTACATAATAATTTCTGCGTATAAGTTTCTCTTTTGGCTCTTTACGGAAGGCGCGGTCGTGAATTGCTTTTGCACCGCTCACAACGCCTATTTTCCAGCCTGCCGCCCTGAAACGGTCGCAAAGATTGTCATCCTCTCCATAATGAGGGAAGATGGGGGCGAAAAGTCCCACCTCTTTAAGAGCCGAAAGCCTTATCAGCCAATGCGCCGCCATTACTCTCGGCACTTCGTAGAGAGGCTCGGGCTGCTTTCTGTTAAGGGCGCGCTTTTCAAAATTCGTATCGAAATGCACTCCGTCAGCCTGCATCTGCAAGGGGCTGAGTATGGCGAAATTCCCGGCCGATTCGGCAGCATCCAACAATAAATCAAGGGTATCAGGCAGCAGCCAGGCATCCTGGTTGAGAAGATATGCATAATCGTAGCCGTGTTCCAAAGCATATTCGAGACCCAAATTATTGGCTGCACCAAAGCCCATGTTGGATTCGCTCTTTACAAGTTTCACCTTCGGAAAGTCTTTTTCTATACGCTCTGGGGTGCCGTCAGAGGAGCAGTTATCTACCACAAACACATCCGCCTGAACAGCCTTTGATGCCGATGCCTTCAGGGCGCTGTCCAAACAGCGCTCTATCCACTCCATACCATTATAGCTTACAATTATTATAAGAACTTTCATTTGCGCAGTAAAATGTTAATCAGTTCCTCAAGGTCATTTTCCTGCCTGCGAGCAATATCATTGAATCTCTTTTTTGCTTTATCCGAATAGAAGTCGGTATCCCCATTAATTAATTCTTCCATTCGGTTTGCAAGTTCGCGTGCTGAAAAAGGCGAAAAGAATAGTCCTCCGTCTGCAATTATTTTGGGCAGGGATGTGGTGTTTGAAGATAAGACGGGAGTTCCATGCCTCATCGCTTCCACCGGAGGGTATCCGAAGCCTTCCACGAATGAAGGATATATAAGGGCTGCAGCATGCGCAAGCGCATATTCGAGTTCGCCTGCCTCAAGCCATGGAAGAGGCAGATGCCAGGTATCAATTTGCTTAACAGGCCCGGTGGTGGCAAGAAGGTAGTCCGGATGTTTTTTATGGAAAATCCTCATTGCCTTGAAAGCAAGTGCCGCATTTTTGTTTGGCATGTGCGCCCTTAAGAGAAGAAAATACTTCTTCCCCTCGAGCATCGGGTAAATCTTCTCAAGACAGGCGTTGCGCAAAGGGGAGTAAAGAACTTTTATTTCTTTTTCCGCCAAAAAAGGGAGATATTTTTTAATGCTCCCGGCCGAATACTCTGAAACGGAAACAAGCTCAACATTCTCAGACAATAGGAAAGAGCCCTGCTGTTTGAACTGACCAGCCTGGCTTTTTCGGAAAAGTAGTTTGAGCGCATATTTCGGATTGAAGGCAAAGAAGAGCCCTGTCGCCTTGCATTCTATATCAAGAATGTCGTGTATTACGGCAACGACTTTGCACTTGATGCCATTCAAGTCTTTATCAAGATACCTTTGGAAAATGCCTATGAAGAAAAGGTCTATGCTTGCGCTTTCGCAATAGCCTCCTATGCCATCCAACTCGTTTATGTCTATCCACTTGTGAAAATAATCGGAATACTTTTCGCGGTCGTTCCCCATAAAAGGCACCTTGGAATCGAAAAGAGCGTGCAGCTGCGCGTTTTTACGCAAATGCAACTCTTCCAATATACGCTTGGTATATTCGGCGCCACCGTTTATACTTCCCTGAACGGATATGAAATCGAAAAGTATTTTTTTCATTTTCTGCGGAATAAATTACGAAATCTATCAAAGAGGTCAGTAAAAAAAAGCACTATCGTTTCTAAAATGGTGAAAGGCAGATATTTGAATAGATATTCGTATCGGCTTTTGGTCTTCTTAAAGAAAAGGCGCTCGGAATATATTCTGCGGGAGCGTTTTTTACATGCTGCAATCAATCGGCCTGTAGCGGTAGGCGCTTTCTTTCGGTCTGCACTTTGAGAAAACAGGTGAACTATCTTAGGAGGACTGAAAATATAACTGTAAAAGCCGCTCCGTGAAAAACGAGCCTGAAGTTCGGCATCTTCGTAATACATAAAGAAGTCGGGGTCGAAAAAACCGCAACGCTCAATAACAGAACGCCTGATGAACAAATCGGCGCCGGTCACATAATCCACTTTAAAATAATCGGCCCCATCACTTTTCCATTCTTCCGGGTCGTATCTGTCGTAGGGCTTACCCGCTATCAATTCTTTTAACAGAGGCCCGACAGTTATGAATCTGCCGTAGGAGTGTATGATTTCTCCTTCCGGGTTTTGCAGGAGCGTTCCCATGCATGCCACATCACCTTCGGTGTTTTCCATTTTGTCGAAAAACAATTTGAGGGCGTTGTTAAGCAAGTAGGTATCGGAATTGAGCAGAAATATATATTTACCTGAGCTGTGCTCGTATCCTATATTGTTGGCGCGGCCGAAGCCTATGTTTTTTTCGAGATAAATATATTTTATACGCTTATCGTTTTCAAAAAACTCTTTACTGCCATCACCGGAAGCATTGTCCACTAAAATAATTTCGAAATCCAAGTCTTTGGTTTTGGCAAAAACCGAGTCGATACACGCTGCGGTAAGGCTGCAGGTGTTGTAATTTACGATTATTACCGATACGTCCACCATTTTAGGAATCAAGGCTTAATATTTTTTCTATCTCCAATGCTTGCTTTTCGGGAGAATATGATTGTATAAAATCTTCCGAAATCTCTTTTAATTTTTCTTTTGTCGGCGGAATGTTCAAAAGTGAGGACATTTCCGCGGCAAGTGCATTTTCGTCTTCAGCCGGCTCATAATAATTCAGTTGCCCTTTTGTTACTTCAGGAAGGGAGTCACTCATGGAGCAAAGCACCGGGCACATGCAAATTGCAGCTTCTATCGGTGTAAAACCAAAACCTTCGTGAAGCGAGGGGGAGACAAAAAGGCTTGCATTTTCGTAAAGATAGCGAATTTCGGCGTCTGTAATGTTTTGTAGATGAATAATTCTGTTTTCGAGCTTCTTTTCCTTTATCAAAGGAAGAATGGTATTCCTGTAATACCCGCTGTCTTTTCCAACTATAATCAGCTTTTCTTTTATCTGCGAAGCAATGATAGAATAGGCCTTTACAAGGGTATGAAGGTTTTTAAAGGGTTCGAGGGAATTTATAAATAAGATATATTTTTCGCTATCGCTCAAGGCTTTAGGTTTTTGAGATAATGGGCTGACAGTTACCGAATTATGAACCATATGCAATCTGCCGGGATTGGTATCGGGAAAGAAATACCTGACATCGTTTAAAGTAAAATCGGAAATGGCAATTATCTGTGCTGCTTTAGGAATGGAATGGCGGTATCTATCCCTCATCCGGCGGGCTCTTATTTTGGCATTGAAACCCTTGCCGCTTTCCTTGAAATCGGTTTTCAACCTTTTTAAGTCATGAATTACAAGTACGTAAGCCAATTTCAAATAACGAATCATGAAGCGCTCGGCTTCTCCGGGGAAAAACACTTTGTCGCATCCGGAATTGTTCACCGCCCTTGCAAAGTTGATTGCCCTGAAAAAATTTCGCGGTCGCGGGAAAATTTGTCCCTTGCGGCGGTAGAGATTGACGGTTTTGAAGTTGAAATCCGGAAAGATATCATGCAATAAGGCGGCGCTGTCTTTTTCAAATAATAGGCAGTAGTTGTCCCTATGCAGCGCAGGTATGCCGCTAAGCAGTCTCATTACGTATTTCGAGAAGCTTGCATTAAGGCGTTCTGCGCTCATCCAGCTGATATCCACCAAAATTTTCATAAATTAATTCTGCAATATAGGGAATATTTATCAGTTCAAGCAGGGGAGAGTTGCGCATATCCTGGGGGTTGGTGCCGGGGACGCCTTGCGGGATGGGAGCTCCGATAGAGTCGAAAAGCCATGTCCAATAAGGGGGGAATTCTCCGCTCGGGGCCTTGAAGTTCATTGGGGCGGCAGGAAGCAGGGGTTGTCCGTTTTCATCAAGATAAGAGTCGCGCACAAGCTCCGTGCAATACATTGCTCCGTTGTCAGGAAGGAAATACACATCGTAAGGCAGTCCCAAAAATTCTTTGGACTTGCTTACAATGTCTCGCGCTCCGTCCTTGAAGCGCATTATTTCAAAGACCGGATAAGAACCGTCGGAAAGGGTAAAATCTACAAGAAAAGTGTCCAAGGGGTATCTTGCAACCCCTCTTTTTATGGTTGCGTCTATTATCCATACCGAATCTTCCTTCACTTCCAAAATCGCCGTATGGATATAATTGAGGCCTTCCTCAGCACCTGTTGCTTCCGCTATTGCGCTGCTCATGGAATTTGTGTCGGCTTTGTAGTCAAAGGGCAGGCCCACGAAAAGGAGGTCTCCGCTTTGGATGCAGGGTTTTTGAGTGCATGCCGCAAAGAGCAAAAAAAGCAATATCGATACTCTTTTCATTTTAGTAAACGTTTTTTAATCAAATGTCCGATATGGTGAATTTTCCAGTAAGCTATTGTTGCATAAGACTTTACTATATCTTTAAACAGGGTCTTGCGCACAGCCCTGCAAAAGCCGGATTGCAGATAATTATCGAGGAACTTCGCTCTCAGAGGACTCTTTTTGAAGGGCTCCATAATGGATGGTCTATAGGCGAGCCTGTCGGAATAGGGGTGTTCCACAAGCTGTAATTCAGGGAATTTTGCAGACAATTCCTTCAGGGCCTCAGAGCCTTTTGTGGTGTTTACGCTTACGGAAGACACTTGTCCGTCTAAGCCTATAAAGTCTCCGAGAGTAAGGTCACCGGGGCGCTCCGGCTTTGAATATTGGCAGCTGTAGCAGTTTTCCCTAAGGCTTATACCTTCCAAGAAGGCCCTGAAATACGGTTGCAGTTTTTGGTCTTTGTCGTAAAAGCATTTATCTCCATCCCAAAGAGTAAGATGGAAGTTGTATTTGTCGTTGCTCCTGAAGCGGACATCCGTTAAATTGCGTCCTTTGCGAAGATGCCCCAATTCTTCTGTCAGATACCGCTCCGGGCATACTCCGTGGCATAGTAAATCTGCAGTCAAAAGCCCCTCTGCGGCATCTCCCACAAAGTTGAGCAGACCGGCAACCTGACAAGGGGTGCCGATGAAGAGCAGTTTTTCCCCGCTTTTCAGACGGGACTTTATTTCGCGATAAGTATCTTCCGAAAAATGGCTCTGCACATATTTGGAGCCTTTGAAGTCTTCTGCATTTCCGCTTTTTACCTCCGCCATAAAAGAATCCGACCAGGCTGTACCGTAAACCCTTCCTGCGTAAAGCCTTGCAAGCAGTGCGGCAACGCCTCCCGAAGCGCTCAGGCGGCGTTCCTCCGAATCTGAATTCCACCCGGCATAGCATTTTGATGGTTCATGCAGATGCAGGGGATTGAGCACGGGACAAGTTTGGGCGCAAAGTCCGCATTCCGTGCATGACGGCCCTATCTCCGGATGACTCACCCCAAAGGCATCTTCCCTCATGGAAATACATCCTACGGGGCAGACTGCGGCGCAGGCTCCGCAGCCGCTGCATTTATCGGCGGGGCAGAGCGTCATGGCTTTACAATGGGTTTAAGCTCCTTGAATTCCGACAGTCTAAGCTGGCCGGAAAGAAGCAGACAGGCGAAATAGGGGATTATCCAGCAGGCTGTCTTGATAAGGCAGATGAGTATATAGGCCCAGCGTCTTCCCATGCCGGGGAAATTCTCCGGAGAAAGCTTTACGAGCCACATGCAAAGCGCCATCAGCGCAAAAGCAATAAGGGAGGGAAGCAGGAACGAGCGGGCCATCTTCCATCTGCTAAGGCCCATGAGTTTGCGATAATAAACCAAATAATATGCTCCAATCACTATCACTACATACACAAAGTAGGCAATTACGGCCGAGCCTACACCATACTGCCTGCACAACACAGCGTTGAGCGCTATCGACAGCACGCATGCAATGGCGGTGGTGATTACCAAGGGCTTGGTTTTGCCGTAAGCAAGCACGAGACTGTTGCCGGGTGTGGTATGTATTTGAATGAGAACTGTCACTATCCACACTATCATCCATACACTTAAATGGGCATTTTGTTCTCCTACGTAGGCGCTCAGCACCTCGCTTGCGCAAAGGATGAAGGGGATGCACATCACATTGGCTATTATGGTGGTGTACCTTGTCCATTTATATGCAAAGCGTTCGGTAGCGGATATATCCTTTTTTGCAACCATCTCCGTGACGGTAGGTAAAAAGATTGATGAGAAGATGCCTCCGATGGTGATTATAAGAGAGGGCACCACCGAAATTATCTTGAAGTCGGTAAGGGTGTTTGCAGAATCGGGATATACAATTCCAAGCACGAGAGGTCTCGATTCCGTGGCGGTCATCTGGAAGAAGCTGAGAGCGAAAAGGGAAAGGCTGAAAACCAGCACCACTTTGAAATCTTTCCAATAAAAGCCCGGACGGAAGCTGTCTATAAGGCCGTCCTTCCTGCATTTCAGCGAATAGGGAATTATCAGCAGAGAGGTGAGCAACGTCAAAAAGAAGAAGTACCAAGGCAGGGATAGAGGGATTTTGAGGGTAAGGACTATCAATACGATTTTCAGCAGCACCTGCACGAATTGGACTTTCATTGTAAAGGCCATCTGCATATCCGCCACCAATAATTGATTGAAAGTGGTGGTGCCCCAGC
>FZPS01000099.1_pt207 | contig 15314 bp, 17 predicted proteins | sample 1817821 | NCBI WGS metagenome assembly FZPS01 (sample SAMEA104158645, study PRJEB21678) | metagenome | place: Germany | collected 2015-04-21 | reverse complement strand
CAAGGAACCTGAGCCTTAGCTTGTGCCATATTATGCAAGCCAAGGTAGTGCATGGATAAATATTGGGTTGACACCCATAACAGAAAATTGCTATAATTGCTCCAGGCAAAAGCAAATTCCTATCTTTCAGTTTTGTAATGTCACCGACATGGAGCATTTCCGGAAACCGCATTTCCGTGACTTTAATAGGAAACGGCTCAATTTCGCTGGCCCATACAGGGGTGAAACCCTGCCGGACGCCTGCCAGCGGAAATCCGCCGATCCCGTCAAACAGGCTTCCGTGGGACAGCGAAATGGTCACAGCCGGAGCTTCATACCACGAGAAGGCGTTTCCTCTGGCATGAATTCTCTTTCTTTAGGATTTAAGCATGATTTCTTCATAAGGCTCTCTCTATGTATCTGTTCTGTTGACAGGTTTCGGATAGGTATACCGAGCCGCCTGGCTTCCGCGATCTCACAGCTCATGCCGTGACTGATACGCTCTCCGCATATCCACAGCTCATCGCAGGAGGCCAATACCCTCAGTCCCATTTGGATGCCGTTCTCCCGCTGGGCGGGTATGTTATCATTCAGAAGCTGTGGATACAACAAGTGAACGGCGACAGGTGCACAGCCCTGCTCCGCGGCATACAGGCAGGCTGTTCTGGCAAAGCGAATATTGGCTTCAATATCCCCGGCATAGGGAGAGCAGATATATACCAGCTTCATTTAGCAGCCACCGCCTTTACAACGGTTCTCGTCATGTTGACAGCAGTCTGCGCCGTATAAACCGCACTCATCAGATTGCCTTTTGTGCTAGTGTCCAGCCCGAACGCCCCGGCGATTCTCGGCACCTCACCTGCCGATAGCATCAAGCCCAGCCCCAGCAGGGCATGATCCTTGACCACCATGAGTCCTGCGATGAGAATGGTGGATTGCAGAAAGGCTGTCAGACAAAGACCGACAATCTGCTTGCACCAGCTGATAAAGCCATCAAGGTACCCGCGCGGAACAGAGAACATGTATAGACTGCCGACCGATATCTGGATCAGCAAAATGCCGCCCCTTTTGAGATTCGCAAAGAACACCTTGATAACGGCATAGCCCATGAGGATGACTATAAAAAGCATCATAATCGGACTTGTGATGACTCCGAAGCCGAAAACGCTTCCTGCGCTTTCGAGGCTTCCGGCCGCACTCAGCTCGCTGATGATATTGCCCGCAACGGTGTCTATACCGTCGCCAAATCCGGTGATCCCAGCCGTCAGACTGCTCTGCATGGAGATAGATAATTTATATAGCTCTACCGGTACCGTAGAAAAAAGTCCTACAGCCATAAAACCCTTGATGGCGTTCATGGCAGCGTCCTTGATGCTTCCTCTGCCGTTCTGGTATTCGATGCCGCATTCAAAGGCCGAGACCACCAGCCCGGTTCCATAGAGCGCCCAAGCCAGATAAACAAAAAACAGGACGATGGACTGTACCCAACTCATCTCGAACAGCTCGGCGCCCATGTTGCCCATCTCAGCAAAGAAATTACCGAGAAAGCCGATTACTTGACCGTAGAACCAGTCGACAATCTGCTCTAGCACGGTTTCGGCGACAAAATCCCATATAAACATGGATGGTCACCTCCTTTTCGTATAAAAAATAAGGAGCCTGCTTTTCACAAGCTCCCGAAAAACTTTCCTGACTACATGCCATGCATTGTCTGTCCGGACTGCTCCATCTCCAGCTTCGGCTCTCGGAATACATCAAAATAGTTATTGAGAGCCTCAGATATTTGGTCGTAATCCGCTTTTGTCGGCTTGTAGACATACCATTCGATTTTGTCCCCATACTTCCATATGTATGGGGATATACCTTCCCTAAAGTTAGGATTATTGACTGACTTCCTTCCGAGCAGATCGGAGAAGCTAAGCGTCAGAGTATCCACCGGACCGTCGTTGCGCTTTATAACGGTGGCCTTGAGTGCCTCATAATGGTCAGCCCTACCCATCGTGACAAAATTAACTCTGACACGGAGGTTTTCGGTGAGCTTTCCGAAGAAAGCCCTGCCGACAAATCTTTTGCCAGAGATTGCAGCGTCATTTCCGAACAGCCTGCACAGCTCTTGTTCAAAGTAATTCATATGTCTTTCCTCCTACATTCCAAGGATCTGCCAGTCAATGCTTGCATAAAGCTGGTGGTTAATCGACTTGCCCGACAAGGTTGTAAATGATGGTAATGTCCTGCCTTTCCATGCCATCTACAGTGGTTTTCTGCCCCACGATAATTTTGTCTACCAGCCCGATGAGCAGCTCCCGATCGAGTTTCTACACGCTTACATATCTGCGGATAAGAGAAACCCACTCACGGATGTCGTATTCGACTTCCTGTGAGTGGGTTAATTGCTCGGCAAGCTGAACCGCCAGTATGGACTTTTCTTGCTGTTCCTTTTTGTACTTTTCCATCATTTCCAGTACTATCTCGCGGGGGATATCACCCAGCATCATTTCCTCCAATAACTTTTGTCAAGCAGATTTGTCCAAATCCCCACGAAAAGTTTTTCATAGCCTGTACTGTCTCTGCTTCCTATGTTGAGGAATCACAAAGATTCCGTTATTATATAAAAGATAATAGCATGTCAGACTGCGGACCAATTTAGAGGTGTTGGCCGCAGAGGAGCCACGTTGGTATTTGTATTTGAAACTTTTTTGAATTTCCACGCAACTTGCGATGAAATTTTCGGTCTATATAGGTGAAAGGTCTTTCAAACAGATTTGGAAGGAGGAATAGCATGTACGACGAGCAAATCATAACTCTGTATTGGGAGCGGTCGGAGTCAGCGATAGTTGAAACAGCGGCAGTTTACGGAAGGTACTGCCACAAAATCGCGATGAACATCCTCGCTAATAATGAGGACGCTGACGAGTGCGTCAATGATACCTACGCTCGCGCTTGGTCGTCTATCCCTCCAGAACGTCCAAACAAGTTGTCGGCTTTTCTCGGTAGAATCACGCGCAATCTGGCTCTGCACGTTTGGGAAAAGCATCAGGCAAAGAAGCGCGGCGGCGGGCAGTTTGATGTTGTATTGTCAGAATTGGAAGAATTGCTGTCAGACGACAGCCCAAGCGTAGAGCGACAAATCGAAGCTGCAAGCATTACAGAGTCATTAAACCGCTTTCTATCTGAACAATCGGACGTAAACAGACGGCTCTTTGTGCGCCGGTATTGGCACACCGATAGATTAGAGGAAATTGCCGCTGACCTCGGAATGTCAGTAAGCAAAGCAAAATCCATTCTCTTTCGGATGCGAAAGAACCTGAAAATTCACCTTGAACAGGAGGGTATTATAGTATGAATAGCAAAGAATTATACAAAGCGATCGGCGACATTAATGAAAAGTATATCGAGGATGCTGATGTGACAAAAAGCAATAAAAAAGTGCGTACCGTGATATTTGCACCGTGGCTAAAGCGAGCTATGCCAATAGCGGCGTGCTTGGTAGTGATGGTAGGCGTGTTCCTCGGCTACAATGCACTCCACCCGCTGAATCAGTTCACAGGCGACGAATCGGGCAATCCTGGCTATATTACCGGGGATAGCACTATTGGCAAACCATCACTCAAAATCGAGGAAGGCGCCAATAACGCGAATTCTTATGCTGATCCTGACCATTGGCGCGGGTTAGCTACTGAAAATTTTGTTCTTCAAGAGCAAACCGAGAGCAACATTGCGGCAAACCGCATTGTATTTCAAACACTTCAAGACCTTGCAGATTATTCCGATGCGTTCATAATCGTTCCAAATGTTCACAAAATAGCGTCGGACGGCGATAATATGCAAACTGCCATCGCCGAATACGCAGAAACAATCGGAGACATGATACAAACCCGTCAATGGGATGACTACACGATTTCTACGGGCAACAGAATCCTCATTCGCCAAACGCTAATCGGCGGCTGTACGATGGATGAACCGAACAATTTACTCCGTGTTGGGGGCGTTTACCTGCTCCCCATAAAATTCAATTCTTCCTTGGGTGCGTATGAAGTCGTCGGAGACCTTGATGTGCTGTTTGAACTTGATGCCGAAGGTAAAATAGTGTCTCACTCGCAATTCTCAGAATTCAACAAGTACGATGGCAAAGCATTCTCAGAATTGATAAATGCTGTCCGAGCGATATATCCGATTCCCGAAACTGAATTTAATGAGCAATCTATTGATTCTCTTGAACAAGCTGAAAGGCAGATAAACACAGCTTACATCAATTCCGGATTCCGAAAGTTCACCGTAGTATTTGAAAAAGAAAGCGTTATCAAAGGTGCCGACACTTATCTGTTCAAAGTTACTTTCGGCGAGAATGGGAATAACGGCTTTGAATACGGGGCGATTGCGAAGCTAAACGGCGCATTCATAAGGGGTACGATAGACACAAGCGGTGAATTTCAAATATACGGCGGCTTAGGCGGTTTTCCGAAGAACAGCAAATAGAGGATAGAATTAGCATACGATGCCGCCGATGAAGGTGTCCAAGCAGATGTTTCAGCTACTATTGGACAGTGTGCCAGACACGCCGTAACTGGAAAAACCAAAGGGCGGCATCCGTTTTGGGTGCCACCCTCTTTTTTTACATCCCCAGCACCTGCCAGATGTACAATGGTGCGGTCAGGGTGAACACAAGGCATGCGAACAGGATTGCGGGCGCGGCCCACTCAAACTGCCCATGTTTGCGGTAATCAAAGTATGCCGTACCAAGTTTTGCAAAGAAAAATACGGCAAGAATCAGGTCGATAGCGGGAAATACCACCTTGTTGACCACGGTCTTGATCTGACCTGACGCCTCGTTCCAGGTGCTTTCAATTGCTCCAGCCACATCGCCGGTGGGTGCGGCATAGGCAGTTGTACAGAACGCGAAGCCCAGCAGCACCACGAGAAGAAGAGGCAGGATTCGTTTCAGTTTCATAATTGTACCGCCTTTCAAATTAATTTTTTGCATAAAAAAACACCGCAAAGCTTTCTATCCTGCGGTCGTGTTTCTTTTTCTGATGATTATGGCTTTACCGGTGCGATATGCCAGTCATCCCAAAGGCTTCCCTTGATGCTTACCGAGTCGGTAAGGTTCATGGAAAGCATTCCGGCTGGAGTCCAACAGTCGATGAGCCAGGTATACGGCGTATAGCTTCCGTCAGGGAACCAGATGGGCGTGAAATGCGTCCGGCGATTATATGTCGAGTACTTGTTGGGTTTGAACGCAAACAAGGAGTTATATCCGCCTCTTTTTCTTTCCAACTGCCGCCAGAAGGTTTCATACCGAAATTCGGGGAAATATGTGACAGCTGTCTGTGCGTCGGTTACCGCCGAAGACTGATTGGTACTGACATTGGCAGTCGTTAACTGGTTCACACCGTATCCGGATTTCATGGTCTTTCCGGATGCTGTAGGACTCTTGGCGTCCGGAACAATACTCATAGCTGCGGAAAGACTGGCATGGTTGAGCCTTAGCTTGTGCCATATTATGCAAGCCAAGGTAGTGCATGGATAAATATTGGGTTGACACCCATAACAGAAAATTGCTATAATTGCTCCAGGCAAAAGCAAATTCCTATCTTTTATAATTGCTCCAGGCAAAAGCAAATTCCTATCTTTTCGAATCAATGCACCGGGTTCTCGATGAAGTATGGGCCGAGCTCTTCAGGGTGATGAAAGCAGGGGCGATAGCCTGTATCAATATCGGCGATGCCACGCGCTCAATCGGGGACCGGTTTCAGCTGTTCGCCAACCATTCGCGAATTCAAAGCAAGTTCATGGAGATCGGCTTTGACGTGTTACCCGCTATCCTGTGGCGCAAGCAGACCAACGCGCCGAACAAGTTCATGGGTTCGGGGATGCTGCCTGCAGGGGCCTACGTTACATTGGAGCATGAATATATTTTGATCTTCCGGAAGGGCGGCAAAAGGATTTTTGATTTGCCCGAAGAGAAAAAAAGAAGGAGACAAAGCGGCTATTTCTGGGAGGAGAGGAACAGGTGGTTCTCGGATATCTGGGACTTTAAAGGGACCGGCCAGGGGATCAACGGTCAGAATCTCAGAAGTAGAAGCGCGGCCTATCCCTTTCTACTGCCGTTCCGCCTGATCAATATGTACTCTGTATTTGGCGACACTGTCCTCGACCCCTTTCTGGGTACCGCCACCACCACGCTGGCGGCGATGGCCTGCGGCAGGAACAGCGTCGGTTACGAGACGGATTCCGGCTTTGCCGTCTACATAAAGCGCCGGCTGGAACAAGAGATTGATCAGATCAACAGTTACAACCTGCAAAGGCTAAAAAATCACATTGAGTTTGTCAGGGAGCACACTCTAGAAAAGGGTAGTTTAAAGTACTTGAACAGCCATTTCGATTTTCCGGTGATGACCGGGCAGGAAAAAGAGCTGAAGCTGCTCTTTGTCAGATCTGTAGAAGAAGTCGAATGCAATCTTTTCAAAACCACTTACCTGGACGATGAACATATCAAGGGCACCGCGGACGAGGCATGCCTCGCCCCTACAAAAAGCCGCCTTCGCTAACGGTTTTTAAGCCGGCGTCAGGGCAGAACTTAACAGCAGGCCGCCCAAAATGGCCAGCAACGTGCTCAGCAGAGTCCCGGCCAGGTAGTATTCGGCGAAGTCCCTGTTCTCCAGCTCCTTGTAGCGGGCGATTGACTTGGCCGTCAGAACAAACGCGATCGATGTAAAGGCGTTGGCCAGGGCAAGGGATAAGATCAGCGCCCGCTCGAGCATGCCGATATAGCGTCCGGCCTGGCGGGTGTCGCCGAATTTGCCGGCGGGACCGGGCAGGCGCAGCGCTTCTAGGTCCAGAACCTTGCGAACGAGCACCGCACCGCCGAAAATGACATAACAGTAGACCACGGCTATGAGCAGAAATTGCGCAGCCCCGCCAAGAAGAGATCTGCCTGCCGGAGTAAGCAGGCTCTGATAAAAGGATGCTAACGGTTCACACAGAGGCGGGTCTATCCACCGCCAGGCGGCGAAGATCAGCAGGAGATGCAGCGCCTGGTCCAGCAAAAAGATCAGCGCATCGGCCGGATGAGCGGGGGAGAAGAGGCGGTTCTTCAGCCAGTCAAGAAGCAGATGCGCCGCGGGCAGCATCACCCAGAGAATTACCGCCGCCGGTGAAAAATAAGGGTGTGTTAAAAGGGCCAGGGCGATGAGATGCCCGGTAAAATGAAGCAGGTAACCCCGTGGGAGCCCCCGGCATTTATCCGCTGCAATCTGCGGGCTCTGCAGCAAGAAGTCGGCGATCACATGGGCCAGAATCATCGACAGGAACAGCTCCATCAACGATCATCCTCCTTTACATAAGCGGTCATGAAGCGCTCCGCTTCCGCCACCGCTTTCCATCCGGCGGCCTGGCAGCGCTTGGCCACATTCTGGGGGCTGATTCCCAGCCTGGCGGCGGCGGCTTCGTAGGTGCCGGCGCATTCGTAGGCGTCGACAGCCTGCCACTGCTTGGCGCTCCAGCGGTTCTGGATGGTGTCGATCAGGCCGTAGAAAGCGTTGACTACCGCCCATTTATCCAATCTTTCACCGGCAAAGCAGGTCGCCGCCGCCCGGCGGCCCTTGATCTCATCCAGGGCCGCGCGTGAATGATGAAAGGCGCTGCCGTCCATCTGCCAGGCATACTTCTTTCCGAACCCCGTAGCGATACTTCCCGCGCCCACCCCGATCCGTAATTTTAGACCGTGCAAATGAAAGCGCAGATGGCGGATCAGCCGGACGATATCCGCCGTTTCTCCAAGCGCTCCCTGGATCTCATCGCCCCGGTAAAGTGTAAAATCTGCCGTCAGCCCGGACCGGTAGCGGGCATTGAGATTGGCGAGGCCTGCCTCCGCCAGGGTTACGGCATTTTCATGCTTCCGTGAACTGATAATATCTGCGGTTACCACGTAGAATTCTATCCCGTCCACCCCGGGATCACCTCCTGCACGGTGATATCCTGAGATCACCCTCTTGATGGTGATCTATTCTTCCCTTCATGTAAAATCCCTGCTTATGAAACGGAGGGTCGGGGAAGATGTTGAAAGGATCACGTGAAATGGAAATAAACGGTGACTTGAGTTGTAAAGACGCTTTCATAATAAAGGATTATTTATCCAGGCAGAAGAATTAATAATATTCAGATGATTGCCGGATGCTGTCTGATGATGGATCCGGAAAACTATTCAGGAGGTGACCTTTTTGCTGCTCAACCCAAAACGTCATGACCGTCCATATCATGATGCAGCCTCACGGGAGGTCATGGTCCGGACGATCGATTTCTTTGAGAAGAAAGGTAAAATGAGGCTAAAAGAAGATGACCGCGAGCGGGTCTGGTACGATGACTTCCTGCAGTTTGTGCGTGATAACGAGATATTCTACAAATTACTGACTCCCGATCAGTACGGGGAAAACGGCTGCCGCTGGGATACCTGGCGGAACTGCGAGTTTAACGAGATCCTTGCTTTTTACGGGCTGCATTACTGGTATACCTGGCAGGTCTCGATTCTCGGCCTGGGGCCTATCTGGATGAGCCCGAACGAGCAGGCCAAGCGCCGCGCTGCGCAGCTGCTTAAAGAAGGCCATGTTTTTGCCTTCGGCCTCTCCGAAAGGGCGCACGGCGCTGACATTTATTCCACCGAGATGTCCCTGACCCCCCAGCCTGACGGAACTTACCGGGCCAACGGCGAAAAATACTATATCGGCAACGGCAATATCGCCGAGATGGTCTCCACCTTTGGTAAGATCGCCGGTACAGATGACTACGTGATTTTTGCCGCCAACTACCGGCACAAAAACTATGAACTGGTGAAAAATATCGTTAACTCGCAGTCCTATGTCGCCGATTTCATCCTGCGCGATTACCCGATCACCGAAGATGATATCTTATCGCGCGGTTCCACAGCCTGGGATGCCGCCCTGAACACAGTCAACGTGGGCAAGTATAACCTCGGCTGGGCCTCTATCGGCATCTGCACCCATGCTTTCTACGAGGCGCTGAATCATGCCGCCAACCGCAGCCTTTACGGCATCCATGTGACCGATTTTCCGCATGTAAAGCAGCTCTTTGTTGACGCCTATACCCGCCTGGTGGCGATGAAGCTCTTCGCACTGCGGGCGGCGGATTACATGCGGGCGGCCTCGCCCGACGACAGGCGCTACCTGCTCTACAACCCCACCATGAAGATGAAGGTGACCACCCAGGGCGAAGAGGTGATCAACCTGCTCTGGGATGTGATTGCGGCGAAGGGCTTTGAAAATGATACCTACTTTGAGATGGCGGCCCGTGATATCCGCGCCCTGCCCAAGCTCGAGGGGACCGTCCATGTAAATATTGCCCTGATCAACAAGTTTATCCCCAACTACTTCTTCAACCCGCAGCCGTATCCGGAGGTGCCGCGGCAGGACCAACCGCAGCATGACCTCTTTCTCTTTGACCAGGGGCTGGCCAGGGGCCTGGGAAGGATCCGCTTTCACGATTATGCTCCCGCTTACGACCATTATGATCTGCCGAATGTGCATCTTTTTAAAGAGCAGATCACCCTCTTTAAAGAGTCCCTGCTTAACGCCGCCCCCGAGGGAGAGCAGCAGAGAGACACCGACCTCATGCTCGCCCTGGGCGAGATCTTTACCCTGGTGGTTTACGGCCAGCTGATCCTGGAAAACGCCGTGATCTACGATCTCGGTGTAGATGTAGTCGACCAGATCTTCAACTTCATGGTCCGCGATTTCTCACGGTTCGCACTGCAGCTTTACAGCAAGCGGGGCACCACCCCCGCCCAGGCGGATCTGCTGCAGAGGATGATCCGGAAACCGGCTGCCGATCCGGATAAATTCAACCGGTTCTGGCACGACCGGGTCCTGGTGCTGAAAGACACCTACGAGATGAACGCTTAACCCGGTAAACCAGGTTGGCCCTTTTTACCCGGGGGCGAGGCATGCCTCGCCCCCGGAAGTTTAAGTATTGTAACCTTTACAAACTGACTCTTAATCTATCCCACAGCCTGCCGTCGCCTTGACATCACCAGGTTCCCCAAAAGTTGCAAGGTGAAATTCCCTGTTTTTGCAGGGGATGATGCGGTAAAAGGGGAATTATCAAACAAAGCCTGTCAAGTTTAATTTGAACGGTTTTTGCAATAATAACCACCGGGGGTGAGCTCTTGAGCAAGGTGGTCGTTGAACAGGTTCCGGCAAAGGAAGCCCTGCTTCCGGCAGTAGAGGCGGTTTTTGCGTATTACGGCGGTCTCCCGGCGTTGTTGGGGGGCCGGACGCGGGCGCTGATCAAGATCAACGCGGTCGACTTTCGTCCCGGAACTTACATTTCGCCAGCTGTCCTGGAAGCGGTGATCATGGCGCTGCAGAAGACCGGGGTAAAGGATATCGGGGTGATGGAAAACTGCACCCAGGGTAATTTTACGCGTCTCGTTTTTGCCGCCACCGGCTTGGACGCTCTCTGCCGGCGCCGCGGGGTGCGCCCGCTTTACCTTGATGAAGGCCCTACCGCGGTTATTGAACTTCCGGGGATAAACGAGAAGGTGCGCATTCCTGAACTGGCCGCCCGGGAGCTCACCGGTACCGGGCGGGAAGCCTTCTTTCTGAATCTGCCCAAGCTGAAGACTCACTCCATGAGCATTGTCACCCTGGGTATAAAGAATCTGCTCGGATTCATGGATCAGCGCGACCGGATGAAGGAACATAACTACAATCTGCACGGCCGCCTGGCTGCCCTCGGAGAGCTGTTCAGGCCTGATTTTACCTTGATTGATGGGCTCAACGCTGTCTATTACGGCCACTACCCGCCTACCGCCCTTCTCGATAAGTGCACTGCTCCGCTGAACCTGCTCATCGGGGGAGACGATCCCCTGGCGGTGGATACAGTGGGAGCCCGGATATTGGGTTACAGCGTTGACGAGGTGCCGCACCTGCGACTGGCTCGCGAGCGGATAACCGGCTGTGCGGACCTGGATCAAATCGAGGTTGCCGGCGATCTTTCGCCTTACACGACAAAGTACCCCTGCCACCTTTATCCCTCTTTTCCCCCGGATGTAAGGGTAATCAAGGGAAGCGAGCGCTGCTGTCCGGAAGGATGTCAGAACAACACTTTAACCACGCTGCAGTTTCTATACCTTGATCACGGCGGCAAGGGCGGTTTTACGATTCTCATGGGGAAAGGGTTTACCCATGAAGATTTGGACCAAGTGAGCGGGCCCCTGCTGCTGGCCGGCAAATGCGCCATCGAAGAGACTTACACATTTTTTAAAAATAGGTCCGGGCGGGATAAGATCTATCTTTCACCTTACTGCAATGACCTGGCCTCGACGATCAAGGCTCTGACCAGGCTGATGAAAGTGAATCCCTTCTCCATTGTTCCGGTATCTCCGTGGAAAAGCTTCACCCTCCTGGCGGCCGCGAAGTTAAGAGGCAGCAAGGCGCGGGTGGCGCTGTAATCCGGCGCCTGTAGAGCCGGTCACAGCTCCACAAAGGTGATGCCGGGATTGCCGCGATCCATATGCTCGGTCCGGCTTAGAGAGGGGTGCCGCCTGATCAGCACTCGCCCGGCGCCGCCTGCACCGGAGTACTCTTCTCCCGGCAAAAAACCCCGGATCTGTCTTGAGCTAACTTTCTGTTTCAGAAAAGCCCGGCAGGCTATTCTTAACTTCCCCCCGCTGCCGCTGGAACCATATCCGTGTATGACCCGCAAAATCCGCACGCCCTCGTGCCTGGCGCACCGCAGCGCTTCTTCCAGGCGTTCCAGTCCTTCCTTAACGGGGGGCATACCCTCTTCAAGGTTAACGTTGCGAATAGGGCTACCTCTCCTGGGGGAAGTTCTCCTGGAGCTCTGATAAGAGCCGCAAAAAACGCAGCGCCTGCTCGAGGCGGGGATCTCGTTACCGCATACTTCGCAGATAATCATTTAAACCTCCTGAAATTTAAGTTCATGTTTTCAGGCAGGCCTTGGACCAAGGTCAATCTTGCCGGACCAATTATAACCATATTCTAGTTTAAGAGTCAACTTTCACAAGGAACCAAACCCGGTTGACAGTTGTCATCAAGGTAGAAAATAGAATGTCCGTGAGACAGGGAGGGGGCAACCGTAGATGGAACGCCGTTTATGGGGTTATCTTATATCAGGGTTATTGGTTGTTTTCCTGGCGGCGCTTGCTACCGGCTGCAATGGAAGTTCAGAGGATCTTTCCTGGAAGTTTACTTTTGAACAGGGCACGGAAGGATGGAGCGGGGATTTTGTTGATCTTCCGGTAGATTACGAAGCCGACATATATGAACTGGAATTTACCCATGCAGATCTGCCGGAGGAGTTAAGCAGAGCCGGCAAGGCCCTGATGTTGAGCGGCCATAACCGCAGCGATGATCTGTTCATGTATCTCAAGAAGAAGCTTACCGCCGCAGACGGCCTTGAGCCCGGTGGAACATACCTGGTCCGTATCAAGGTAGAATTTGCCACCAACGCTCCTGCCGGAGCTGTAGGTATTGGCGGTGCTCCAGGAGAAGCGGTTTGGATGAAGTTGGGGGCGGCATCCGAAGAACCTGTCCCGGAGGTGACGGATGCCGGCAGCGATCACCCTTACTATCGCTTGAGCGTGGATAAGGGTTCCCAGAACGATGACGGGGCGCATGCTCTACGTATTGGCAACGTGGCCAAGGAGAGCGGCGATGATGAAAGCTACGCTCTAAAAAACCTGGACAACATGGAACAGCCTCTCCGGGCTACTGCCGATGCCCAGGGGAATCTCTGGGTCTTTGTTGGAACAGATTCCGGTTTCGAAGGCAAAACGACCCTTTACTATACCGGGATCAACATCATTCTGGAAAAGGTATAGTAAAAATCACTTTATTACCGGTGGCGGGTAGGGCGGCCCATGGGTTGCCCTACCCGCCATGGGACTATTTGTAGTGGCGATCCGTGCCTCGCCCTCTTTACACCTCTCTCTTACAGGTTCTCCTCTTTTAAGGCGTCGATGATATTATCGTGTTTCAGTTTGGAACCGGCTTGCATCATGGTCATAAAGACGATCACGAAGACGCCGGCCACGCAAATCAGGATCTCTTCCCAGGGCAGGAAGAAAGCAAATTTAAACATGTTGCCGAAGCCGTTATACATCCACGTGCTGATCAGGATGCTCACCGGCAGGCCGTAGAGCAGGGCTTTCAGGCCGTAGAAGATGCTTTCGTAGTTGATCATCCGGTTAAAGCCCCGCGGGGTCAGACCCACCGATTTAAGCATGGCAAATTCGCGGCGGCGCAGGGCCACGTTGGTGCTGATGGTGTTGAAGATATTGGTTACGCCGATGAGGGTGATCAGGGTGATAAAGCCGTAGAGAAAGATGGCGATTACAGCTTTGGTGCGATTCGTCTCCTGCTGCGCAGCTTCAACATCAAAAATATAGATGTGCCCATCCGTATGATTTTCACAAATGGTGCGGATCTGATCCGCCAGGCCGGCGCTGTTACCTGCGCATAGATAAAGCTGCAGGTGATCATGATAGTCATACATCAGGTGCTCGCTCTGCTCCTGCATAACCAGACCAATTTCCTCGAAGATCTCATCGGAGACGACCAGGTTAACAGCCCCGAGGCCGGCGGAGGAGACGCCGAGGGGATAGTTGGCTGTTACGGCGCCGATCTCCATGGTAAAGCCGGGAGGGGTAATTTCCGGATCATCCTGATCCATCAGTATCCCCGCCAGCGCAAGCTTCTCGCCCGCCTTTACCTGCAGCGGCTCATACTCGGCCAGCGTGGCCTCCTGCAAAAAATTTTTATTGATCAGGATTCCCTTGAAGTTTTCGGTATCTTTGAAAGCGTCCGCAGTGAGCCCGTTTGTGGCGGCGTAGGTGTTAAATTCATCTTCGCCGAGCGCTAACAGGTAAAACATTAACTGGTATTGACCTTTTTCGTTTACGGAGAAGAGTTCCTGATCAATATAATTCTTTTGAAGATAAGCTCCGAATCGGTTCCTTTCCAGCCAGGATTCAGTATAAACCTCTCTGAGCATGGCGCATCTTTCCACTCCGTCCAGGGTGGCAATCTGCTCATAAAGCTCCTTTTGCTCCTCCGGGGAGAGGTCATGGATGCTGACGTTAATATCGAAGGGGATATCCTGGTAATAAAGGCCGGCGCCCGTGAACGCATAGTTGATGAAAGTGGAGAAAGAGATAAAGAGCACGATGCTGATGAAGAGCGAGAAGACCGTGGTCCGGTAGCGGCGGCGGTTGCGCTTCAGGTTTTTCAGAGCCAGCTCTCCCTCGATGCCGAAGAGCCGGCGGGTCAGCCGGGCTGTTTTAACGGTTTTCCCCTTGATCTCGATATCCGCGCTCAGCCGGATCGCCTCGATGGGCGAGGTCGCCGCGGCCCTTCTGGCCGGTAGATAGGCGGAGATGAAGATGATCAGCGCCACAAAAGCGGCCGTGGCCGGGACGGTAACCGGCGAAACGATCAGCCGGAGCACGATATCTTCATTGTACATGGAGCCGATCATGAGGCGGTTGACCACGGAGAGTGTCACGCCGATGCCGCCGATACCGGAGAGGAGACCAAGCGGTATGCCGATCAGCCCCAGGAGCGCGCCTTCAAAAAATACGGCGCGCCGGATCTGGCCGGGGGTGGCGCCGGTGCCGGCCAGCAGGCCGAACTGCTTTTTCCGTTCACTTACCGAGATGGCGAAGGCGTTGTAGATCACTGTTACTGAACCGACGGCGATCAGGAGGATCACGATCGCAGCGACGGAGTTGATCATGGCCACGGCCCGGTCGTTCTTGGAGATGCCCAGATATTTCAAGAGCTCATTGTTGTAAGCGTAATCCAGGTCCCCGGAGGCTGCGGCCATCTCCGGCACCCGGTCATAGATCCGGCGCGGGTTTTTCCCCAGGATGGAGACATTGACGGTCTCATTGGTGCGGATTGCGTCCGGGTCCAGGTAGGCCACAACCGTAAATCCGGGGTTGCTGCTGAAGTTTTCAAAGTGCGGTTTGGCGATGAACCCGGTAATGGTATAGGCCCTGGTGGCCGTGGTCACGAACTGTTCGGTCTCATCAAAATTAAATTCATCCGGCACCTGCTGCCCCTCCGGATCGATCCGTTCGCCCAGATCAAAGGCAATCGTATCGCCAATCCGGTAAGCCTCCCCGCCGCTCGCGACAGCCTCCTCTGAAAGCAGCAACTCACCGGCTTTTTCCGGGTAACGGCCGGCGGTAAGCCTGATCGGCATATGCCGCAGGGCGGTGGCGTCATACTCTTTAATAAAGAAGTAAGGGCGGTATTCTTTGGTGGACTGATCAAAACGGGCAAAGCCCAGGTTCCGGC
>FZPS01000062.1_pt3541 | contig 15326 bp, 15 predicted proteins | sample 1817821 | NCBI WGS metagenome assembly FZPS01 (sample SAMEA104158645, study PRJEB21678) | metagenome | place: Germany | collected 2015-04-21 | reverse complement strand
GACTTAATCACCTCTATTTAAGGTATAATTATACCGTCATATATACAATAATGCAATATATCATAAATTTCCATACTTATACCATATGAGTATGTTTTTTATATAAATGATTCAATTTAAGATTAATAGTTTTGTAAGACAAAAAGACACCTAGAAGCATAGTTGCATCCCAGGTGTCTGGATTTTGGTTTATGTTAGCACTTATTTGATTTTGTGATTCATCTCGAAAAGACCACGGGTTTCCAGAATAGGTTCAACAAACAGAATACCTTTTCCAGGCTCGTCTAACTGTAATTCTCGGTGCAACTCATGAATTACACTCTCTACCAAGCTGTCTGGTGTTAAGATGATAACTAACTCCTTCTCCGGTTCTATTTCAACACCAAATAGTTTAGTGGCTATTTCCGCGCCTGCACCCCGTCCATGTAAAATTGTGCCTCCGCGAACTCCTGCCTTGCGTGCAATATCCATTACATCTTCTGCCATACCGCGGTCTACTATCACTGTTAATTTTTTGAACATGCTATTTTCCTCCATGCTATGAGTTTTGCCCCTGGCAATTTCTTCACTTGTATCCTGACCTGGAAGACCTGCAGCAAATAAGACGGGTGATGTGAATGCTATTCCATGACCAGGTTTATTAAGTTGGAGTTTTTCAGTAAAATAAACCAGCATTTCTTCCGCTTTATGCTTTTTTAGTAGAAATTTAGCAATTTCTTTTTTCTGGCTTTTTATGCCAAGCAAGTTTAGTATAGAGCTGTCTACTGTGCCTCTACCGATAGTTACCATCACACCACTTATACCCTTTTCTTTGGCGAGACGGACACATTTGTGGCATTGACTTTCATTAAGAATCAGGGTCAGCATTTGAAGCGAATTATTAATCATTTGCGCTTCCATTTGATTATCCATGATTACCTCCCACTTATTTCTTTTTTAGTGCAACAGCTTTTGATGCCCTGCGTGTTTTAGCTTGATATAGTGCACCAAGTAACTCGATTGCTACTATCGGCATCATGGCAACAATTGCAATCATTCCAAAGCCATCAGATACCAGGTCGGCTGTAGGAACCTGTGCTGCGATACCTTGAACAAATGCCAGAGAAAAGGTGGCAGTCATCGGACCCGATGCTACTCCGCCTGCATCAAATGCCATACCCACGAACAAGTCGGGTACAAAATAAGCCAAAATTACCGAAAGGCCAAATCCAGGCAATAGGTACATCCATAATTTAATACCAGGTACTAGTATACGCAGGGCAGACATGAAGATTGACAGGCCCACTGCTATAGAGAGGAAAATAAGCACTAAAATTCGATTAACCGACCCGCCTGTAACTTCTTCCACCTGATGGGTTAAAACATGAACAGCAGGCTCTGCCAGGACTGTGGTAAGGCCAAGAAACAGTGCTACAACTAAAACTGGTATATTGGATTCCATGGCAACAAGCTGTATACCTACTTGTGTGCCGACTGCCATAAATCCACCATTAACTCCTAAAAGAAATATTACCAGCCCGGCAAAAGTCAAGACTATTCCTCGAGAAATATCGACAACCTTGTTCTTTTTATGTTTGAATGAAAATATTTGAAATAAAATATACACAATGATAATTGGCAGAAGTGATATAAAAGATTCCCAAGCTATGTGCAACAAACGGGATCCATACATATCCATTAAGTTTGAACCAGTGAAGGTTTCCTCTGGCAATGTTCCATCCATCTTTTCAATACCAAGCAGGAGGCCAGCACTCAAAACCCCTAATATTGCACCTGTGGAGGAAATACCTATCAATCCAAAGTTATCAGCTTCCCCCATTTTACTATCTTTTTTCAAAGCTGATATTCCTCCAGCCAATGCAAGCATAAAAGGAACAGTAATTGCCCCAGTGGTAGCACCAGATGCATCAAATGCAATAGCTAAAAAATCTGTTGAGGAAAACAAGGAAAGTATGAGAATCAAACCATATGCTGCAGTAAATACATAACGAACACGGACACCTTTTAGAATACGGAGCATCCCCAAGGTCATCATAACCCCAATCCCTATTGAGACAACAATAACCATTAGTGTTTTACCAAACTGTCCTAAAGTAACGCTCCCTACCTGATTTGCAAGAATATGTAGATCTGGTTCCGCATAGGAAATAAAAAAGCCCAAAATCAAACATATTGTTGTTATCACAGCCAAACTGTTTGATTGCGCCATTGTATTCCCAATATTATGTCCAATTGGCTCTATGCCCTGATCAACCCCAAAAAGGAAGGTGGTCAGGCCGACAATTACCAAAGCTGAACCTATAAAAAATGCATACAACATATTTGGTTCCAAAGGGCATATGGTAAAATGGAGAATAAGCACAATGAATGTAACTGGTAATACAGATGCTAAAACTTCTTTAAATTTACTTTTTAGTTCATTCAAATCATCACCTCTACGAAAAAATTCGGCTGCTTTTGAACCGCTATTATTCATGCATGTCTTATCTACATTTTAATTAGATAAAATTATAAGGCTTTTGATAAATACTGTCAATATAACATAATTTAAAGCCTGCAATATTGAATTTCAAAGGTGCAAAAACACTATACTACTTTGTGGAATATTTTTGAACGATCGCTGCCATTTCTCTCCAGCATTTTTCCATATCTGACACTAGCTTAAACTGGGTGCGACAGCGGTCCAAGTTATGTCCCTCTCTGTGGACCTTGAAATACGTATCACCTGAAAGATAATCTGTAAGAAACCGCATTCCACACTCAAATGTCATTAGTTTCGCACCCATGGGCATATTTTCAATTTCGTAAGTGGTCAGAACATCGCCTGCTACTTCCAGGTAACCTTTCGTATATATTTCGAACAATTCCAAGTCAAAATTAACCTTGGAAAGGTCTCGTTCATCTTCTGCTGCATAAGTAGCACCGAACCGAATAGAGTCACCATAATCATAAAGTGATAATCCCGGCATAACAGTATCCAGGTCAATCACACAAATACCTACTCCAGTTTCCCTATCAAACAGTACGTTATTCAATTTGGTATCGTTGTGTGTAACCCTCAAAGGTAATTTTCCTGCTTTTTGGAGGTCTAACAAGTGATGGGTGTCACTTTCCCGGCTAAGAACAAACTCGATTTCCTCAGTAACGCTCTCAGCGCGCCCGCAGATATCATTTTCTAATGCTTCTTTGAATTTCGCAAAGCGATCTACGGTGTTGTGAAAATTTGGAATAGTTTCATGTAGAGTTTCAGCGGGATAATCCGCCAGCAACTGCTGAAATTTACCAAATGCTCGTGCAGAATGATACAAATCCTCTTTGTTCTCAACCTGGTTATAGGTCAGGGTGTCCTCGATAAAATGATAACATCTCCAGTAACCGCCTTCACTGTCTATATGCCAAAATCCACCATTATGTGTCGGAATAACGGTTAGTGTCTCTCTGGTAGAGTCACCGCCATTTTTATGTATCAACCTTCCTAAGTAAGTAGTAATACCAACAATGTTTTCCATTAGCCCAACGGGATTTTGAAATACTCTAGTATTAATTCTTTGTACAATATAACGCTTAATGCTGTTATTTACACGTCCACACTCAACAGCAAATGTGTCATTGATGTGGCCTCCGCCGTAGGGCTGTGCATCCAATATGCTGCCTTCAAGTTGAAATGCATTTGCAGCTTCTATAACGAACTCACGTTTTAATTTACTCATTCCTAATCCTCCCAGAGTTTTTGTGGATATATACCTGATTGCTGCATTTGTTGCAAGGCAGCAGCTACCGAAGGCTTGTCCTCTCTATAAGTTACACCGTACCATTTATCAGGTGTATGCAAAACCTTAACAGTCGCTTTATTTTCTTTTAAAAGGGAGTTGACAACACTAGGCAGAAAGTATTCTCCGGCTAATGGATTATCCCGAAAGGTTTGATCTAGAAACATTGAAAACTTCTGTTTCAACTCATGAATAAAACTTGAAGTAAAGCCCCAGAGATTCATAGAAACAATGCTGCCAGCAGGAATTGGTGTCCAATTCCTGCCATCTTCCGTATATTTAGGCTGTCCATCACGTTTTTCGATATGAGTACGTTCGTTTATATCCTTTAGGTATCCATCCTCATTTACTACACAAACTCCTCTTGCCACGTGACCATGCTCTGTCATAGTATTTTCAAGGGTATAACCTACCATGGCATATCTGTATTTATCATCATCCTGTGCTGAAACCAGATAATCATATATTAATTTATATGCTCTTCTCCCATAATAGTCGTCTGCATTTATAACAGCAAAAGGACCATTTATTATGTTACGACAGGATAATACCGCATGACCAGTTCCCCAGGGTTTAATCCTTCCTTCAGGTACGGAATAACCTTGAGGCAGATCATCCAAGCTTTGGAAAGCATATTCAACTTCCATAAATCTGGAAACTCTATTGCCAATTGCCTCACGAAAATTAGCTTCTAATTCCTCTTTTATGATGAAAACTACCTTTTGAAAACCAGCCTGCTTTGCATCATAAATTGAAAAATCCATTATTATTTCTCCGTTAAGACCAACAGGATCAATCTGCTTTAACCCTTTATACCTACTCCCCAAGCCTGCGGCCATAACTACTAATACCGGTTGCTTCATATTTAAGAAATCCTCCTCGTATGTAGTAAATTCATTAATGCGTTATACTGCTAAAACTAAACTTCATACCCATTAGGATTATTTTTCTGCCAGTTCCAACTGTCTCGACACATTTCCTCTAATGAATATTTTGCTTCCCAGCCCAGTTCATCTCGAGCCTTGGAGGGATCTGCATAGCAAACGGCAATATCCCCCTGTCTGCGCTGGGTAAATTCATAGGGGATCTTCCTTCCAATAACTTTCTCAAACGCATGCACTATCTCCAGAACCGAATAACCTGTCCCAGTACCTAAATTATATATAACCAAGCCGCTGTTTTGTTTCAATTTTTCTAATGCAGCAATATGTCCATCAGCCAAATCAACAACATGGATATAGTCCCTAACTCCAGTACCGTCGCGGGTGTCGTAATCATTGCCGAAAATCTGCAGTTTCTCCAGCTTTCCAACGGCTACCTGAGTTATGTATGGTACCAGATTATTGGGTATATCATTGGGATCCTCACCAATCAATCCACTTTTATGGGCACCAATAGGATTGAAGTAACGAAGTATGGCAATATTCATATTAGGGCATGCCCTGCAGTAATCCATGAGAATGTGCTCGATCATGAGCTTGGTACGACCATAGGGATTGGTAGCTGATGTGGAAAAATCTTCGCGTATAGGAACGGTTTCTGGATCACCATACACCGTTGCGGAAGAACTGAAAACAAAATTATCAACCCGGTATTCTTTCATTACCTCCAGCAAAGTAATAGTAGAGATGAGATTATTACTATAGTATTCAAGAGGTTTAGATACAGACTCACCTACTGCTTTGTATGCTGCAAAATGGATAACTGCGTCTATATTTTCCTGTTCAAATATCTCCCGAAGAGCAGCACCGTCACAAACATCCGCTTGATAGAAATTTATTTTCTTTCCAGTTATTTTTTGCACTCTTCGGATGACTTCTATTTTACTATTGTACAGATTATCTATTACTACTGTCTCAAACCCCGAATTAATTAATTGAACACAGGTGTGACTTCCTATATAACCTGCACCACCAGTTACCAATATTGCCAAATAAAACATCCCCCTTATTTCTGCTATTATAGTTACATTATTTTATATTTTATAATGACCTTCAATAGAATACAAGTGTTTACTAGGTACAGTTCTTTTAAAGATGATTAAATTCGGTGAGAAAACAAACCAATCGACAAAAACAAACTTTGACATGTACACTCTACTAATAGTATAATTTATTAAATTTATGATCTTCTCAGGGTCAAAGGCCCCTTTTCCATATTATTACTTAGACTTAGCAAAAAGTGATGAACAAATAGGACAATGCTGTAACTATGAAAACAATGCCTGTAACATTTGATAAAACTGAAAGGAGAGTGTTTTATGGCAAAATCTCGCTATTCAGAAATAACACCAGACATACTAAATCTTGCTGAACTTTGTTTAAAAAATGGTCCTTTGGCTCCTTCTCTTTATGAAAAATATGATGTTAAACGAGGTTTACGTGACTTAGAGGGAAAAGGTGTATTAACCGGGTTAACTGAAATCAGTGAAATTGTATCCAATACCGTTAATGAATCTGGTGAATCCGTTCCCTGCCATGGTAAGTTGTACTACCGAGGCTACGATATAGAGGATATTGTAAGGGGCTCTATCGAAAAGGGATATTCCTGTTATGAAGAAATAGTATATCTTTTACTTTTTAGTGAACTTCCAACAGCTGAGAAACTTGAAAAGTTTAAGGCTATGTTAGCTCATTACCGAACACTACCAACAAGCTTTGTGCGAGATATAATTATGAAAGCACCCAGCAGGGATATGATGAACACCCTTGCTCGGAGCGTGCTAACACTTTACTCATATGATGAAAATGCAGATGATATTTCTATACCCAATGTGTTAAGACAGTCTCTCCAGTTAATTGCACTTTTTCCTATGCTGTCGGTATACGGTTATCAGGCTTATCGTCATTATCACGATGGACAGAGCCTGTTCATACATACTCCACGAGCAGAGTTGTCTACAGCGGAAAATATTCTTCATCTCCTTCGTCCTGACAGTAAATACACTGAGCTGGAAGCACGAATTTTGGATATAGCGCTGGTACTTCATGCTGAGCATGGAGGAGGTAATAATTCTACTTTTACAACCCATGTAGTTACTTCTTCTGCTACCGACACTTATTCTTCTGTAGCAGCTTCACTGGGCTCACTAAAAGGTCCCAGACACGGTGGTGCAAATATCAAGGTTGTACAAATGTTTGAAGATATGAAAAAAAGTGTTTCCGACTGGACCAATGAAGGCAAAATTGCTGACTATCTCACAGCAATATTGGATAAAAAAGCTTTTGATCGTTCCGGATTAATATACGGTATGGGGCATGCGGTATATTCACTCTCGGATCCCAGGGCAAATATATTGAAGGGTTTCCTGGAAGACTTAAGTAGGGAAAAAGGTTTAACTGAGGAATTTGATTTATATAATAAGGTAGAGAAGCTGGCTGCAGAACTGATTACCAAGAAGAGAAGAATCTATAAAGGTGTAAGTGCCAACATAGACTTTTACAGCGGCTTGGTATACAGCATGCTGGAGCTGCCTTTAGAATTGTATACACCTATCTTCGCTATTTCTCGTATCTCAGGTTGGAGTGCTCATCGACTTGAAGAGTTAATCAATTCCGGCAAGATCATTCGTCCTTCTTATAAGAGCGTTCAGCCTATAAGAGAATATATTCCCATTGAAGAACGTGGTTAAAGTGATTAATAAAAAAGCTGTGATTTTAAATCACAGCTTTTTCTATTCCTATTTAAGTACCTAGGCAGTTTTTATAGCTGATCCATCACCACTACTGCCCCCTGATATTTCTCATCAATAAAATCTTTTACCTTTTCACTTTTCAATGCATTAACCAAAGCCAATAATTTTTCGTTATTTTCCTCACCTTCTCTTACAGCAACAACGTTAGCATAGGTTTCTGCTGCTAGAGAATCTTGTTCTTCTTTAGCTAAAGCATCGGTGGCGGCGTTTAGTCCAGCTTGCATTGCGTAGTTGCCGTTGATCACTGCCATTTCTACATCAGGAAGAGCCCGAGCTAATTGAGCTGCTTCGATTTCCTTAATATCTAGATTTTTAGGATTTTCAATAATGTCCATCACGGTAGCTTCTAGGCCTGCTGCCGGATCTATCTTAATCAGACCGATAGTTTCAAGTAGCAACAAAGCTCGTGCTTCATTTGTTGTATCATTGGGTACTGCAATCTGTGCCCCATCCTGTAAATCATCCAAAGATTTTACCTTGCCTGGATATAGACCCAAAGGCTCATAGTGAATGGCGGCAATGGAAACCAATTTCCCATTATTTTCTTTATTATAATCATCCAAATACGGCTGATGCTGGAAATAATTGGCATCCAAATCTCCGCTGTCTAATGCTGGATTGAGTTGTGCATATTCAGCAAATTCCTTAATTTCAAGTTCATAACCTTCTTCAGCTAATACTTCTTTTGCAACTTTAAGTATTTCTCCATGGGGAGTAGGTGTGGCTCCTATAACAATTTTCTTATCATCAGCAGGCTTAGCGCAACCTGCCAATAAGGAGACAGATAATATTGCTATCAGAATATAAGCTAATATTTTTTTCATGATTTCGACCTCCAATTATTAAACTAAATAAGCTCACAAAATATATTAAGTAATCATAGAAGATTTGCTATTTTCGTTTATCACCAATTCTTGCCAACTTCGTGCCCACCTCCTGCAATACCTGCACGATAACAACAAGCAGAGCAACTGTGACCAGCATGATGTCTGTCTGATAGCGGTGGTATCCATAACGGATAGCTATATCTCCTAAGCCGCCGCCAGCGACAAAACCAGCCATAGCGGAATAACTTAAAATAGTAGTAACCGCTATGGCACCACCAACTATCAAAGATGGTCGAGCTTCAGGCAGCAATACCTTGGTGATAATCTGCATAGCAGAGGCTCCCATGGACTGGGCAGCCTCTATCACCCCCTTACTGACTTCCTTCAAAGAAGACTCTACCAATCTTGCAATAAAGGGTGCGGCTGCGATCACCAATGGAACAATTGTTGCATTGGAGCCAATTGTTGTCCCAACTATAGCTCGGGTTACTGGTATTACCATAACCAATAATATCAAGAAGGGGATTGAACGGAGTAAGTTGATAATAAGTCCTAGAACCCAATTAAACTTCTCACGAGGATAAATCCCATCCTTGTCAGTTATAACCATGGCTATGCCCAGCGGAAGGCCAAACAAATAAGCCAGCGCTGTAGAAACCAGGGTCATATAAAGGGATTCTAGCACTCCACGCCCCAGCATGGCCCATACTTCCATATTAAACATAGCCATCTACCTCCTCTACTGTCAGGTTTTTTGCCCTCAAATACTCCATCATTCTACTAGCAGTGAGTTCGTTATCGGGCAATTGAATAACAATCTGTCCAAAGGCTTTTCCGTCTATATTCTTGGTATCCGCAAACAGTATATTAACTGGCTGACGGAAATCTAGAACCATTCCGGCTATAATGGGCTCAAAAGAAGAATTTCCATCAAAAACGATACGACAACAGTGCTTGCTTGGCAACATCTTAATAGAGTGATCCTCGGGAAATACCAGCCGCCTGCCTGCCTTAGTTTTGGGCATTGTAAATATTTGCTCTACACTGCCAACCTCAGCAATACGGCTGTTATCTATAATAGCTACTCGATTACAGATTTCCTCTATAACTCTCATTTCATGAGTAATGATAACAATAGTAATTCCCAGACGTTTATTTATATCTCTAAGCAGCATTAACACGTCTTTTGTTGTTGCTGGATCCAACGCACTGGTAGCCTCGTCACACAGCAACACCTTGGGGTTAGTAGCAAGAGCTCGGGCTATGGCTACTCTCTGTTGTTGACCACCCGATAATTGGGATGGATAGGCATAAGTCTTATCGGTCAGCCCTACTATTGACAACAGCTCTTTTGCTCTCTCTATGGCATTGTTCTTTTCCACCCCAGCTATCTCTAAGGGAAAACAGACATTTCCAAGTACAGATCTTTGCATTAGAAGATTAAATTGTTGAAAGATCATGCCTATGGACTGCCTTATCTTATAAAGCTCTTTTTTTGTTAATTCGGATAAATTCTGACCATCAAAGTAAACGGTACCTTGAGTAGGCCGTTCAAGAAAATTTATGCACCTGACAAGAGTGCTCTTGCCTGCGCCACTCATACCGATAATGCCAAATATTTCTCCACTGTTGATTTCCAGATTAATATCCTCTAGAGCTGAAAAGTCCCCATCTGGCCCCTTAAATACCTTACTCAAAGCTTCAATTTTTATTATGGGAGTCTCATTACTCATTTCCCAAACCTCACCCCTGCCTGCCCATACATTTATAAAAAATATTACTGATCTGCAAAAAAATATTCAAAAGACTAAAATATATTATAATCATACTTGGAACTTATAATTTCAATCATTTGTCGGCTTTGCTATTCAATCTGGTTGCCAATTCTCCCAGACCACTTTCAAAATTTACACCAAACCGAATATCAGTACCAGCTGCTTTGGTCCTGCCAATGCTGCCCACTGTAAACCTGACAGCTTCATCGGTAGCTTCAGCCAAATCACAGCCCCTAAGCAATGCTGCAACCAAAGCACTGCCAAATACATCCCCTGTGCCGTGATAATACCCTTCAATCCAGTTTGCAAAGGAGTATCCGACTTTTCCAGTTTCGCTGTCATAAGCAACAGCACCCAGCTGTTCATCATCGAAGTGTACACCTGTGAGCACTATTTGCTTGGGCCCGATATCACTTAATCTCTTCAGCAGGGATTCAATATATTCTTTAGTATAAGGGCCTTCCTGATAGGGTTCATCCAACATAAATACAGCTTCCGTTATGTTCGGTATAATTATATCGGCCTTGGCACATAATTGTCTCATTCCCATAGGGAAATCAGAGGAAAAGGACTTATACAACACACCATTATCGGCCATAACTGGATCCACTACTTTCAAAGTATCAGCTGATCCCAATAAATCGAATAATGATGAAACAATATCCAATTGTTCAAAAGAGCCCAAGTAGCCAGTATATATTGCATCAAACTGCAAGTCCAATTGCTTCCAGTGCCTTGTAATAGGCATTATCTCATCTGTTAGATCATGAAATGTATATCCATCAATTCCACCTGTATGGGTGGACAATACTGCTGTAGGAACTACTGCGCATTCAATGCCCGCTGCTGAAATTATAGGTAAAGCTACAGTGAGTGAACATCTTCCAAAGCAGGATATATCGTGTACGGCTGCTACTCTTTTTTGTCTGTTCATTTGCATCTCTCCTGAAATATCTAGTATTCATACTTAAGTATTTTCTCAATATAGTACCACTTTATTGATAATTATACAAGTAGCAAACCGGGATTGTCTCCTGTTAGACAGATACCTCCTTCAGTGGTTACCAGCCAAGTATTTTCCGTACCCATAAGACCTATTCCTGGTACACCCCTCTTAGGTTCCAATGCTATCACCATGTTTTCCTCCAATGGCTGGGTGAAACCAGCTGCTATAACCGGAGCTTCATCAATTTGAAGGCCTACACCATGTCCAAGAAATCTGACCTTTTGATTTTCATAGCCCATGAAATGCTGTAGAAAATCAGAATCCAGGCTTTCAATAACCTCTTTATAGATATCCTCCGGCACGGCCCCGGGAATCAAAAGAGAAGCAATATGCCTTTGTATGTCCACACATTTTTCATGAATTTTTATAGCTTCATCCGGTATAGGCTTACCGAACATATAGTTCATAGTTTTATCGGTATGGTAACCATCCATTCCAAACGGTATGTCGATAAAAACGAGATCCCCTTTCCTCAACTTTCTTTCCCGACTGCCCCAAAAAGGCATAGCTGGACTCATTCCATAATTACCGCCGGGCCCATCAAAGTATGTTGGGTAAATTGAACTCTCCCCAAATCCCAATTGACCGATACCAAGATGGGTATCAAACATACCGAAACGAGCAAATCCATGATGACCTTCTTCCATAAATACAGTAAACAACTTTGTCGCCAACTGACTTTCACTCATTCCTTCTTCCAGAAGCTCTGGTGCTCGCTGTTCCAATACCTTTTGATGGAGTTTTCCTACCTCAAGCATTATGTTCAGCTCATATTTACTTTTTATTGATCGCACCGCCATAATTGAAGCATCTGCGTATTCTATCTGTTGGAAGGGAAAATATTTTTTCAGTCTTTGCAGTATGCTTAAGGGCACAATGCCCGTTTCGGTGTGAATAATATCTGGCGCTTTTCCCATAGCTTCTGCTGCATCACGATAGCTTCTCATAGGACGGATACAGGGAAAATGTGACTCCTCTTGAGCGCGCTCATAACTGCGGCGTACCCAGAATACCGCCTCCTCGTCTTTGGGAATAATCAACATGCCATCCTGCATTGTTCCCGTAAAATAATATTGATTTACTTTACTAAAGATAATTACCCAGTCCCAGCCTGGGCAATTCTGATGCATTCTGTTTCGAAAGCGGTTCATTCTATCCTTTAGTTCCGATGAGGGAACTCTTTTGTCCATAGTTATGCTCCTTTAATTCTACTGCTAATATTGCCAACATTATTGTTACTTCATATTAATTTCATATATTAATTTTAAGAAAGTAATGCACGATCATTGGCGAACTCCTCGCCACTAATACGACCAAAACGTTTCAACAGGCCTTCTACCGTCAGTTTCTTTTTTTCTTTCCCTTCTATATCCAAAATTATCTTTCCTTCATGCATCATTATCAAACGATTTCCATATTTGATAGCATCCCTCATATTATGAGTTACCATCATGGTAGTAAGATTGTTTTCTGTTATTAACCGCTCCGTAATATTAAGAACCTTTTGTGCAGTTTTTGGATCCAAAGCTGCCGTGTGTTCATCAAGCAGCAAAAGTTTTGGTTTCTTCAGCGTTGACATTAAAAGAGTCAATGCCTGACGCTGCCCGCCAGATAAAAGACCTACTTTATCATTTAACCTGTCTTCCAAGCCTAACTCCAGCCATCTTAGCTGCTCTCTGTATAAATCCCTCTCTTTGCGGGTAATGCCCCATTTCAAACCTCTTCTCTGTCCTCGGCGATAGGCAAGAGCAAGGTTTTCTTCAATACTCATATTAGCGGCTGTACCCATCATTGGATCTTGAAACACTCTGCCCAGAACAGCAGCCCGTTTGTGTTCTGCAAGGCGGGTAACATCGTTGTTATCAATCATTATAGCGCCACTGTCAATTGCATAAACACCTGCCACACAATTCAACAGGGTGGATTTTCCTGCACCATTTCCGCCAATCAGAGTGGTAAATTGCCCTTCCCTCATCTCCACATTAACATTGCATAGTGCAACCTTTTCGTTTATTGTATTTGGATGAAATGACTTATATACATCTTTTACCACTAACATTTACTCCACCCCCTTGAATGATTTTCGAATAGGTATTAAATACTGCTTTAACACTGGTAAAGACAAAGCTATTGCTACAGTTATAGCTGTAAACAATTTTAAATCATTAGCAGGCATGCCTAACTTCAGCACCAGAGCAATTATAATCCGATAAGTAACTGCACCTAATGCAAGTGAGGTCAAGCGTCCATAAAAATTTTTTCTGCCAAAAAGAACTTCACCTATTATGACAGATGCCAATCCGATTACAATAGAACCGGTGCCCATTTGTACATCGGCATAACTCTGGCTTTGAGCAATTAATGCGCCACTGACTGCAACCAATCCGTTGCTTATTATCAAACCAAGAATAATTGTATTATTGGTGTTGATACCTTGAGCACGAACCATATGGGGATTACTGCCAGTAGCACGGATTGCTGATCCGATCTCTGTTCCAAAGAACCAATACAAAAAAGTAATCAGGGCAAGTACTATGAACAGACCAATAGTGATGATGGCATAGACTTTATCCAAACCGAGGTTTTCAAAGGGAGTATAAACTGTATTCATTCGAAGCAGGGATATATTAGCCTTGCCCATAATTCGTAAGTTAATGGACCAAAGAGCAATCATGGTAAGGATTCCAGAAAGTAGAGCAGGTATTTTCAACTGTGTATGAAGTAATCCGGTAACAAGACCGGCAGCCATACCCCCGAACAATGCCAGCAGAGTTGCAGTATACGGGTTCAAACCCATAGTTATTCCCTGAGCAGCAATAGCTGCTCCCATAGCGATGCTGCCCTCCACAGTCAGATCAGCTATATCCAGTATCCGGTATGTGATAAAAACTCCTATGGTCATGACAGCCCACAGTAGCCCCAGAGAGATCGCACCCATTAGAATATCCCACATATTGGTTCACCTATTCTCCTTTTCGTTGCATTACTTGCCCATCTTAGATAATTATGTCTGGTTTACTGCCCATTACCTTCCATTTCAAAAACATATTCCTGAAGATCTGACGGAATTTCAATTCCAAATTCTTCGGCTATCGTACCATTGATAGCAAAATCATAGCCAGACGGAGACTGAATTGGCATTTCTGCAGGATTAGCTTCACCCTTAAGGATACTGATTGCCATTTCACCTGTCTGGTATCCCAAATCATAGTAATTGATACCGAGGGTAGCTAAACCTCCGTTACTGACCATACCAGTTTCACCACAAACAACAGCCGTTTTCGTTTCTGCTGTTACACCATAGACAGTAGGCATGGCGGAAGCCAAAATATTGTCTGTAGGAATATAGATGGCATCGCATTGGTCAATCAGGGACTGGGTTGCCTGTTGTACATCATTGGTGTTGGTAACTGTTACCTCAGTGTAGGCGAGCCCCAAATTTTCTATGGATTCCTTCGCAATAGCAGCCTGCACAACAGAATTTGGTTCACTTGCTGTGTATATTACCCCTATGGTTTTTGCATCTGGAACCAGTCTTACAAGCAGGTCAATCTGTTCTTTGATAGGATTCATATCGGTTGTTCCGGTCACATTTCGACCCGGCGATTCATTGGATTCTACCAAACGAGCTTCTTCGAAATCTGTTATAGCAGTAGCTAAAATGGGGATATCTGTAGTTTTTCCTGCAATAGACTGAGCTGCAGGTGTAGCTATTGCCAGTACCAGATCAACCTTGTTGGCAACAAATCGATCACTGATAGTGGATAAATTAGATTGATCACCCTGAGCATTTTGTACATCATAGGCTATATTATCCCCTTCGATATAGCCATTGTCCTTTAGTGCATCAATGAAACCTTCTCTTGCGGAATCCAAAGCAACATGCTCTGCATATTGGACTATTCCAATATTAACTTTATCATTACTGGAATTGTTGTCATTAGTATTAGTTCCTGTCTGGGAAGCACATCCGGCTGCCATAAGGATAAGAACAGCAGTCAATACCAAAGCTGAAATTTTCATGTACCTTTTCATTTCCATACCTCCATTGATATCATTATGATTAATACAGTATCTTCTACTGTATAAGAGTAACAAATTATATTTATAGTTAATAAAGGGTATAAAAAAACGCCTCCTGTATAACAGGGGCGAATATTTCGGTTCGCGGTACCACCTTGTCTTCGTTGTTTATAAAAACAACCTCAGCGGGCAACAATAATTGCCCCTCCAATATAACGGTAGGATTCCGGC
>FZPS01000001.1_pt130 | contig 15327 bp, 12 predicted proteins | sample 1817821 | NCBI WGS metagenome assembly FZPS01 (sample SAMEA104158645, study PRJEB21678) | metagenome | place: Germany | collected 2015-04-21 | reverse complement strand
TGGAAAGATAGGAAAGGGTCTTTGAGATGATCGGGTTTTCCACCGGAGTTGCTTCCTTTTCAAAATCGAAAAGATCCACATAAGATATCTCCAGGGCCTTAACGATTTTGTCCAGGCTCTGTATGGTGAAGTTGCGCTCTCCACGCTCAATCTTGCCTAAATGGGCAGGATTGAGACCGGCCTTGTGAGCCAGCTCTTCAATACTGTATTGGTGAAGAATGCGGAAAACGCGCAATCTACTGCCTATCTTTGTCTGAATATCTTGCATGATGATACACTCCCGATGTCAAAATGATACTCTTAATAAGCGCAGGTGACAAAGTCACAACGGATACATGCTAATTGGTCCTTATAAGCATCAAATTTATAAAATATGTAAACAACTTGCAAAAAAGCCTGCCAGATAAGATAATGGAAAAAATGAATAAAGCGGAGGAAGCAACATGCAGCTAGAAGGGACATGGACGGGAGTGCTTTTCATAGACAAGCTCCGGCAATTTATCGAAGACGAGTTTTTCCAGATAGAAATCCTTCCTATAGGGACGGATAAAGTGATTGTAGCTACGGTAAAGGAGCAGGGGCAGAGGGAAAGTCTTTCTCCGGACAAAGAGACTATAACATATAGGGCGACAGGAAGAATAGATTCCGAAAGCGGCGAAATTCGACTTGTATATGAGACAAGGAGTTCACTTGCCGGAAAAGAAGCCCAGAGTGTAGAACTCATAGCCAAGGTCAACGAGAAGACCGGGACCATGAAAGGGCATTACCGGTTGATGTCTCAGGCTGATCCCCAGGCTTCCTTCATACTTAGAAAGACAGAAAAAGAGCCTCTGTGACAGATGATCACGAGGCTCTTTCAGCTTTATTGCATCAGTCATATTTAACCAGATCAACGGCGTTCTTGCCATAAATGTAGCCGAGTATCAGCGGAATCAGGTTAACGATAATAAAGTATTTAAACTGGGGATTAGCCATGCTCCCAAACAGAACGAAAAGGGATCCTATGGTGGCGAACAGGGGGAATAAAATCCCATAGCTAATGCCTCTCAGTTCTCTTTTTCTCCACATATTGAATACTACCAAATACAGGGGAACGTAGAGCAAATAGCTCATGGCAATGGCAATTTCCGATATATCGCCGTTAATCAACCAACCAAATTCGTTTTGCAAATAATGGATTACCCACCATACCAGGCATATGGCTATGGCAAAAATCGCCGAATTTACCGGCATCCTGCTGTTGGGATTGAGCTTTTTCAAACTTTCGGAACCGGGAAGGGCATTTCTGAGCGCCAGCGAATAGGGTAGGCGGATGCTTCCCAGTATTACTCCGTTGGTGGTTCCCATGACGGAAATGGTAACAAATGCCGTTATCATTGTCGCAAAGGTCTTGCCCATCAGGCTTTCGGCGATGAGGGTTACGCTGGCATCACCCATTTCCATTACACGCTCGGGGCCGATATAGCCGCAGATACCCAGGAAGTACATAAGGTATGCGATGAGTATGCAGAGGGGAGCGGCCACCAGGGCTCTGGGCATATTTCTCCTGGAATCTACCACTTCATGGGCAACCGCCATGGAGACCACCCATCCGTCAAAGGAAAATGCGACGGGGCCGATGGCAGCCACCCAGGTCAAAGTTTTCGTGGCTTCTATGGCTTGGGGGGAAGGATTCAGGACTGCTCCCACGGGATCACCCAGCAAGATGCCGCCGATTGCCACTACGAACAGGGGGATCAGTTTGATGACCACTGCAATCTCCTGGAAGCGACCTCCCGCTTTAGCGGAAGCGATGTTGAAGCCATAGCAGATCAGGAACCAGGCAAATCCTGTGGCAATCCACCCATTGAATCCCCAGTCGAGGCCAAAAAGAGAACAGAAATAAATGCCGGTTACCCAGGAGAGAACAACAGTAAGCGTCGGGTAATATACAAAAGTTTGGAACCATCCAAACATAACCGCCCAACGCTTTCCGATAAATTCGTTATAGTAAGTAATAGGCCCGCCGGGTTTGTCAGTCCTTGCCGCCAGTTGGCTGAAACAAAGGCTCCCGAAAATTATTGTGAATGAGGCGATGCAAAAAATCAGAGCCGCCAAACCCACATTGCCGCCGGTGTAATTCAGCATATCATCGGATTTGAAGAATATGCCGGAGCCGATAACAATGCCGACGATCATTGCCACCGCAGTAAATAGACTATATTCACGCTTCTGTGTTTCCATGTAGGTCACATCCTTTCCTAAAGATATAAAAATAGAATAATTTCAATAACCCTCCAATTGTTAATTGGAGGGTTACCTATTGGAATCAGTTGTTTTAAGCCCCTTTTTGTCCGGCAGCTGTGAAACGATAACACCTACAAACATAAGGGCGCATCCGATCAATTCCCTGCCTGACATGATCTCGCGAAGCAGCAGAAATCCGAATATGGCGCTGAATACCGCTTCTAAGCTCAGGATCAAAGAAGCTACTGTAGGCGATGTATGCCTCTGGCCGAGAATTTGGAATGTAAAGCCGCCCCCGCAGGAGAATACGCCGGCATAAAGGATGGGGATGGCGGCGCTTAAGATTGATTCAAAGGACGGACGTTCAAAGATCAGCATGCCTAAGGTACTCCAGGCTGCTGCTACTGCGAATTGGGTAGCGGCCAATTTAACTCCGTCTACATACGGATTGAAATGATCGATGAAGAGCACGTGAGCAGCCCAGAAAAATGCACCGATGAGCACTATGAAATCTCCGGGTGCGATGGTGAGGGATTCGGTAATGGTGAGAAAATAAAGTCCCACCGTACCGCAGATTACGCCAATCCAGCACAGGATTCCCGGGCGCTGTTTCAGCAAGAGCCCGAAAATGGGAACCAGAACTATGTATAACGCGGTAATGAATCCGGCCTTGCCCGCCGTGGTGAATACCAATCCAAACTGTTGGAAGATGGAGGCTGCAAAGAGAACGGTGCCGCAAACACCTCCGGCCACCAGGAGGGATTTTCTTTTTTTTGGAGTCTCATCAGATAGGGATGAGGTTGTGCCTTCGTCGTCTATCGACGAATCATCCTGTTTTATGTTGGTTCTGTTCATGAAGAAAAGTATGGGTATTAGTACAGCCGCGCCTAACCAAAAACGAACCGCTGTAAAAGTCAGGGGGCCGACATAATCCATTCCCACCCGTTGGGCAACGAAGGCCAGACCCCAGATAAGGGCGGTCATTAAAAGAAAAAAGTTCCCGATTAGTTTCTTCTTATTCATTTTACACTCCAGATTCTTTCCGCTTTGCGGTTGCGATACATCGCTATTCTACTATTAAATATGATTGCTCAAACCTTGTCAAGATGATATACTATTTGCACTAAACTATACTAAGACCTATTATAATTCAAAAAAATTCTTGGGAGCATCTAGAGGGCATTTGGAATATGAACAAGAAGAAATACAAGGATATTTTATACCCGGTCAGAGAAGTTAAGGATCTTAAGGATCTGATATATAGCAGCGTAGAGCTATACGGAGACAGGAACGCTTTTTTGGTCAAAGATAACCCTAAAGAAGGGTACAAGCCTGTCACCTACAAGCGGGTGCTAAATGAAATGAATGCTCTCGGTACGTCTCTTATTAAAAGAGGTTTCAGAGGGCAGAAAATTGCCGTCATCGGGGAAAACCGTTACGAATGGGTACTTTCCTATTTTGCTGTATGTTGCGGAACGGGTATTTTAGTCCCTATAGAAAGAGAACTTTCTGCAGAGGATGTAAAAGGGCTTCTTCTTCGTTCCGGCGCCACGGCAGTAATTCACTCCGGAAAGACGGAAAAATTAGTAGAGCAAGCTATTGAAAAACTGGACCGACCGATCCAGGGAATTCATATGGATCTGGCGGACCATGGGGAAACCGCCCTGTCTTTTGCCAAACTGCTGGAAGAGGGGCAGGCCGCGGTGGAGGCCGGAAACAGGGATTTTATCGATGCTCCTGTGGATGCGGAGGCCCTGAGCTTGTTGCTCTTTACATCGGGTACTACGGGCACCGCAAAAGGGGTCATGCTTTCACAGAAAAATGTTGTATCCAATGTAATGGCCATGTCCATGTACGTGAGCGTAGGAGGGCAAGTAGGTCTTTCCGTGCTGCCCATGCACCATACCTACGAAATGACATGTCATATTTTAACCGCATTATATCAGGGCTGTACGGTGGCCATATGCGAGGGTCTGAAACATATCGCGAAAAATATGATCGAAGCGAAAGTAAACGTCATGCTGGGAGTTCCCCTCATCTTTGAAGCTATGTATAAAAGAATATGGAAACAGGCGGAAAAATCCGGCAAGGCCAATAAGATGCGGCGGGCCATCGCCTTGTCAAAAAAGTTGCGTCTCAACAATACAGGGCTGGCGAAAAGGATGTTTAAGGAGGTCCATGAAGCGGTGGGAGGCCATATAACGCTGCTGATTTCAGGCGCCGCAGCCATGGATCCGGAAATAATCGAAGATTTTTGCGCCATGGGATTTCCAATGATTCAGGGTTACGGGATGACGGAATGTTCTCCCATTATTACCGTCAACCGGGATCGATACAGCAAACCTGCCTCCGTGGGCACGCCCCTGCCTCACACAGAAATTCGAATTATCGAACCGGACGAAAACGGTATCGGCGAAATCATCTGCAAGAGCGATTCCGTCATGCTGGGATATTATGACGATCCTGAGGAAACGGCCAAAGTACTGAAGGACGAATGGCTCTACACGGGGGACTACGGTTATCTGGACGAGGACGGGTACCTGTACATTACCGGGAGAAAGAAAAACGTCATAGTGACGAAGAACGGTAAAAACATCTTTCCTGAAGAAGTTGAGTTCCATTTAGGAAGAAGCGATTACATATTGGAAAATCTTGTTTATGGTGTGGATGAGCAGTGCGGCGAAGAAACCTTTGTTTATGCTCAGATCGTTCCGGATTACCAGGCGATAGAAGAGGACTTCGGACCCTTGTCGGAAGAGGAAATCCGCAAGCTCATCAATGAAGAGGTAGACAAGGCTAATGATATGATGCCCCTGTACAAGAGGGTCAGAAGGTTTGAAATCAGAAAGACGGAATTTGAAAAAACCGCATCGAGGAAGATTAAACGTTATGTGGAGCTGCAGCGCACCAACTGCTGAGAATATAAATAGCCGGAAGGAGAAAAGATTATGAATCATAAAGAATACGAGGCTTTAAAAGCCAAGGAATGGGAATACGCTGTATCCAGAGTTGAGGGCATTAAAAACAGCAAGGATCCGCTAATCCGCTATAAAGATATCCGCCCGATTATTGACATAAAACACATGTTTGAAACCAGCGTAGAGCTTTATGGGGACAATCCGGCTTTCTATACAAAGGATGAGCCGGGAGGGAGTTACAGAGCGGTTACTTACAAAGAGGCCAAGGCGGACGTGGATGCCTTAGGCACAGCTCTGATCAATATGGGGCTCAAAGGAAAGCATATTGCAATTATCGGAGAAAACTCCTATCGCTGGGCCATCACTTACCTGGCGGTCACCTGCGGGACAGGCGTGGTGGTGCCCTTGGATAAGGAACTTCCTGCGGGAGAATTGGAACAGCTAGTGGTTCACGGAGAGGTGGAATGCGTTATCTGCGACAAAAAGTTCGAGTCCATATTCTCCGACATTAAAGCCGGCGGCAAAACTAACCTTTCTTTTGTGGTAAACATGGATGCGGATGAACACGGGGATAAAGTTCTGTCTTACAGCAAGCTCATCGAGACCGGCAGGCGGCTTCTTGAAGAAGGGAACAGGGAATTTGTCGATGCGGTTATCGAGAGGGACGCGATGAATATCCTGCTGTTCACCTCCGGAACTACCGGCGTATCCAAAGGAGTAATGCTTTCCCACGGCAATATCGTGGAAGTTCTCATGGCATCGCCCACCTTGGTGAGGGTAAATCCCGACGATATCTTCTTTTCCGTTTTGCCCATTCATCACACCTATGAATGCACCTGTGGATTTTTAATGCCCTTGTACAGGGGCGCATCCATCGCCTTCTGTGAAGGATTGAAACATATCGTGAAAAACCTTTCCGAAGTGAGACCCACCATGTTTCTCACCGTACCTCTCATCATGGAGAACATTTACAAAAAGATATGGAGCCAGGCGAAGAAGAGCGGCGCGGAGAATAAGCTAAAGATGCTGTTGAAAATCAACCGTTTTACGCGCAAAATCGGGATCAATCTGGTACCGAAGAAGATCACCGATCTCTTCGGTGGCAGAATGCGAGTTATGATTTGCGGCGGCGCCGCCATAGATCCTGCGATTCTGGACGGAATTCAGGATTTCGGCATCACTGCACTACAGGGTTACGGACTTACGGAATGCGCTCCGATTTGCGCTCTGAACCCGGATGTAAATCCGAACAGCAGATCTGCAGGCTATGCTCCTCCGGGATTTGAATTAAAGATCGACAACTCGGATCCTAAAACCGGCATCGGTGAAATCTGCGCAAAAGGTCCCAATATCATGATGGGATACTATAAGAACGAAGAAGCTACTAAAGAAGTGCTGGAGGACGGCTGGTTCCATACGGGTGATCTGGGCTATATGGATGAAGAAAAGTTTGTCTACATTACAGGCAGGAAAAAGAACGTTATCATTACGAAAAACGGGAAAAACGTCTTTCCGGAGGAAATCGAATACTATCTGGGCAAAATACCGTATATAGCCGAATCTCTTATCTGGGGCAAAGACAGCGCAGACGGCGAAGATACCCTGATTGCCGCAACTATCAGGATAGACGAAGAGGCGGTTGGAGAAGTTCTCGGCGAGAACTATACGGATGAACAGGTTATGGATTTGCTATGGAAAGAAATTGATGAGATCAATGAAATGCTTCCGTTCTTCAAGAGTATCAAGAAAGTCATCCTTCGGAAGGCGGAATTTGAAAAGACTACGGCAAAGAAGATCAAACGCCACGTAGAATCCAACAGGGACGAATAAAAAGCGAAGTAGTAAGACAACAGCGGGGCAGAATCGCCCCGCTGTTAATGCATTTGGTACGCACGTCTATAACAATGCTTTCACTGTGTTGTATATCATATTTGTAACATTCTCAAATGTATAACGCTGATGGACTCTTTCGGTATACTTATGCCCGTCTTGTCCGTGGCTGCCGATATTTACTACAGGTACGTTGATTTCCAGGATATCTTTTACTTTATGGGTGTATTTGTCACCCCATGCGGGCATATTTTTTTCCAGGGCTACGAGAGCGCTTTCATCGTCACATACCGCCATAAAACTTGCATCTGATATGTATGGGAAGAACCATTTTTTCACAATATTATTACTGCAATGGTTCTGTTCCTGTTTTATAGCTTCTTCTACAGCGGAAATAAGTCTTTTTTCATTTTCATCCTTTCCTGTAACCTCGACTCGTGGGCAATAGGAAGAAGAAAAATAGATAATTGTAGCGGGGCTTTTGTCAATGCTCCATTTCCATGCTTCTTGAATGACTTTCACACTAAACTTTCTAAGATCCATTAAAGGTTGCTCTTGATTCAGTTGCTTGGAAAAGTTTTTTATATGGGTTTCAAAGGCATCCCCGTGAATGCTTTTTAATTCATTATAGAACTCCTGATAGGTGTAAACCCTCATTTTCCAAGGCAATTCTTTGTATTCAAAGCCCGTCTTGCTGCAATAGTCCCGATAGGACTCATTTATTCGCCTGATTACCTCTTCACAGGCTTCCTCAGCAATTACTTTGACTTTTTCCATAACATCCTTTGGTGACATGCTATGCGTGAAAAAATTATAGTAGCTGTATGCTTCTCCTGCGGTCTGAACCGTATAAAGTTCCTTAAAGTCCGACTGCTTTAAAGAAACCGGAGGTAATGTGATTTCCCCATGTGATTCATCACACAGATCAGTATTTAATTCCATTTTTCGAGTAATTTCTGCTACAATCATATTGGGGTCCAATCCGCCGTAAGGATTGCCGACATGGGTTTCCCTCCCGACAACATAAAATGATGGAAGCAGTTTGCCCACTGCGCCGAAATAGATGTATCGATTCTCGTCTCCCTCGTAATAAGGTGTGCAATAGTCTGAATTGATGCTTGCTATATATTCGAAACCTTCTTCTTCCTTCAGCCTTTTCAAATCCAAAAGACCGGTAAGAATTCCGTGTGACATGTCCTCTTCGTCACAATGGGCAATTGCGAGAAGGTTTCCATCCAACTCATCCGTATGCTCGCTGAAATACTTTACTACGTACATTTGACACGCCACGCCGCTTTTCATATCCAAGGACCCTCGACCGAACATAAATTCTCCGGATTCAATATCCTTTTTTACTTGTGGATCCAATCCCTCCATATTTAACAGATATTCGGGAATCCGATCAGGGTCGAAAGCGATCGAGGGATCCGGTTTATAATCGTCCACCCCTACTGTATCAATATGTCCCATCAGGATGACCGTTTTTCGGGATGTGCCTTTCGTCCCTTTGACATAAGCAACGGTACTGTGACGTTCAACTGCATCATCTACCGTTTTGAGCAGATAAAGTTGTTTCGGGTTTTTTTGAAAATAAGGGAGTTGGACATAATATTCATAAATCTTTTTTGCACATGCTGTTTCCTGTCCGGGTGCTCCGACAATACTCGGTGTGCGAATCAGGCTTTCGGTAATCTTCTTGACCTCATCAAAAGAATTAAGGTGCATTTTGTCCTCCTTTCATAGTGGGCATTTACAACGGCAGTAAAAGACATTTTACTGCCGTTGACCTTTGTTATATAAGCGCGCTATAGCTTGCAAAGCAGTTTTGTGAGATAATCATACAGAATTTCTGCTGTCTGAATCACGGAAATAATTGTAGCATACTCATCGCTGCCGTGATAATTCGCCCCATCGGGTCCGAAGATAATGCACGGAGCGTCGATCCTGGTGCCCAGATAGTTAAAATCACCTATACTCTGGAAATAACTGATTGAAGCTTCATCACCGGTGACGCGCTTGCAGGACTCCTTAAATTGTTTTACATACTCGTTGTCTTCGGGTACCGTATAGGGAAGAAATGCTTCTGTCTCTTCCGAAGGAGTATCTCGGAACATAATTTTATAATCGCATATAACGCCTGCTTTCTGGATGACATCCTCCAGATCCTTTATGATGGTTTGCTTGGTTTCTCCGGGAACAATATGACGGAACATTTGCACCTTTGCGTAATCGGGTACACTGCATGCGCCACCGTCTCCATGGATTGAAATAACGCAGGCGCATCCTTCACCCAAATATTTATCTTTTTTATATTTGATACTATCTAGATGAGCCACCATCTTACCTGCTTCTACCACCGCATTGATGCCTTCATGAGGATTGGCCGCATGAGCGGATTTTCCGTAGAATTCAATGGTAATCCCGTATCCGCCCCTTGCCCCCAGGCATATATTGGGAAACTTACTTTTGGCAAATCCGGCGCTGGGTTCCGTTACAATGGATACATCTACATCATCGGTCAAACCCGAAGATATGACTGTATCCGTACCGAGCCCGAAAGGGCCTTCCTCGTCGGACACAAAGCTCGCAATAATTTTACCGTGAAATTCTTTATAGTCGTCATGAAAGGCTTTTAAGGCAGACAGTATGGCAGCACATCCTCCTTTCATATCCAGAGCGCCGAGGCCGTATATTTTGCCGTTATCTATTTCTGCGCCAAAAGGATTCCGCGTCCAGCCGCTACAAAGCATCACTGTATCAAGGTGGCCGTTCAGATATACAGTGGGTCCGTCATATCCTCCGGAAATTATACTAATAACATTTTTTCCCTTGAAGTTAGTAATTTTTCTCTCGTGATATTCTTGAATATAGTTAGGAATCCCTGCATTTGTCAGCCAATCGGAGACGTACTTCATTATTTTATCTTCGTGGAAATAGGGACTGTCGATTTTAATGAGGTTTGTTAGAATTTCGATGGAATCTTCAAACCTCAATGATATTTTTGCTCTGTTTTCCATTTTTCCATCTCCGTTATGGCTTCAAACTTAAAGAATGAAGCCAAAAATTAAATTGGTGATGATAGTCAGAACCACAGGAACTGCAATCAGCGGCAAAGCGTTTCTCACATAATCCATATTCCTTATTCCAGTTGCTGCCGATACGACGGTGACGGAATCACTGTAGAAGCATGCCTGGCTACCAAAAGCCGTTGCCGTCGCAACTGCCGCTACCGTCAGATACAGATTTACATCCAAAGCCACTGCAAGAGGTAAAACGATGGGGAAGGATATGACCGCAACACCCCAGAAGCTTCCTGTACCGAAGGCCAAGGCGGCGACCACTATGAAAATAATGGCCGGAAATACGCCCGGTGACAGTAGCGGGGTAACATTTTGAATAACATACTCGGTTAAACCTAACGCGTTATTGAAGTCTTGAAGCAAAAATGCCGCAATTATCAGTACCGTAACATAGAAGAAATCTTTAAACCCTTCAATTATCTTTTCCACACACTGCCAAAGGGTAAAGATCTTCTGGATTTTCAGCATTATGGCACATACCAGAGATGCCAGGATCGCCGCTAATGTAATGTTCCATTTTAATGCAACGACAATCAAGACAATCATCGGAATAATAAAATTCCAAGCACTGGAAGGTTTAACAGCAGCCTGCATCTCTTTGGCAGATTCACCCTCATAATGCCATTCCGGAAAAACTTTTCCCGTTGTCAGTGCGCGCTCTTCGGATTTTTTCATCGGACCGAAGAGAGGTATCACTCCTGTGATAAAGAGCGGAACAATTAACATTCCAAACCATGCGTAGAACATGAATGGAACAGCTTTTACATAAATTGAAAAACCGGTCATGCCACCAAAGACATCCAACTTTTCCAGTTGCGAAGAATAGAATACGCCCCATGACGAGATCGGCGCCACAATACATGCAGATGCACCTACCGAATTGACTATGTATGCAAGATATTCTCGGGATACCTTCCATTTATCCGTGAGAGAGCGCATGGCAACGCCGACGCCAAGTGCATTGAGAAAATCGCTGATAAAAATGACGAGACCCAAAAACCAAGAAAATAATAGTGTCTTCTTTCTTGAATTGGCTATCTTCGCACCGATTTCCGCAAATCCTAAAGCAGACCCGGAATCGTCCAGCAGTCGGATAAAAGTTCCGAACATGCCAAACATGACAATGTAGATAGCAGAATTGCCGATTTGTGCCAGAAGATAATCGAACCAAGTGTTCCACCACTCGCCTACGACTCCGATTCCAGTGGCAGTTCCTTTATAAATCACAAAAATAGCAGCTCCGACCAATGTGCCGACGATTAGGGACTCAGTGGCTCTTTTAGTGATTAGTGCCATCACGATAACGACTGCCACGGGAATCAGGCTCACAGCACCCAATGTTTCCATACCTGTACTCCTTTCTTTAAATCCAAAATACTTACTTTTTATGAGTTTATGAGCGGTTTATATAGATACAATAAGATACATCCGTTTGTTTTCTTGTTAGTGGAAGCGTTTAAAATTAACTAATTGTACCTTCGGCAGGATGTTTGCTTGCAAAGATTAAACGAAAGATAAACGGGTATATTGTATTGCTTTTTCAAAAAAAGGACGATAGAATGAAAAAAAAATCATTATGAGAGGCGGATATGGGCAAAAACATCCTGATTATCAATGCCAAATGCCTCGCCATGGCTGATGATACTAAAAAGTACGAGTGGATCGCCATTAAAGATGAGAACATTTGGGATATGGGTCGGGGCGAAGGCTACAAACAATATATTAATCAAGCAACCAAAGTTATTGACGCAAACGGGGGAACGGTTCTTCCGGGATTTATAGACAGCCATTTCCATTTGGTGCAGGCGGCGTTGAATTCAAGGAGCCTGGACTTAAGCAAGGTCAAATCTTTTAGAGGAATAGGGGCTCTGATATCTCAAGCCGCAAAAGCTTCATCGAAGAAAAATATCCGCGGCATCGGGCTGGATGCGCAAAACCTGAAAGAAGGCAGGTTCCCGGATCGAACCGTGATTGATGAATATTGCAAGGATGTGCCAGTTTTTATCAACAGTAAGGAGTATCAGACAAGCATTCTGAATACCTATGCCTTGCTGTATTACAAAATACCCTTTACCTTGGAAGGGATAGACTTTGATGAAAATCAGGTTCCTACCGGAATCATCACCCATCACGCCAATATACTTCTTCGGGAAAACGTGCTTAACGCTATTCCTAATTCCACCAGAATGGAAACGGTCAGCGAATTCCTGAAAAAGATTGTAAAAAAAGGCATTACTACTATTCATGACATGGAGGGCGGTCGCCTTTATTGTGATAAGGATGCGGAATTTATATATGAGTTTCAAGATAAACTGCCGGTTGATGTGGTGCTTTTTTACTCCACAATGGATGTAGAAAAGATAAAGGAGATGCAGTTGAGCCGGATCGGTGGCAGCTTGCCTGTGGACGGAAATTTCGGCACCAGGACCGCTGCATTGACTTTTGAATATAACGATTGCCCCGGGAATATGGGCAGACTGAATTTTACGCAAAAAGAATTAAATCGATTTGTTCTGGAATGTTATGAAAATAAACTACAATTAGCTCTCTTTGCCATCGGAGACAGAGCCATCGAGCAGGCAATAAACGCACATGAATATGCTTTGGATAAAACGGGGAATACGGGACTCCGGCACAGGTTGGAGCATGTGGAACTTGCCACCTTGGATCATATTCGGCGGGCTAAGCAGTTGGGCTTGATTTTTTCTATGAGCCCTACATACGAATATGTTTGGGGAGGCCCAAATAAGATGTATCACGAGAGGTTGGGCGAAAACTACAAAAGAACGAATCCCTTCAGCCAGATCATTAAAGAGGGAGTGATTATTTGCGGAGGATCTGAGTGCGATGTAACACCTGCCGATCCGCTTCTGGGTATTCATTCTGCAGTGAATCATCCTGTGAAATCCCATCGTGTTTCGGTTTATGAAGCCATCAAAATGTTTACCTGTAACGGAGCATACGCTATTTTCCAGGAAGATAAAAAAGGCACTTTAGAGATAGGAAAGATGGCGGATATTGTCATACTGGACAGAGACATTCTTTCAGCGGAGAAGAAGAAAATCAAAGACATTGAGGTTGTGACGACAATCAAGGGCGGCCGGATTCTTTATAACAAGTTTAAGAAATAAACGGAGTGGTTCCATGCTGTCGATTAAAATGCTGGGACGAGGAAATATCAGCTATAATGGTGTAAGTATCACAGACAAGCTGAGTATAAAACTATTTGCTCTTATTTGTCTCCTCGTTCTGAATCACAACCGGGAGATGAGCAGAGAAAGGTTGTCAGCCTACTTGTGGCCTGAAAGCGATGAAGAGGCTGCCAGATACAATCTGCGCTATAATTTATGGCTGGCAAAAAAGTTGATTCCTGTCGATGCCAACGGGCAGAACTTTATTTTGATCACAAAAGACAGTTGCCGAATCAATCAAGAGTATCAGTTTCAATGTGATAAATTGTGCATTGACAGTTATAACGCCCAAGAGGAGAGAACGATCGAGGATCTCTTACAACTTAAAAATCTGTTTGAAGGAGACTTTCTGGAAGGCTTTTATCTAAAGAATTGCAATGAATTTAATGAAATCATTCTATTTGAGAGGGTTGTGTGCCAGAACAAACAAATAGAGATCATGAAAGAATTGGCGGACCTCTATGAAGAAGCCGGTCGGTGCGACGAGGAGCTACAAATTCTCCATGAAATGATGGCTATTGAACCGTATAATGAAAACTTCGCATACCGCATTTTAAACATCTATAAAAAAATAGGCAATCGTACTTCGGCGATCAACTACTACAAGAAGTTTGAAGCGAAGCTGCGGCGGGAACTGAATATTGTCCCCAATAATGACCTTAAACTTCTTTATCGGACGCTTACGGAAATCTCTTGTAACATAAAAAACGACTTTATTGATCGAGTAAGAGTAGAAAGAAAGAAATTAATAATTAAAACTCGCTGCATCAAAAATATAGATTTTTTCTGGGTGGCGGATGTTGTAAACACATTGTTGCAAAAAGCGGACATTAATTATCTTTTGGAACTTGATGCAACTTATATACTGGATTTGAGCTACATACAAAGCGAACTGCTGCTATTGTACGAGAAGCTTGTCTCCTTGGAACACAGAGAAGTCGGTACAGTGCCGGCAGTTCGCATCGTGAATGCTTTTGTTAAATTCCTAAATCACGCATCTCAGGTGTATGATATAAACATTCACATCGAAAATTATAATGAAATGGATCCGTTTTCTATTGCGGTATTAAAGCATATCGAGACAAGTTCTATCGATAACATCTGCATCACCAAATGAAACAAAAATCAAAAGGGACTGTCCCTTTTGATTTTTGTTAGAATTTTAGGAGATTTTGAATTGCGTTTACATTGTGCTTGCTTACGGGTACGGTATCTTTCATATCGTCAAACCCCACGTCGCGACGAGTTTTTGAATAATGGATAAATCGGGACACCTTGTCCAGATTAACCAGATAGGCGCGGTGGCAGCGATAGAAGTTGCTGTTCTGAAGCTTTGTTTCATAGTATTAAGAGGGTTTGAGGAGGTGTAGGTATTGGTCTTTGTTTTGATGATAACTGTTTTATCCCTCACCTCAAAGTAGTATATATCATCCGGCTTTATTAGAACCGTTTCGCCTTCGAAGTCTATAAACAACTTTTTTACGCTTTCGATGCCTCTGCCACCGTACTTCAGAAGCTTTTCTATACATTGGGAGAAGCGCTCCTGCGTCACCGGTTTTAACAGATAGTCCAGCGCATTGAGTTCAAAGGCTTTCAGCGCATAATCGTCATGAGAAGCGACGAATACGATGCATGTGTCCGGGCAAGACTTTATTATCTGCTCGGCTATGTAAAAGCTGTTTATTTCCGGCATATCAATGCTAAGGAATACTACGTCCGCCTCCAGATCAGCCAAATTTGCCAATCCTTCGAGAGGATCGGTGAACGAAGCGATTAAGTTTATATTATCATTTGTGCCGGCTAATTTCTTAAGTTGATTTAATGATGATTTTTCGTTGTCTATGACAATAGCTCTCAACAATGTTCTGTCCCCCTTTCTGTTCAACTTGCTTTCCAATAGGCCATATCTCGGGACTTAGAACGCATCCGTATTGCAGGTTAATAATAACGTTGAATAATCCTCATTTAATTAATACAATCATTTACATCTCAAGGTGGAGCAGTAGAGCAACATGGGGGGATAGTGTAAAATAGTTGTGGAGTTTTTAAAGGAAAGAAACAGAGATCAACTCTCCTGTGTTA
>FZPS01000088.1_pt107 | contig 15328 bp, 14 predicted proteins | sample 1817821 | NCBI WGS metagenome assembly FZPS01 (sample SAMEA104158645, study PRJEB21678) | metagenome | place: Germany | collected 2015-04-21 | reverse complement strand
CGGTACAGTCGGGCGCGTGTGGCTGATAAAGTGGTACAGCCGGACTAAGATCTGCCCAAAAGCAGAGGTGCAACGCACACAGTTGTCCGAAACGGTACAGCCGGGCGGGTGTGAGTTGATAAAGTGGTACAGTCGGATGAAGATCTGCCCAAAAGCAGAGGTGCAACGCACACAGTTGTCCGAAACGGTACATCCGGGCGGGTGTGAGTTGATAAAGTGGTACAGTCGGATGAAGATCTGCCCAAAAGCAGAGGTGCAACGCACCCAGTTGTCCGAAACGGTACAGCCGGGCGCGTGTGAGTTGATAAAGTGGTACAGCCGGACTAAGATCTGCCCAAAAGCAGAGGTACAACGCACACAGTTGTCCGAAACGGTACATCCGGGCGCGTGTGGCTGATAAAGTGGTACAGCCAGATGTGCAGAAGCTGAGTAGCAGTTTAGCCAGATACTGAAAAGCTAAAAAACCAAACACGCTCAGCTGAACTCATCTGAAACAGGTTAAGGAGCCGACTCTGTCCGACGGCATAGCTTCGGCCATGATCAGGGCGGGACCAGTCATTGATCCCGCCTTGTGAAACTATATTTTTCACCTATGGTCAGAACATATTCTGCACTTCCCTGTATGCCGTATTCCCTGACCAGCGGATATACCCTGGCTACATATTTCCCTGGTGACAGTTGTGGATGCAGATAGTCCCAATACCTGCTGTATGCGAATCTATGGAGGAGGTCGTTCCCGGATTCATCGTATATCTCCATGATCATGTCTTTCTTTGAAGGAAGATCTATAAAACGCAATTCATTACCCGATATATCCGAAAAATACTGCGAGAAAGCGCGCTTTCCATCTGTCGCAATGTATGCATCCAATCTGGATGGCACAAATGATTCACCTGTTATGTCCCGGACCTCAATATCATGGATCAATGTAACAATACTACTTTCGTATTCTGTGTCCGGGTTTCTGGAATATATTATCCGCGGTGGGCTGTACTGCGTTTTTTTGTCAATATATATAGCTACCGATCCATCATCGTCAAGCAGGCCTCTCAGACGAGTACTGAATTTCATATCTCTGGCACCTGTCTGTATGATATAGTATTTGTAATCTCTCCAGGGAGCAGGTTCTTTGAAGATATACTTGTCAAATTCCACATCATCTTCTGACAGCCTGATCTCTCTCTGGACCGGAACATCGATTTTTCTGCTTGCATAACCACATACTCCGGTATCCGCATATTTGAATGCAAACATATAGCTCCCGGGTGACATGAACAGGCTTTTTGTGCCTTCAGCCCCGAATGCGAACATGCTTCCGCGGCTTTCAGTTTCGCGGTGGTCAAGCTGCGGATCAAATACTGAAACCTCATATTTTCCGCCAGGCCTGTCCATAAAGCCTATCTCCAGTGCCACTTTGTGCAGTTCATTCAGGTCATAGTTTATTTCTGCCGTGTCTCCGATACTGAAACCGTCAGCTTTTATAGTATCAGATATATAAAATGCCTGATCTTCACCATTGTTGCCGCATAGGAAGAAAACCACATCTTCACTGTTGCTGAACAAACATAGCTGGAAATAGCTTCCCCACGCTCTCCCTTCCAATTGTCTCAAGGTATGGTAACCGCCAAAATCGTGTCCTCTTCCCCATATGACCGATTTGTCGCTCGCAGCATAAAACGAGGCATTGGTCAGGTCTATCGGTTTTCCTGATGTATCTGTTACGGAAATATTTATCGTATAACAGTCCGTATGTCCGTAAGTCCTGTTGATCGGCAAGTGGTGCGGAGCGGCAATATCTTTTTCTGTTGAGATGTAGCCGTTGTTTGGTACAATTGCCGGATATCTGTCAGTTGTCTGGTCCCCGTTGGCTGAAGGACCCCCTGACTGGTTTCCGAATGTCGGATCTGAATAATCATCAACAGGCTGATGTCCGGATTCCAGGTCAGGCTGTTCACCGTCAGGCTGCTGCTCAAGCAACAGATCCTGATCATCAGAGGATTGCTGTCCTGAAGCCAGACCGGAGAAATCCCTCCCGGATAAAAAATCCCCAAATGTCCGGTCAAAGGCGACAACACCTGCAACGACCATGAGCATGCAGGCTGCTGCTGTTGCTCCGGAGATCACCTTTCTTCTCACAGGTAATAGCTTGTGGATCAGCAGTTTGAAACGGGAACTGATTTTATCCCTGCTATAGAGTCGTTTATCCAGCCGGGACATTATCAAGGCGGCTGCATGATCATTGTCCACATATGCTCCGCTTTGCTCCTGCTCTGAAATCATTTCGATAATCATCAGGTTTTCCTGGCATATCGGACACTGGTCGATGTGGTTTTCAAGCCTGGGCTTCTCCTCAGTACTTATTGTTCCATTTTGGTATTTTTGCAAAGTATCGATGTCAATCCAGCATTTCACGATAAACACCTCCAGAGAGTGAACTCCCGAATTTGCGGCGCAGTTTTTTCAGCGCTCTGGATATTCTCATTTTGACAGCATCGCCGGATAACCCGCATATGTCACCGATCTCATCGTATGACATATTGTTGTAAAATCGGAGGATCAGCATATATCTTACTTGCTCTTTGAGTGTACTCAGCATGTTGGAAACCATCTGCCGGTTGATAAGATCATCCAGATGTCGGTTCACAGATGGACTGACTTCATCAGCGATATGCAGCTTATTCAGTTCCACTGTTCTGATACGCTTGCGCTTTCGGTAGTTTCTGCTCAGGTTTATGGCAATCGTGAATATCCACGTGGAAAAACTCCAGCTGGTATCATACCTGAACAGGTTTTTATATGCTCTTATGAACACTTCCTGCGTTATGTCTTCTGCATCCTCGCGCGGAAAGCCTGTCCTGCATATAAAGCCGACTATTCTGTTGTAATACTTGTCCACCAGCAGACTGAAACTTTCAGTGCTGCCATTCAGTACCTTAGCTACTATCAGCTTATCATCCACTTCTGATCCTCCGGCGTGTCAAAATAAGCTATCGATACTTTATACAAGCAATATTCATAAAAAGTAACGGTTTGCAGGAAATTTTCTGATGCTGTGTCAGAATCTCAGAAAGTACAACTTTATTCCGTCATCTTGCATAGCCATTTCTACGCTCTCCGTTATTCGACTGTCTGATCCTTGTTATTGCAGGTCTGTTCTTTCACCATTCTCAAATACTCTCTCATCCCATCTTCCTCATGCTGCCGGTAAGTGAAGCCAAAATGCGCAGCCACTGCAATTGCAAGAGTATGGAACAAATTGCACATCGTATCGATCGATGCCCATATGTCTGCGTAATCGCTGCTGGAGTAAGTGATGGCATATTGCTCATACAACTCATGCGGAAGATATTTTTTGAAATACTTGCCGTATTTGCCCGTGGAAAGATCGAACCCCAGTTGTATACCGATATACCAATTGATCATATCATGCAATTCAGACCGGATCTCGTTGTTAATCATATTCATGACATATGGCAACTCATCCCTTGCGATGCCTTTTGCCACGTTGTTCAGGCACCACCAGAAGTTATTGCAGCAGGAGTAATAAAACAGAGGCGATGGCGGCTTTATATGCCAGTACTCGTCACCGCGGGCCTGCAGAGGCGGAACCAAACCTCTGCCTTTGTCCTTGTCCAGCAGAACCACTGCAGGTTCTCCGTTATCCACGTACTTGGTGAACTCAAATGAAAGATCGATTCGGACGCCATCAGGATAAATCATCATATAATTGAAACTGCCGTCTCCAGTCGGATAGCGCATTGTTTCAGGCATCTGCATGATCAGGGGCTTGCCGAAGCGTTCTTCGACCCACGCGGGATTATTACAGAAAGGCGCGATGTCCTCTACAAAATAAGTGATATCATAATCCTGCCAGATATCCTTTGGTATGACGGGGTTCGCCCTGGAACCGACCAGCAGCACTGCCCTGATCCGCTCATCTGCCTCGGCCACTCCTAAAATCAAGTCCATGATTTCCTGTTCACTTCGCATATTTTCACTCTCCGACCTTTATCGCTCTGTCCACAGATATGTTGAAATGTAAATGCCGCAGGTAACAACGACCGCCTCGATACACACAGCAGACAACTCTAAAAACATGGATAGAGCATCCATTGATAAAATGATCCGCCACCCATGCTTCCTACCTGTTTCCTGTAAAACGCCTTCCATGCCGGCCTCTGCGACATCCTCTTCCACATCCGTTTCCAAGCCCTTCGCACAGCCTGTATTCCCCGCCCTCTATAAACAGCACCTTGCCGTTTACCAGCGCATGGGCCAGCTTTTTTCTCGCTTCGGCGTAAATCCCCTGCACAGTAGTACGTGCAACATTCATCTGTTTTGCACACTCCTCCTGCGTAAAGCCCTCCAGGTCGATGAGCCTTATAGCTTCGTACTCGTCAACTGTCATGGTTACACGGCTTCCATCATCCGTATTCAGGTCAAGAGGGCCAAACCTGCTGCTCTCAGGCAGACTGCACACTTTTCTCCACTTCATCGGTCTTGGCATGTTTAGTCACCCCTTTCTGAGTTCTATTAACCAGTAAATACTCCGGCACATCCACTAAATTCTCCGGTACATCAATAATCTATCGATTAATGACATATATCATTTATATTAATATTAAACTGATTTCTGACATATGTCAATAACCTTTCTAAAATCAGGACGACCAGGAACTTCATTTCGATAATCTGAGCTTTGAGAGAACTATATGGCTGTTGACTGAATCATCATGATCTTATTCTGCCTGAACCGGCGTATCTCAGACAGGCTTATCTCAGATGCAGGAACCACCTCCCCGTCTTGTTCCCTTTGCAAACATGGAATATAATAGAGTGTGTCAGACTTGTATCCTGTCAACAAATACATATCTCAACAACAGGAGGTTCCTATGAAATATTATGTAGATGCAAATGCCCCCAAAGACGGCAACGGTTCAGCCGACAGTCCATTCCGCAGGATAAGTGAAGCGGCGAAGCTGGCTCTTCCCGGTGACGAAGTGCTGGTAGCACCGGGGATTTACAGGGAGTATGTGGACCCGGTCAATCCCGGTACTGAAGATGCGCGTATCACTTACATAAGCACCACACCACTTGGTGCCGTGATCACAGGTGCAGAACAGGTGAAAACATGGAAGCATTACCAGGGAAATGTCTGGGTATGTCGGATCGCAAACAGTGTGTTCGGAGAGTACAATCCCTATACAACTCTGGTTTACGGCGACTGGTACTTTGCGGAGCCAAACAGGCATACAGGCTGTGTCTACCTGAATGACAAAGCGATGTATGAAGCCGTAACGCTGGAAGAGTGTATCAAGGGCGAGATCTATGAATGCAGCTGGGTGCCGGAGGATTCTATTTACAAGTGGTATACAGAACAGGACACGGATACCGATGAAACGGTCATTTATGCCAACTTCCAGGGGCTGGACCCCAATGAGGAAAATGTGGAAATCAATGTCCGCCGCAGGTGTTTCATGCCCTCCAAAACAGGTGTCGGTAATATTACGGTCAGAGGATTCAAAATCGATAAAGCCGCCACCACATGGGCACCGCCTGCAGCATTTCAGGACGGCATGATCGGTCCTCACTGGAGCAAGGGCTGGATCATCGAAGACTGCGAGATTTCAAACAGCAAGTGTGCCGGTATTTCTCTGGGCAAATATCTCGATCCCGATAACGAACATTATTTTACATACAAATATGTAAAGAGCCCTACCCAGATGGAACGCGATGCGATTTGCCGCGGCCAGTATCACGGCTGGCTGAAGGAAAAGATCGGCAGTCACATTGTCCGCCGATGCAATATCCACCATTGTGAACAGGGCGGCATTATAGGCAGGATGGGGAGTGTGTTCAGCATCATCGAGGACAACCATATCCACCATATCAATAACATGATGGAACTGGGAGGAGCGGAAGTTGCCGGTATAAAGCTGCACGCAGCCATTGATGTCACTATACGCCGCAATCATATCCACCACTGCACGATGGGGATATGGTGTGACTGGGAAGCCCAGGGTACACGCATCACACAGAATCTGCTCCATGATAATCAGCGCCCGCCCTATGCCAAAAACCTTCCGGGCAGCATGATGTCCCAGGATCTGTTTGTTGAGGTCAGCCACGGCCCGACACTGATAGATCATAATATCCTGCTTTCGGATGTCAGCCTTCGCTTTGCTGCACAAGGTGTAGCCCTGGTCCACAACCTCATCTGCGGTGCATTCACCAGCGTGGGCGGGGGAACAGGTTCCCGGTATACACCGTACCACATTCCGCATCGCACTGAAGTAATGGGCTTCATGACCATCCTTCATGGTGACAACCGCTTCTGCAACAATATCTTCGTCCAGAAGTGGCCCTCAGAGGACTATGTGACCCATAATGATCAGGATGGAACTCCCTTCAGCGAAAACAGGCAGGTCGGTACGCACGTTTTTGACGATTATCCCAACTATGATGAGTGGATAGCGCAGTTTGATTTTACACAGCGCCCGAACATGATGGCACTGGAGCCTGCCCATATGGGTCATCTGCCGGTCTGGAGCGAGGGGAATGTATATCTCAATGGCGCCAGACCCTGGAAAAAGGAAGTAAAGAACCTGACTGTCGAAAACTGCGGCCAGGAACTCAAAGTCGAGCTGGTGGAGAAGAACGGCGAATACTATCTGGACACAAATATATACGATTTCATTAAAGATTTCAGCGGCCGTATGATCAACACCGAGGTTCTCGGCAAAGCCTTCGAACCGGAGCAATATTTCGAAAACCCGGATGGAACGCCGATCCGCTTTGACTCCGACTACATGGGCAGCCACCGCGGCATCCATGTCATCCCGGGCCCTTTTGCTGAACCCGTTGATTCTGTTAAAGTAAAGTAATGAGTGCCAGAAACGTCCTTTAGGCTGAGAGACAGTCCTTGTGGCTCTACATGACATGCCATTATAGTGGCTTCACGTAAGGCAGTTTGTGAGACCTGTAGCGTAAGAAAGCTCACATGGCCTTTTGCCACAGACGGTTCTCGTAGCTTTTTTACGAAAGACAGTTCCTGTGTATTTTCTTGTCAGGCGGTTCGCGTGACTTTTCACGCTGATCAGTTTGCGCGGATCCTCGTCTCATATTGAAAAAGCCTTCCGGTATCCTTCAAATATAGATGCCGGGAGGCTTTTCAGTTTCGCCGTGTTTGGCATGGCTCCTTTGAAACGTATCTATGCGTCATGCATGCCGTTCATTATGTCAGCCATTATAACTCTATCTCCAGAAGTATCGGTGCGTGGTCCTGCCTGGGTCCCGAATCCACCACCTCAGATCTGACGACTTTTTCCGCGATCCGGTCGCTGACCAGCCAGTAATCGATCCTCCAGCCTGAATTATTCTTTTTGCTTGTCCTGACTATTTGTGTCCACCATGTATAGACTCCGGTCACGTCGCCATGGACATATCTGAACGTGTCGGTGAAGCCTTTAGCCAGCAAATTAGTGAAGCCCTGGCGTTCTTCATCTGTAAATCCTGCCGACCGGCGGTTGTTTTCGGGGTGGGCCAGGTCTATCTCCCTGTGGGCCACATTGAAATCCCCGGTTGCGACCACAGGCTTTTTACTGTCCAGCGCTGCCAGGTAATCGGCATATTTTTTATCCCAGACCTGTCGGTCTTCCAAGCGGTTCAGATTATCGCCCGCATTGGGTGTATAGACCTGCGTCACGTAGAACCGGTCGAATTCCAGTGTGATTATGCGCCCTTCAAAATCCATGGTGTCCGGCGCTCCTATTTTGGGGAAATCAACAGCGGGGTCCAACTCAGTTTTATATAGAAACATGGTCCCTGCATAGCTCTTACGGGCTGGTTCCACAGAACTGTTCCAGACAACTGCATAGTCCGGGAATCTCTCTCCCAGGATTTCCAGATGTTTTTTTGAAGGTCCGCCGCCGGGCAGCTTCGTTTCCTGTAAGGCAATGACATCAGGTTCGTAGCCTTGGATCGTATCCAGCACCTTTCGGGATAATTCACTGCGTGCTGAAGTTCCTGTTAATGCTGCATTCAACGAATCAATATTCCATGAGATAAGCCTCAATACTATCAACTCCTAAACAGATTTCTGAAATATGCCTTAAGGTATCAGGCCTTGATAGTTCCATAATAACATATATCGCTCCCTGACAGGTATCGGTTTTGATGCCGACTGATGACCGCGTGGGAAGGTGGAAAATACCTGTTCCTGCTGTATTCAAAAATAAGGACAAATATCTCGTAACAGATGGTTTTCTTGTTTCCACACTGGTAGATAAGTCACTTTAAAAACATATCAAAAGGAATGAGGCAGGATGAGATAGCAAAAAACGACCTGTCATCCTATATCAGTGACTGCCCCAGCATCAATGAAAAGCAGAATTTCAAGTCTGACCCCGGCACTGTGACCCCGGTATTGCCGGAATCATTCCGGCAGGAATATTTTCTGACCCGGGAAAATCAGATCCGGGTTCGGAAGCTTGTTGAGTTCCTGCAGTCTTTCCCACGTCGTACTGAACTTCCTGGCGATCTTCATCAGCCAGTCGCCGGCATTGACCCATTCGCCCCAACCTCCGGGAGCCACGACAAGGTTGCTTCTGTGTTCATCATCAAGCTCTGCAGCCACCCTATTGATTGCAGCCAGATCGAACGATCCCGGGGCATAATAGATCCCAATATCGATATCCGAATCCTCTGCATGAGTGCCCCTCGCCCGTGAACCACCCAGAACGATTCCTTCCGTGAAAGGTAAAATGGCATTGCATGATAAATCAGCGCGTAAATACTATATATTTCATCATGCGTACAGGTTCCTCACATCGACGGCATTGCTGTTCGGGTCTGCCGCATTTATCTGCTCCCCATTTCGACACAATGCGTCATTTTCTCCATGTCTATTGAATATATCCCGCAAAACCTGTAAAATTTAAGTAACACAGCGATGTTGCGAAAGGAGAATACATATGGCAATAGCGTGGACCCCCGATTTGTCAGTAGGTGTCGAAAACATCGACGAGCAGCACAAAATCTGGTTTGAAAAGGCTAATGAACTGTTTGAGGCCGGAAAGCAGCAGAGAGCAAAAGAGTACATAAATACAATGATCGATTTTCTGGATGAATACACGAAAAAACATTTCAGCGACGAAGAATCGTATATGGAAGAGATCGGCTACCCGGAGCTTGACGCACAGAAGAAAGCACATGCAAGCTTTATCAATGATCTGGCCAAGCTGAAGAAAGATTACAATGACGGCGGCGGCAATCTCCTGGTTATACTGAATGCCAATAAGATGGTCATAAACTGGCTTACAAATCACATAAGACATATGGACAAGAAAATAGGGGATTATGTGAAAACTCTTTAAGCGGAATTCCAGTTGACATAACGCCTACGATGCATGTGAAGATAACGCAGGCTGCAGATTAGTGCAGACATTTCCGGCTTGCATCTGTCTGCCGGAAATTATTTTGTCTTCATTCACATGCTCCTGTCTTGCCTCAGAAGGCTCTCCTTGCGACTTCCTTTGCCCCATCCAGGAAATCATCCAGTGTACCGCAATGGTCGACGCCATTGGAAGTCCACGCAAATGCCCCGTTCCATCCTTTTTCATACAGGGCGGTGTAGCAATCTGAGCCTGAAAGATCTCTGGAGCCTTTCGTTGCTGACGTCATGCCTTTGGCCGGAAACTCGCCGACAACAACTGGTTTTGTCCCGTCCAGCCCAAACTCCGCCGGAGTCTTATCGAACGGGAAACCGAACAGAGGTGCCTGCCATTCATAAAAGTGGGGCGAATAATAATCAAGACGTGCATCCGCATCACCATAAAAGCTTTGCAGATATTCATCCGAGCCTAAATCGCCCCTGTACTTCGCCGAATTGTACCTAACCATTGCAAAGCCTATTGTGACAAGGATATCACTGTTTTTATGTATAGCGGCAGCTCCTTTGGCAAACAGGGCACAAATCCTGGACCATTCGATTTGCCCGCAGTCTTCGTTCTCATGTACCCAGTCCGGCTCATTACACAGATCGATGCTGAAAAGGCTTTTATAATGGCCAAATCTCCTGCATAGAGGGATTATGAAGTTGTCCACATAGGAATCCATCGCTTCTTCATTGTCCAGCATGGCTCTCCATGACCTGTATGTACTGTCTGCGAGTTCTGAATGCTTAAAATGGTCGAAGCTCATGGTCGTCGCCATGAGATAAATCCCGTTTTCTTCAGCGATTTGAAGAAGTGCCTCAAGATCCTCCCAGTACTTATCTGAAACAGCTGTTACATAGCCTTCACCGTCGATGGCGAATCCTGTATTGCCATTGCAGGAGATCCACACACGGCTGGCATTGATGCCACTCTCCCGAAGTTCTGCAAAATGTGATCTCCAGAAAGACTCATTGAAATTCCCGCCGATGTCGTTCCAGTTGTCCCATGGAGTATTGACACCATTGAGGAAAATCTTCCGATCGCCAGCCATAAACTCTGTTCCATTGATTCTTATACGTTCACCAGCCATAGCCATTCAACCCTCCTGTTTGTTTTCATTCATACAACACTGCAGTGCGGAACATCTGGCCAGCCCTTTCAGGCTCAGGACCGCTGAAAATCATTTTACATAAGCTGCTGCGCATTTTGATACGAATAATCCAAACTCCGCTTTATCCTTCTGCATCAGACTACCCTATCGCATTGAACAACCGCAGTATTGTCACATAGGATTGTTCCCGTGTATAGTTTCCACGGGGCGAGAACATTCCGTTGCCGATCCCGCCCATGATCGCATTGTTGTTTTTGTCCTTCAATGACGAAACAAATGCGATGGCATCCCTCGCCCATTCCGCGAAGGTATCTCTGTCCGTAAAAATCACCGGCTCTCCACCGGTTTCGGTGACACCCAGAACTGCTGCCGTACGCATCAGCATTACGGCAGCCTCCTGTCGGCTTATCAGGCCATTGGGATTGAATTTGCCATTTCCGATGCCATTCACGATGCCAAGGGCATTAGCTGCAAGTATTTCTTTGTCAGAAGTATCTGTAAAGGCATCATACCGGATCGTGGTATTGTTATCTTTCAGCAGCTCCTCAACAGACTTCCCGGTTTTCCGAACGAGAAAATTCATCGCCAGCTTGCAAAAGTCGGCCCGGGTAATGTTTTCACGGTAATTGCCCTGCATCTGCTGAGGTATGAGTTTCAGGGATGTGGCTTTTTCTATGTCCGGAACAGCCCATTGGCTTGCCTTTTCGATATTGTATCTGAATGTTGACACTTCGCTTGGTTCTCCATTGACATATGAGATGGCTTTAATCACCGTGGTCTCATTGATTTTTATCGGCTGGCTGTACTTTCTGCTTTTGGTCGTCGGTGTGGATCCGTCCGTCGTGTAGTAAATGATCGAATCCGGCGAGGCGCAGGACAATGCGATCTCCAGACCACCGAGATAAGTGCCCTCCTGTTTGTCAGCATTCACCGGAGCAGGCTTCAAAAGGCTGATCATCCGGACCGTATATTTGATCTCAGTGGGTGATCCGCCTGCTGTTATCCCGGATATTACAACATCAAAAACATCATTTTGGTTATAACTGATATTGGGCTTGAAAATAATGCATTTAGACATGCCGCCGAAATCGCTGTTGGACACATTGAAATACTCTGAAGTTTTGACAGAGACAGTACTTTTGCTGAAGTTCCATGTTTCCTTATCATTTCTTCTGGTCAGAGTTACTTTGACATTTTCGATGGAGGGGCGGTCATATTTTTCACCAAGGTTCACAGACCAGGCGATCCCTCTCTTCATCAGTTCAACCGGCATATAGTTTTTAGCAGGCCATGTGATGTAATCGTACTGGATCCTGTCTGCACGCGACATGTCAAAAATATACGTTGCAGAAAAACCTTTGCAATAGCCAAAGCCGGTTTTTTTCATGGATGGGTTGAGCAGCCATATGCGATGTCCCAGTTTGCTGATATTGGATGCATCGGAATCGAACATATAGCCCGCGTATATGGAATATGCCAGATTTGGAGGCCCAAAGGCTATATTTGAGCAAGCTGCACCATTATATCCGAGATTATAGAACTCATCGGGCATGTCTCCGGGCTGTGACGGCAAGTGGGTCAACGTGCCCGTAGCTGCCAGAAGTACAGCTGCATGCTGGGCATAATTTATATATGTATTGCTGAGCTGGATATCATCCGGCAAACCGACCAGGTAACGGACGAAATTAACTGCGTTCAGCGCTTCCTGAAGGTCTTCGTCTCTGACTTTGCCAGCGACATAGGGGTGACTGGAGCTTGGCTCGACGACATATTCCGCCGGTCCTATATTCCTTAATTGAAAAGGCTTTTCCCAGTATTTGCTTATTATCTCTCCCGGGGTCCTTTCCTGAAGGCTGGTGACACCGGCTGCAAAACTTACCGGTGACAGCATGCTTACTGTCAATGCTGCCAGAAGAATGAATACGATAGCTTTTGCCCTTTTGAACATTTCAAACCTCCCACTACTGGATTTCTCCGTTATGACAGATCATTTGATCCCGTTGTAACCATTCCCACTGCCTATCACGGCATATCAATTTCCGTCACTGTCCGGTCCGGGTTCCAGGACTACGACGCAATTTCGCCCTTTTGCTTTTGCCTTGTACAGAGCATCATCCGCCATTTTCATAATATCTTCGATATCACCGGTATTTCCACCTGACGCTGCCACTCCTATACTTACAGTAAAAGTTATTTCATGCTCCCCATAAATCACCTTTGTCCTGGTCGATATATTCCGGACCTTTTCCGCTGCTTTTTTTGCTTCCTGCAAAGATGTATTCTTCAAAACCACAGCGAATTCCTCTCCTCCTATACGTCCGGGGATATCGGTTTTGCGGAAACTTTTCTTTATGATGTCTCCCATCTTCCGAATGATCTCATCTCCTGCTGCATGTCCCAGGGTATCGTTGATGGTCTTGAAATTATCCAGATCCATTATCAGCAGCGACATCTCTTCATTATTCTTTTTAGCCAATGCAAATTCCTTTCGGGCCAGGTTCATAAATTCTGCCCGATTGCAAAGCCCGCTCAGGGAATCTGTAGTGGCCAGAAACTTCAGTTTTTCCTGGATTCTCCTTTCTTCTGTTACATCACGGATGGATTTCAACATCTTTGTGTTTCCGTCCTGCGGATTCCCCAGCGGCAACGTGTCGATCTCAAAAAAGCGTTCCTCGCCATCTATTATCAAAGAGAGACCGCGACTGGCCTCACTTTCAAAAACCTCCAGCATCCCCGGTTCATTGGCCAGGATCTGGTCTATAGGGTAATGATCCAATGAAATGTTTATCGCTCTAAAAAACTTCTCCGCTGCCCTGTTGTAATCTATTATCCGTTTCCCGGGACCCAGTACTATCATGCCGGCAAAATTGTTTTCAAAAATAGTTTCCCGGGCCAGGGTCCTGATTTCCAGAAAATCATTTCCTGCAGGGTGTTATTGTTGATGATCATCAAATAACCAAACAGATAAATGCTGACACACAAAACCATGGCAGAGAATGCCTTTCGATAGCTGCTTCTGCCCTTGGAAAAGAAATATGCGGCAAAAAACTGTGCCAATATTACTGCAAAAACCAAGTAAAGACTTAATAATATTTTCATGGCAATACCTTTATTGATTCATCAGCTGGCATTGAGCCACAAGAAATAATTATGATCACGGAACGCAAAAAGGGCTGCTTTATCAACAGCCCTGAATCGCAAACTGCATCTCTTGATACTACTCAACCTGCGTTGTCAGGAATATGGGCAGAGTCATCTGCTCAATCTGATCCAGAAGCTCCTCAAGCTCGTCCATGTGACGGTCTTCATCATTCAGGATCTGTATAAGAATATCCCTTGTCGCATGGTCACGCTCTTCTGCAGCGAGTGCTATGGCATCATTATAAGCCTTGATTGCGGCTTCCTCTGCAGCACGGTCAAATTCCAACTGCTTTGGAACCTCAGCACCGATACTGATAGGGCTTAGTTCAGTTACGATAGGTGTTCCACCGAGGAACAGAATCCTCCCGATGAGCTTTTCAGCATGCTTCATTTCCTCAATTGACCGTTTCTCAAAGCCTTCGTGCAATTTGGTGTAGCCCCAGTCCTCGCACATTTCTGCATGTACGATGTACTGATTGATGGCCGCAAGTTCATCTGCCAGCAAAGCATTAAGCGTTTCAATAAGTTTTGGGGACCCTTTCATAAGAACATCTCCTTTCTTTAGAGCAATACCGATAATCTGGTATGGATCCTGACATGAACCATCTTGTTCATTGGTCTGTTTCAATTTATTCCCTGGATTCGGTCCGGGAAAACAGAAAAATTTGATGGTCCACTATCTTTCATCAGCCGCATAACATCTGTTAGCGACCTTCCAGTATCCATATTTCTATAACATGGATACTAATATCTGTATATTGACATTTTACCAGTAACCGCTCTTTTTATCAACCGCAATATCGTCCTTTCAATCCAGCTTGTTGCGCTCTCTGAATCGAACTTGCCACTGTCCCTCAATCCAGCTTGTCGCTGCTGTAGCAGATAACACTTCTGCCGTCGCCGAAGGGATACTGTTTCGCGGTACCGCCGAACCATTTGTAATCTGTGCTGCGTCTCGTATCACCCTCACCCTTCGTTTCGATGAGCTCTCTCAGGCCGGAGTGCAATTCATTAAACAGCGAAATATCATCGAAATCCTGTGAATGGCCGTGCAGGATTTTGTCAGCCTTTTCTGTCACCCACGAGATCTTATCAAGATTTTCGAGAAGTGTTCGAAGCGGCAGACTCTCCTTCAGCTGCATCCAAAGATGACGATTTATGCTGTCACCGGTAAACAGTATGCGCTTTTCTCTCAAAAGCAGGCATATTCCCCCGGGGGTATGCCCAGGCAGCGATATTACCTCAAGTGTAAGCCCGCCGAGGTCGATAATTTCGCCGTCATTGATCTCCTTGAACGGCGGCATTTCAAGCTTCTTTTTTCTGCGAAGCTTCACAAATCCGGGAAAACCGGTATGCTCAGCAGCAACCTCCGTATCACCGGGATGCAGAAAGCAATCGCAATCAAAGTACAAATTACCGAAAATATGGTCACAGTGGCCGTGTGTATTTACCACTGTAAGCGGCAGGTCGGTGATTGCCCTGACAACCGCATGAACATCTGCGATACCGTTCATTGTATCAATGACCACAGCTTTCTTCTCGCCGCACACCAGATAACCGGTGGCCTCGCCTTTATCGTCCATAAGCCATACACAGTCGTCGATTTTTTTGACCTTTATCCTGTTTTCCATGCAAACACCCC